>Ga0315904_10004073_pt1 | contig 21083 bp, 18 predicted proteins | sample LakEriMetagenome_6_FD_203529 | JGI IMG/M metagenome (GOLD analysis project Ga0315904, IMG submission 203529) | Freshwater fungal communities from buoy surface, Lake Erie, Ohio, United States - Buoy 12 MA120 | ecosystem: Environmental > Aquatic > Freshwater > Lake | place: USA: Lake Erie, Ohio...
GTATGTACTACCAATTATATATCTCCTTATATCATTGTTCCAATGGAACTCGATTAATTATTTTTTACCCTTCTTCTTTCCTTTTTTGCTTGGTGGTTCTGGTGGTTTTGCTCCTCTAGGTGTTTTCTCAACTACTTCTCCAGTACTAAATATCTTAATCAATTCTTCATCAGTATAAGCAGGTTTATAATCTTTTGCATCCATTGTTTGTGATTGTAATTGTTCTTTAGCCTTTGCATTTGCCTCAGCTTTGGCTCTAATTCGTTCCTTCATTTTTGCGGTTTTCATATTTTTATTTAGATTGGCCTCCATTGCTCCCATATTTAATTTACTGCCTTTTCCTAAACCTGGGATTCCCATTTGAGAAAATAATTTTTGCATATCTCCCATTCCTGGCATATTTTTCATTTTTTCTAAAAGTTCCATCCCTTCCTGCATTAGTTCTGTTTCTTTGATTTCGCCTGATTTAATTTTTTCATCAATTTTAGAACCAACATTTTTAACCATATTCATCATTTTTACTGGATTTTTAAAAAGTTTTTGAAATACATCCTTTGCGTCACCTGTATTATCCATATCTAAATTTAAGTCTGTAGCAGTTTCTTCTGCTAATTCCATCGCTAATTTTCCTAATTTACCTCCCATCATCGAATGAATATGTTCGTGTATTTCTTGTGCATTAGGCATATTTTCCATATTAATATTTGAAGTATCATTATTAAATGGAGAACCACTTGCATCAAATAGTGTTTGCATTCCTTCCAAGGTTTCTTGTAATTTCTTCTTTAATTCTTCTTCATCAATTGCTTCAAATAGTTTTGCAGTATCTCCTAATTCCGTTTTATTATGAACACATCCAATAACAGAAAATAATATTAATTGGAGATATTTCCACACAGTCTCTCTCGTATTATCACTAATATCGCACGACCATAATTGTTTAAACACAATTCCAGGCAAAAATTCAGTATTTACTTCACTTGTTTCTAAAAATATTTCGCCATTTTTATATAAAATATCAAAAAATCTTTCTGGAAAAATTCTCACACAATGTCTAAATACAAATAAAGTTTCTTTCTTTTTTGCTTGTTCAGAATTATCAGTAGGTCTATTCCACCATTTTGAAATTAGACCCGAATATTCTGGAAAGGTTGTTATGATATCATTTGTAAAATCATTGATGATTTTATAAAATTCATCTGGAGGAGTTAATTCTTCAACTGACTTTTTATCTTCCATTTAATATAGTTGTATTAAAAGAAATATATTTAAATCAAACTAATTTAAATATATTATTATTTTTCTATAATTGTTTCTTTTATTACATTTTTAACTATTTTTTCATAATTTTTTGTAGACTCTTCTTTCGTGGATCCTGACATGGAATTTAATACTATTTTCATATATTTATCATTTTGTTTCGATTCTGGGTCAGAATATTCTGGATGTAATTTTTGCCATTCACTGATTTGTTTTATATTTTTATTTGCAACTTGTTTAATTGCTTTTGTTAGTACAGTTTTACATTCATCATCTTTGGTCCATTGTTCTGCGTCTTTAATGTATAATATTTCTCTTTTTGAATCTGAACAATGAATTGGTCTTGAATGGGTATTTAATTGTTGTAAATTACTTATAAAAATATCTGATATTCCTTCCGCGTAACCTTTTTCACCAACTTTTTCAAGATCTTTGATTTGGACTTTAATAGAATCAATAAAATCGCTTAAATTAATCGCGTTTTTACACGTTTCGTTTAGATACACTTGTAGATTAAATGTTTTATTGTTATTATTAGATATATTTGTGTTGTTAGTACCATTTTTAATAAGTTCCATCATAGATTTTTGTTGTTCCATCATCATATTTTTAAATTCACTATTATCTTTTATAAGCATCATTATTATTTCTTTATCTAAATGCTCTTTTTCTAAATGTTCGTCTAAATAATCTTCATCATTTTTATCGTCAACTTTATCACAAATTTTTATATGTTTCCACAAACCATTTCTGGATTCATATATTTTTTTACAATATTGACATTCAAATTGGTTTTGGATGTAAAATGTGTTAGCTGGTGTCACCTTCCTATGTTTTGCTGTGGAGACGTGTCTAGACCAATCGCCTTTTTTAGAGCATTTAAAGTTGCATTTTTCACAATAAAAATGAAAGATGTTTTTTGATGTTTTTTTGTCACCGATTACATCCATATATAGGTGACAGAAAAAACATCTAAATTGTTTTTCAAAAAATATAAATTTTTTTATCGTCACATAATAAACTCTCATTTTTTATGAAATAAGAGCATTTTCGTCACAGTCGCTAATTTACTCATCTTTTTTCAAGACTTTTCTAGGATTTCTGAAAATGGACATTTATAAATGTCCAAAATCGAAAACCCAAAACACTTTTGGATTTTTTTTTGTTACTGAAAATTTCGCCAAAAAAAGGATTAATTAATTGTTACATTTTATGAGTTGGTTCTAAAAATTATAATTAACACGATAAAAAGTTAGTTCGCGTCTTTAAGTTCAAAAATAATATATATTGTGTCTTTAAGTTCAAAAATAATATATATTGTGTCTTTAAGTTCAAAAATAATATATATTGTGTCTTTAAGTTCAAAAATAATATATATTTTTCCCGTCTTTAAGTTCAAAAATAATATATATATATTGTGTCTTTAAGCTCAAATATAAGTAATTAAATTTTATTATATTATATAATACTAATCATATAATATACTTTTTATTTATTGAGGAATCATCAGAGCCAACTTGCTCAAATTTTGTATATATTTAATTGTTTTTGCACGGTTTTCAGGAGACATTTGTTTAATAGGACTTCGTAATCGGTCAATAGATTCCATAATTTTATCCGCATTATCATTTCTTGCTAAATCACTAGAATAATCTTTGGTAACAAAAAACTCAATATCTCCTGCATCAATATGTTCTTTATATGGGGAAACAACATATTTTATCCAAATTCTAACCAACAACTTAGGATTCGCCTTTCTAATAGCTAAGAGAGCGTTTTTAGCTGTTAAAATATCTGGGTCATCAGGAAATACACTTTGGACATCACTAACAAATTCCGAAAAATGGTCATTAAATACAGTTACTAAATTTGTAGTCATTACAATTATGTTAAAGAACAATTTTTCTTTAAATATTATTTTACGCAAAATAATATTTACCTAAAAAGAAACATCAAAATGTAATAATTCATCTATATACTTTGATGTTTCCTTATAACCTCCAATAAATATACTACCATCAAATACCATTGGGAATACGTTACACTTTTTTCCAGCAATAGTCTCTATAAAATATAACAGGGCTTGTTTGTCTTCTAATATAAATTCATCGCAATCAATTATAGTATGTTTTAACTGATTATCGGTTAAAAGTTTTTTAACATTATTACAACTAGGACACCCACTTTTGCTATACACTGTTATTTCTCCTTTTTTTGGTTTAAAAATTTCCATAATAATATATACATAATTGTATATTTCTAAATCTATTTATTTATAACTAATATTTGTTAGTTCTTCTGCTCTTTTTCTTTGTAAAGCTTCAACACTTGTTTCACCCTCTTTAAGTTTATCAGCTTTATAATCATAATCATCTTGAGGTAATTTCATAGTTAAATTCATTGATTCATCTAAATTAACATAGTTATGCATTTGTCTTAATCCTCCATTCCCTTTTACACTAAGTTCGGTATCTGATTGATCTAAAAAACTGAAATTATCTGAAACTATTCCACTTCCTCCAAAACCACCAAAAGATACAAACCCATCTTGGAAATTAACTGGTTCCATATTATTACGAGTAGCTTGTTGAACTTGTCTTTGTTGTTGCGGTTTTAAATGTTTATATATATCATCACCATAAATTACTTTATAATTTTGGTTTAATAATAGAAGAGCAGGAACCCTTGTAACATTTTCAGGCATAATAATTTTTTGACCATTTTGAAGAACAATAAACACTTTTCCGTTAGAATCCTTAACTCTTTTATCAACACAAATAAAATGTATATCACTTGAGTTTTGTGTTTTAGTTACAGTTTGTAATAGTTTTTTAGATGGTTCGCAAAAATTGCTATAATATAAAATACAGCTCATTTAATATGTCTTAAGTTTTTTTCAACGAGTTTTTAACTAATATTATTTAAGGGATAAATAGAAATAAATAGAATAAATATAATAAATAGAAAATACCGTAAAATGAAAATAGTAAATTGCTAAATACAAATAGGGTAAAAAAAATTGAATTAATATATTTAATATTAAATATATAATATTATATAGATATACATAATGGCAAAAATTGTTGATTTAAAAGAAGAAGATGGATTAATGTCATTTACAATTACCAATATCGATGTAAGTTATGTAAATGCGTTAAGAAGAACTATCTTAGCTGATATTCCGATTATTTGTTTTAAGACAACACCTTATGAAGAAAATAAAGCAAATATAATGATAAATACTACAAGATTAAATAACGAGATTTTAAAACAACGTTTAAGTTGTATTCCAATTTGTATTCCTAATTTAGAAGACACTCCTATTAAAAATTATTTATTAGAACTTGATTTTGAGAATAAAATGGACACAACATATATAGTAACTACAAAAGACTTTAAAATTAAAGATTTGACTTCAAATACATATCTAGAAGACGGGTTTGTGAAAAAAATATTTCCACCATTTATTCCTCCAACTGGTAATGGAGAATATTATATTGATTTCGTAAGATTACGACCACGTATTTCAGATGAAATTCCAGGAGAAAGAATTAAGCTGACGTGTGAATTTTCTGTAAGTACAGCAAGAGACGATAGCATGTTTAATGTTACAGGAACGTGTTCATATGGTTACACTCCTGACCCAGAAAAGATGGAAGAACAATTAGAAATTAGAAAACAAAAATGGAAAGATGAAGATAAAAAAGAATCCGAAATTAAGTTTGAAGCGGCGAATTGGAAGTTATTAGAAGGCTTAAGATATGTAAAAAAAAATAGTTTTGATTTTATAATTCAATCGGTAGGAATATATGAGAATGAAAAGATAATTATAAAGGCGAGTGAAATATTATTACATAAATTTGAAATTATGAAAAATGCGTTGGCACAAGATGAATTAGAAATAAAGGCAGCAGATAATACAATGGAAAATTGTTATGATGTCACACTTGTGAATGAAGATTATACAATTGGAAATATATTAAATTACGAATTATATACAATATTTTATAGAGATTTAAAAATGTTAAGTTATGTTGGATTTAAGAAACTTCACCCACACGATAGTGATAGTATTTTAAGATTAACATTAACTGATATAACAAAGGGTATATCTACGATTAAAACAATGTTAAATAGCGTAATAGATGAATCGATGAAAAAACTACACGCAATAAAAGGGTGTTTTGATGGAACGAGAAAATGTAGTAAATAAGTATTTTTATAATTTTTAAATATTATATTATATTTTTTTATAAATATATATTATTTTTAATATTATATATTTTTATTAAATATTATATATTTTTATTAAATATTATATATTTATATATCTGTTGTAACCTTAATGGTGTCAATCATTTTCTTTCTCATATGATAATTTAAACAATACATTAGTAATGATGGATGTAACTTATTAACATAATTAATTACCACCGTATTTGTAACAAATAAATGTTGAGGTCTAAGTTCGTTTATAAAAACTTCGTGAAGTTTAAACATATGCGTTCTATACTGATTAGAATATTCTTTCAGTGGTTTTTCTTTTTTAACATAACACGAAATATAGTTTTGATGAAGTGTATTAGTAAACATATGAACTTGTTCCCTAAATTTTGACATTTCTGCTTTAGATTCAGGATAATACTTTAAAAATTCTGGTAATTTCCCAGAATGTCTTAAACAAAGGTATTGATATTGTAATTTTGGTTGATTCCCTCTTAACTGTCGAACTTCTTCATAAATAGGATTTCTAAATTTTGTTCTTTCACCTGTTTCTGTATTTTTTATAACTATACCCAATATATTATAGGGAGTATTTGGGGATGCAAATTGTTCAATTAATTCACTATAAGAATTAAATCCATAAGTCTCAGGAAATCGAATACCTGTTAGATGCCATAATCCGCCATTTTTTACATTATTTATGTTTATGTCAGTTACTGAAATGTCATCTTCTTTTTGGTTTATTTCATAAACGGCTACTAAAAATAGTTGTGGATGTTTAAAAGGCACTACTATTCTGTTTTCAGGGTGCTGTAATACAAAACTATAACAATAATTTGGATTTAATGTTTGAATGATAAAATTATTATACATACAAGCTTCTAAAAACATTTGATTAAATGTTTTTTTAGACCATTTATAAAATGATACTTCCGCCCCTACAGTATTTCTAGTGGAAATCTGCCAACATCCAGTAGCACCATAATTATGGTCGTAAAATAAATTAATCATTGTTCCTTCTATAAATTCATGAGCTATGATTTTATCAGTTTTTATAGGATATTTTAACATAAATGTCTCACCAGATATGGATTTTGGTGGAGCAAAACTAACAATTTTAGAACCAGATACAATAACCGATCTTAACAACCCATATGTTGAGTTCAAATCAGCAGACAGCATTTCTTTTCTATATTTAATTATTGAATATTGTTCATTTGATTTAGTAGAATAATTATTCACAAAATAATATTTATCATATTCTGGGTTTACTACACCTGTTTTAATAAACTCATTAAAACCAGGAATAGATGATAGATTATAACTAGACGACATATCTTATGTAATTAAGCGAAATATCTTTATATTGTTTATAAATTATATATCGTGTAATAATTCATAATAAAAAAATAAACATATATAAATATATTATGAAGGATATATGTTTATTATTTTTAATTTATTCAAATATAACACATATTAATGAATTTAATAATTATTTAGAACATTGTAACATTTATATACATCCAAAATATCCAGAAAAGGTAAATAAAAATTTGCAAAAATATATTATTCCAAAATTAGTTGAAACTAAATGGGGAGATAAAAGTATTATAACTGCAACATTAGAATTATTAAAACAAGCTTATAAAAATGGTAGTAATAAATGGTTTATCCTTTGTTCGGAAGATATATATCCTTTAATGCAATATAATGAATTTTATGATTATTTATCAAAACAAAAATATTCTATTTTTGATGTTATGGATAATTCCACAAATAAAACGTCACAATTTTGGGCATTAAAACGGGATGATATTTCTAAAATATTAGTCAATAAAAACAAATGGGATACTATTTTTGATGAAATTCCAAGAAAATCAGCCGTAGATGAATTATTCTTTTTACCATTATTAAAATTAATAGATGATAAATATAAATTTAAAAATGCCAAGTTTTGTTATGTAAAGTGGTTTAAAAATTTTATATCCAAACATCCAACAACATTTAATTGTTTATTGCAAAATGATATAAATGGTATAGAATCAAATAAATCGTGCTTTATAAGAAAAACATATCCAACATTTACAAATGTTCTTTGTCCTAAAAAAAAACTGTCTATTTTGTTAGTTTATGGTTCTGAAAGTGTCGTTAATTATACTACATTTATAACTGATTTTTCAAACATAGCAGATATATTTATTTTATCAATGCTAGATAAAGTAGATAATAATGAATTAACAGGAGCGTGTTGTCAAACATATTATGTAGTTTGGAATGATTTAGAAAAAGCAATAACAGAAATAAGTAAAACAATTTCAGGAGATATAATCATAACTTCAGAAAAATTAGACGTTAATAAGTTAAAAAAAATGTTAGAAACGGGTAAATTGCAAGATGACGATAATAATTTATTTAGAATTAATTTCGCAATAGATGATATAAAGTTTTTCTCTGGTGAGTATATGTTAGAAGAAACACAAAATAAAGAAAATAGTAATGAAGATAATAAAGATATTGAAGATAATAAAGATATTGAAAATAATAAAGATATTGAAGATAATAAAGATATGGAAGAAGTGGATGTGGAAGAAATAAAAACTGAAAATGAAATATATTTACAATTAGGAGATATTATCTTAATTTCTGACCCGACAAATGAAATACTAAATGATAATATATTTTTTATAGAATATATTGATTCAAAAAAAATAAAGTTAATAAATAGCGATACATTTGAAAAAACAGTATTACAAATATCTCCTGATGGGATAATAGGAGATGGTACAATTAAATCAATAAAAATAATTAGTAGTAATCCTGAAAAAGGATATGCTAGACAGAATGATTTATTACCAGGAACGTGGATTAATATTTATTTTGGTGGAGAAATTCCGACAGTTATTACGGGTGAAATAACTAACATAGAAGAAGATATGATTGAAATTAGAACTACGGATGGGGATATATTATATATTAACTTTAATTATCAAGGTATCCCTGAGGATATTCCAATTGAAACATTTGAAATAAGACCAGCAATAAAAGAAAAAGAAAAAGAAAAAGAAGAAGAAGAAGAAAAAGGTGAATTAAGTCCAAACGAGTTAGTTGAACTTGGTGAAGAAGAAACAATGGCTGAAGAAATAATACCAAAGAAGGTAATCAAAGATAATATACAGAGAATGTTATTTGATATAGGCGATTTAGATTTTGGTGAAGCAATAAAGGTTGAGGAATTTGTAACCATTGACAAGAATAAATATAGATATAATATTGAAACACAAGCAAACGATATGTTAGAAGAAATGATTTCTGGTATTCCTAGTTCAAAACGAACTAACAATGTGTTAAATGGTATTCATATGATGATTACTCGTTTTCTTCAATTACGAAAATTAGCATCCACATTCGACTTAAATAATAACGTAACAGGAATAATAAAAATTACTGCAGAGGATAAACCTTTAGCCGAATATTTGTCTGGATTTAAAAATACGTTATATTGGATAATGATGGTTGCTAAAAATATGAAAAAAATTTATCCAGATCCAAATGAAAAAACAATATATAGAGAATATGATGATTATAAAACTATAAATTGTGGAGACAATTTGTTAGAAATTGAGGGGTTATTTCAAAAGTATAGAAGTAATGCTAATATAGAAGGTCAAAATAAGTATTCCAATTTATATTATACATTAGACCCATATTTAACTCCATTTTATTCTGTTAACTTAGAAACCACTGATGATGTGTTCTCAAAATCTAATGGAATTATTATTGAGGGTAACGTGGAAACTAATATAAATGCAATTATTGATAATTTAGGAGAATTATATTCAACTGTAGTTGGTCAAGCCGAAATAACCAATCGTAAGTTTGTTATTCAAAGGTATAATTTGGGACAAGATAAATTAAAAGCGGTAAATTTAAAGGGGCCAAGAATGGTCGCCCATAGAGTTAAACTAACAGATAATGATCCAATATCTATAAACTCAATAATAACTCTTCCAGAACCAACTGTGAGATTTTCCCAAGTAAATTTACCAGGAACAAATTTGTTAGTAAAAGCAAATTTAAACCTTCATTTTTTGAATTATTGGGAATTATTAAAACAAAAGACGACATTATTACCTATTATTATAGACGGTTTAGATAATGAAATTGAATATGATGATACAAACTTTATAGATAATATAAAACAATATTTTTTAGATTTATCAGAGTATGAAAAACCAAAAGAACTAACAAATATGGATATATATAAAATATTTTTGCGTACTATAATTCCTAAAATCCGTGTCTTGTTTAATCTTGTTAAAAAATATATAAAGGGTCGTTTATCAATGGTGGATGTAGTGAATTATTTGGAACCTTTTTTGATTTACCCAATTGATTTAACATACATGCAATATACTGAAATTAATAAATTTATTTATGATAAAATTAAAGAGTATAATACTATTTTTAAAGAATATAATATTGCTTTTTCGTCTATAAAATATTTAAAAACTTCTTTGCAAAATAAAGATGATAAATCTAGATATATATATTCAAATGAATTATTTAACTTGCTGGATAATAATGAAATTCATAAATTAAAAGTAGAGATTTATAATGATTATAATGTATCTTCGGCTAATAAAATGGAAGTAAGTCCTTCTGAATTTTTAAAAATAATAACATTGGCTGATAATGGAAATTTATTTAATACGGCAGTAGCATTTACAAATATTAAATTAATGTTTCCCAGTGGATTATCAGAAGTATTTAATGAAGATAAAAATAAAATAAAGGAAATAATAGAAAAAGATAAAGAAAACGATAAATGTTCTTCTTATATAATTTCCAAAAAATATTATTCAATTGAATCTTTGATGGAAGATAACGACAAGCCAATATATTTTGATAAAGAATTCGACACAACTAATTATGATTTAGTAAATAATAAGTATAAAAAACAGCGAGAAGAATTATCAAATGAAGAATTTATCTTATATTTAACAGAGGAATTAAAAAAAACCGCAAAAATGGATGGTGCATCGGCTGAATATATGGCTACAACACTAACAAATCAAGCAAAAAAAGTAAGAGAAGGGGATTATGCATTATTAACAATGATTAATGAAGGAACAGGAGATGCGGATGGAGTGGAATATTATGTCAGAAATAATGAAACGTGGGTGTTAGAAAAAGATATAGACCCAGCGTTATTTATTAAGGACGACGATGTGTTATGTAATATGGAATATAGTTGTATATTTAATCCAGCCGAAAAGACAGAAGAAAAATGTGAATCAACTGAAGTGTCGAAGGATAATATAATAAATAATGTATTAAAACAAGTATTAGATCAATTCGATAAAAATTATGATATATCCAAGGATGAATTAAATTCTAGAATAAATAAACAATTAGATTATTTTAAAAAATCATTTGACCGTCTACAACAAATAAAGCGTACGCAATTTTTTAAATATAATAAACAACAATATGATTTGGGGCTTTTAATAGCAGACGAAGTTAAAGATAGGGTTGTTTCACCGTATATAAAATTAAGAGATTTAATAATGGGACAAAATGATTTTGTTAAGAGACAAAATGATATTATATCTTTTGTTAGTTTGTATTGTAGAGAAGGAGACCCATCAATCCCAAATATCAATGATGGGGAAATGGAAAATGAATGGTGGTTATATTGTGTAAAAACAAATACGAAATTATTACCCAAATTTGTTTATATATTAGCAGATGCATTTATAACAAAAAATAGTCAATATAATGATGTATTAGATGAATTGAAAAGAAAAATAGGTAAACGTTCAGATGATGGAGACGCGTGGGTTGATGAACATAGTGGAGAAGTGATATGTTATATAGATTTAGATGTTTCAGAAGGATATAAAGACGGTTTTGTTGATAAAAGCAGAGATATTTTAGAAAAGGATGCTGGAGAAGTTATGTTAGAAAAACAAAAAGATAAAAAGGATAGTAGACGTTTAAGCCCAGAAGGGGAATTAGTATCTAATATTATATCCGTGTTATCTACAAATATGGGGTTAGATATAGAACAAATAAGAGACTATATAATAAAAATAGTAACAGAATTAATGAGTAATACAACAGTAATAGAAAAGGAACCCGCATATAGAAAAAGAGAGGAAGAGGCTGCAAAAAAAGGGAAAAACTTACCCTCATACGCTACTTTATTTAGTTCAACATTAATAAATTTAACATTAGGAACCTATTTAATCGCAGTTCAAACAAGTATTCCGTCACTTAAAACAAGAAAGACCGCACCAGGGTGTGTGCGTTCATTTTCTGGATTCCCATTTGAAGGAGAAGGAGATGATAGTGGATTAAACTATTTAGCGTGTGTAGCACTAAAAAGCAGGGATCCTTCAACTATTCCATGGAATGCGTTAGCAAAGAACGAAGAAAAAATAGCAACTGTTGTGAAATCAGTAATAATAAGATATTTATTGCCATATGCTGAAATAGAACAAAAAATAAAGGAAAAAACAGAATACTTATTATCTAATCCAGAAACAAGCATTCCAGATGAATATAATCTTATAAAATGGACCACTTTTTTGCCTCCATTATCTAGGTTTCATGTGAAAAATGTACAAACTATTTCTTCAGGATTTACAGAAGAATTACAAAACGAGTTATATACTGGAAATTACAGACAATTAGAAAAGTTGTTAGTTATAGATGCGAAAATAATATCTTTTTCTTTGGCGATTCAAGAAACGATACAACAATTAGTAGAGAAGAAGAATCTATTATTAAAATCAGCAGGTCAATTATTTATGGATAATGCGTGTTGTAATGAAGAAGGAAATAAAACATTAACTACATTGCAATATTTTATAAATGAAGATAAGAATATTGAATTTTATAATACCGCAGTGGAACAATTATCATCATTAACACGAGATATAAAAATATTAACGGATAGTGCTATTATGTTATCAGAGATAAATACAAAAAGAGTTTTTCCAGAATTAACAAATGAATTAAGTGAAGAAACTATTTATTATGCTTTTATAAAATTTTGTAATTTTCAATCGTCTATTCCATTATCAGAAGAATTAGCAACAATATGTGTTGATAAACCAGATTATTTAAATAAAATGGAAACTATACAAGAAAAAATAGAAAAGTTAAAACGAGACGGTAGAACTTATACCAATCAACAATTTTTAAGATTGTTTCAAATAGTTAGTAAAAATAATATAATTAAATTGTCACTGGAAAAAAAGGATGCATCGTGTGTAAATGAATTACAAAAAATACTAATAATGTTTGAAGAAGAAAATAATGAAGATGTTCCAAAAGCATTAACCCAAAAACTGGATGGATTGGTTCAAAATTATGATTTAAGTATAGATGAGGATACGCGAGAAATGAGAACATTAAAAGATTATTTGCAAATAACAATTGGAAAAATGAGAAAAGAATTAATAGATTTTATAAAAACAAAAGGTAGGGTTAGTAGTATTGAATTAAAAAATATAACCAATTTTTTGACTGATTTTACTAAATGGGCATATGATGAAACACCTAGAAATGAAAATATAAAAATTTCCGATGATGGGTTATATAATTATATAACCTTTTTTAAAAATTGTATATCATTGTTAGCGGTTGTATTCCCAAATATGATTATTAATAAACAAATGAAATATTTAAATTACGATGATATAAAACATTGGAATATATCAGATAATCATTATAGAGATATAATGGATATGATTTCTAATTATTATGCACCAGTAGAAAAATTTTATGGAAATAGTACAATTAATAATATATTATATGAGATTAAAAATAAATGTAGAGGAATTTATTTGTTATCAGAAACAACCCCTATTTTAACAAATATAAAAATGGGTGAAAAAGAAATATATTCCGTTTTTGATAAAAGAGTAGTCACATTGTTATATGAATATTATTTTTTTAGTATATGTGTGGATTATATTAATTTAACAAAGGACCCCGCAATGGTAACAAGGATGTTAATAACCCCTGAAAGTGATGAATCGGATTTATTTAGTGCTGATTTTTTAATTGAGCAACAATTAAGATTAACTGAAACCGAGCAGGAATTTATAGAAGGTGATGTAATGAATTTAAAGCAAGATGTAGCGAAATTATTGGTGTCATATTTATCAATAATAATGCGTTCAAAAAAGACATTAAACGTATCGTATGATGATATAACAGATAAAGTATTTAAATTAAAAGAAGCGGAAAAGTATGATTTTACGGATAGATTAAAAGATTTAACTGATGAGGGTAGAGAGATAGATACGATATTAAAACATTACAAGTTAGGTTCAATATATAGCATAGGGTTATCAAAGGGTATTAAAGAATATGATGCTGATATTTTCGATCACGATAAAGAAGTAGCAGAAAGAGTAGCTGAAATTCAAAATAAGTTAAGACGAAAAGGTATGGACCAAAATGAAATAGATGATGAGATAGATGAGATGAATATAGAAAATGAAATAGATATGGATAATGCAATGGATATGAATCCAACAGATGATTATGATGATGGGGATCCGTGGGGAGATGAAATGGAAAATAGAGACGAATATGACTAAGCTATATCTATATTTTTTACACCTTTGGACATTTAAAACGCCAACTTTATTTAAATTTAAAAAAAATTGAAAAATAATTACTATTGGTTTAATAATTCAATATTTAACTATAAAATGGAATTCACACAATTAATTGAAATTTTACATGATAAACTTGATACACGATACGGTTGTTATGTTGTTGATGATTTAATATTAAAACACGATGTCAAACAATCTTTTAAAAACTTTAAAATCAATTGTAAAAATCTACCAAAAACATACTTACATACAACATTAAAATTATCATATGGACATTTCTTTAGATCATATAATGGTCCCGATTATGAATTAAATTGTGAATTCATAAAAACACTTTTAAAAGCATATTTTAATTCCATATATTTAGATGATACTTTAAATATTTAAATCTTATGTATTTTACATTGTATTGGTTTGCGTTTTTTGTATATTTTTCTTCTTCAATAAAAAAGCAGACGGTTTAAATGTCCAAAGGTGTAAAACAATCTTATTTTAGGAAAGGTTCTGAAAAAGTAATCGTTATAATATATATGTTAAGAACATTTACAAGGAATAATATAACTTTAGTAGCAATAGTCGTTTTTTTAATACTATTTGGGTTGATTCAAATGACAAGACCATCATTTTTATATAATAATGATGGTTCTCTAAGAGAATTTGGTGTGGGATATAAAAACAAGACAATTTTGCCTTTGTGGTTATTTGCAATAGTTTTAGGGATATTATCGTATACATTTGTTTTGTATTATTTGACTTACCCGCGGTTTGATTAATGGGGGTTTCTTTAAGTTAAAAAATAAATAATATAATTTTTAACTTAAAGACGAAGCCGATGATCTATGAAATAGTATAAGTGGTAGCATTATTGATTTCATTTTGTTTATCCGCTTCTTCTTGTTGCTGTATATATGCATCGTGATCTGCTTTTATTTGGTCTACATTTTTAACACATCCTCTGGTTGCTAAATTATAATATACGATAGACGATATTAATATTGCGGTATAAATATACCAAACAGCTTCGCCAATATTATCCTTTAAGGAGACTAAATGTAATAATTGATTTTGTATCTCTATATTTTCATACACCCCTGTATTCATTAATGGTTTTAATGTGTACCAAATAGATTTGAAATTATCAGGATTCATTTGATTTATTAATATAGATTTGTTTCCGCAAATTTTCATAATTGCTTCCGCGGCGTGTGTTAGTTCATTTTTCTTAATTACATCATTTGTTTTATTAATTTCATCATTTATATCTGTTCCTATGAATATTGAAGAAAACAGGTCATTCGCACTTCCAGCAACCGCGTAATAACCTAACACATCAGAGAACGCACTTTTAAAACCAGGAAATATTATTAATATGGCTAACATTACACCAAATATAAGAACCCAAGGTATAAATGTAAATATAAAAGCGGCACCAATATTTTTATCTATTGACCCACCGCATTTAGTTGTAAGATATGCTATATTTAATATTAATTGAACTAAAATAACAACTCCTAAATAAAAAGATAATCTTGTAAAGTTTTTATTATAATATTCAGGAGTAACACCGTCGTTACTAATATCACTTAATGTTAGTTCCGGTTTACCGATACTTGGAAATGCAAAATAAATAATAGTGATAATTATAAAATATAATAGTGATTGTAAAGATATATCCATATAGTTAATTAGTATATTTTTTTTGTTTTTTTAAGGTATTTTTAAAATTTCATTATAATAATGAATACATATGAAAATGAAATAATTAAACCTATGTTAACTGAACCTGGTGTTAAATACTTTCTTAATGAAACATTAAAGCAATGTCATATATTTAAGGTAAAATATCAAAATATAGTTTTTAATATTCTATTATTTATTTTATTTCTTATAATTTTAGGAATACTGTTATTATATAAATATAAAGGAAAATTAACACCAGAAGAAATAGAACAGAATGAATTAGAAAAAAAAAGATATATTTTATCTAAAATAATGAATTATCAAGATGCTAAAATAAAAGCACAACAAGAACTTATAACAGGGTTGCCTCACTGGGAAAATGAATTTGATATTATTAATGATACCCCTCTAAAAAAGTTTATCCATTAGAATAAATATATAAGTATAAATTATAATGGATAAAACAGATAAAATAAATAATACAATAAGCGCAATAGAAGCAATAAATGAATTTTATAGATTTAAAGATAAATATGAACGCGGTTATAATGAAAAATATGTAACCCCTATTGTTAAGAGTAAAAAAACAAATAAAGACAAACGGATTGCATATTCAAAACTACCAAAACCTGAATGTATTAATTGTAAAAGAAATGTAGGAACTATATTTACTATTCATAATGATAAAGAAGAAGATATAAGAAAGTTTATTGCTAAATGTGGAGATATTACTGATCCGTGCCCTTTGAATATACAAATTAATTCTTCTTTTCGTGATAATTTAAATTCTATTATCATTACTGGTTCTAAAAGTATTGAAAAAATAAAATTAGATATCATTAAAGAAAAAAATAACGCTTTATTTTTTAATAAAGATGTTGTATCATCTTTTGAAAAAATAACATCAACTCTTAAAACGGAAACAGAAAATGTAGGATTTGCAATTGAAACTAACATATTAAGAAATAATAATCCAGAAAAATATGCATTAATAAAAAAAAACAACGATGAATTTGGTAAGGGTTTTTTATTACCTTTTAAACAAATGATTGCAAACTATATGGATACAAACGATGAAAATGTTTTAAATAATGCTGTTAAATTTTACATAGATGAAATGATACCGAAATTAAAACAAATTCAAGAAATGACATATGAGGTTAATTTTGTGGAATATAATCCAACTGATAAAATATATAATTTAATACAATACGAAAATTCTTTAGAAAACAATGAATTTTTTGTTAAAGATGACGATAAAGTAGTAAGTTTTATAAAAGGCGTTAAAAAGGATAAAACAAAAACACTGAAACAATTAGACAAAGATATACCAAAAAAGAATAAAACAAAGAAAATTAAACCTATTGGGGAATTAGTAATTGAAGACGGAGAAATGGAAGAATATGAAGGAAAAGATGAGAGAGTGGATATGGATAAGGAAAATGATAAAGTGAATGATTTAGAATATAATAAAACAATAAAAAGTATTCCAACCGATTTGTTAGAATTATTAGAAATGGATAAACAATGGTTAGATGATTATATATATAGTTGTATAGATGCAAAAAAAAATAGGAAACCGTGTGAATTATTTTTACCGAGACAAACCAAATTTCCGCCCGAAGTTTTAGAAGACGGAACATATGATTTTAATTCTGTAGTTGTAAATAAACTATTTAATTCAATAAACGATAAAGATTATCAAACAAAATTATTAAGATTATATACCGAGAAGAACGGTGTTAAGAATTATAATTTATTAAACAGCACATTATTAGACCTTTTAACGCGTAAAATTATTAATTATAATAATGGATATTTTTAGATAATAGTAGATAATTAGTTTTTAGATAATAGTAGATAATAGTAGATATTTTTAAATAATTAGTTTTTAGATAATTATAATATTATTATTATATAAATGCTAACAAATTATATTTCACTTCCTATATTTTTATTAAGTTTTGCTGTAGGATTATTCTTTGTATATGTTTTAGGACCCGAAACAAAAACAATATATATATATCCTAGTCCGCAAAATTATATGAATACTCAATATAAAGACAATGCAAATCAATGTTTTCAATTTAAACCTATTGAGACGAAATGTCCGATAAATCCGTTTTCAGTTAAAACGGTTCCTATTCAAAGTTAATAAAACAATATTTATATTATTTTTTAAACACATAATATAAATGTATTTAGACAAATTTGTTCATAGTTATACAGGTAAAATACTAATGTCTATATTATTAGGTATTGGTTTAGCTACCTTTTTTAGGGAAGCATGTAAAGGAAAACGTTGTAGACTTGTTAGTTCTCCCCCAATGGAAGAAATAGATAATCAAACATATAAATTTGACGATAAATGTTATAAAATGGAAAAAAGTGTAATACAATGTAATAGTAAATATAAAACTGTAAAAATATAATATTTGCGTAATATTAATTTTAGATGTATCTTTAGATAATATATTATGTCAGAAATTAATACAACAAGTATAAATGATTTGCCTACAGATCCCGTTGCTGGTGGTTCTATTGGTGGTGATGTAAAATTGCTAATTAATGAAGTCAACTCTTCGACACATCCATCGCAATCACAACCGAATAATTCTCAGTTATCTCTCGACCAAAGCACAATAAGCCAGATAGTAAATGGATTACAACAAGCTAGTTTAGCAGGGGTAACCTCATTGCCTAGTAGAGATATCCCTTTACACACGGAACAACTAACAAGTGATGCACAAATACAACCGAATTATGTACCACCTCCACAAACGATTGATTATATTAATGAATCGGATGACGATATTCAAAATTATTATAATAAAGAAAAAAGACAAAATTCATTAGATGAAATTTATGATGAATTACAAGCCCCGTTATTATTAGGTGTATTATATTTTTTATTTCAATTGCCATTTTTTAAAAAAAATATATTTAAATATTTTCCGTTTTTTTGCCATACAGATGGAAATTATAATTTTAATGGATTAGTATTTACGTGCGCTTTATTTGGGTTTATATATTATTTATTAACAAAATCAGTTAAACAATTTAGCAAATTTTAATATAACTATATAATAAGTAGATTATATGTTAAATAATGCAATTAAACCAATTTCACAAGGTCAAGCCGACCTAATAAATTCATTTGCAATGTTTTATTTGTTATTAGTGGGAAATTTTATTGCTACCAGTATTTTTACGTGTTCTGAGATTAATTATATACAAAAAAATAAATGGCTACAATTATCAATTGCATTTTTTTTATTTTATTTCTTAGTTACTCTTGTATCAAACACAGGAACACTAGAGTTGACTCCCCCAATTGAAAAATTATTTTACTCTATTTTTTATTTTATAGGTTTTTTAATTGTTATGCGTTTAGATACGAGAATATCAGCATTGGTTTTATTATTTATTTTTATTATTTATTTTGTTGAATTAAATAAAGATTTTTATTTAGAACAAGGTAAAGAAATCACTGACCCTCTTGAACAAGATATATACCAGTCAAATATGTATTGGATTACTTTTAATTGGCCATTTGAAATACGACTATTTCGAGTTACTCAATCAGATTTTAAAATAATAAATAAGATTGAAAATATACTTTATTATATTATTGTTTTTTTGTTAGTTATTGGGTTTATATCTTATGGTGGAGAAATACACGATAATTTAAAAAATTCCAAAAATATGACGTGGTTAGATGTGATTATGGATACAGAGATTTGTCGATTAAAAGATAGAAAAAGTTTTTTTCATTATTTAAAAATTGGATTGGGTATTAAAATATAATATCATTAATTATCTTTATATTATATTTTACCGAAAATATATTTTCCACGCCTAAAAAAACAAACCCTTTCGTTTTCTTGTTTTTCTTTTCTTTTTTCTAATACTTTTAGTTTTGTTAGTTTTGTTAGTTTTGTTAGTTTTATTACTTTCATTATCTTCACCTTTTCCATCTAATGGTCTATAACGTAAAAACCACTCTTCATATTCTTTTTCTTTTTTTTTATTTTTTAATTCTATATATTTTTCTGCCTTTTCAGCTCTCATTTCTTCCACGGTTTCTTGATGCCCCATACAATTAATACTAAATCTTCGCAATAAACCCTTTTGCGCCAATCTATTTTTTTCTTGAACTTCAAATAAAAAATTAGCCATACATAATATTCTATCCTTATCATAATATGGTCTATCCGCATATAAAAATGCTAACCAAAAACTAAGCATAGTATCAATTGTAGCCACTTTAATATCATAACCACCTTCCTTGATTATATTATAACTGTGACACGCAAGAGGTTCGTAAATAAACGCAACCGTATCATTTTCTACTTTAATTTCATAATGAGGAGCAATAATTTCTCCAATTCCTGGACGTTTTATAATTTTTACATTTTTAACGTCAATATCAGATAATCGCTCCTTTATAATTTGCGCCGTTAACATAGGCTCTTCAGAAAGAACATCAAAATCTGGTATTTTTTCTAATTTATGTCTTAAATGTTTTGGCATATATTTTGAATACATAGATAATGCATATCCACCAAAAAATACAACCCCTTGATCAATAAATGTATTTTGTATATTTTCATATATTTTATCTGATAAATCGTTGTGTGCCATTTGTCGTTGAAATTCAATTTTATGACATTCTTTTCCTTTCAATGGATAGTGTTTATTTAATAGCGTCAATCGTTTTAATACCTTTTCCCATCTTGAAACATCCCCAGCAGGACGAGATAATTCTAAAAACATTGCCATACGAAGAAGATTTGGCGGTGCATACATTATTCCTCCCACTCTAATAGCTTCTTTTTTTATGGCATTAAATAATTCCTTAGGTAAATAACTAATATCAGCTACAGGAATGAAATTTACATAGACTTTATATGTTCCGTGATGTTGTCCAGATTTTGCTTCTACTTCTTGAAACCCATTTTCAATATAAATATCGACGAGTTCTTTGGCATCAGTTAACGCATTTGGGCTATAAAAATCATAATCAGGAATTTCTAAATCTTTATTATAAAACTGGTCTTGTTTTGGTAAGATAGCATTCACCCCTGTACCCCCATATACAATTAAATGTTTTTTTTTTAAAAAAGTTTCTACTATGCCTATTATGTGTTTAATTTCTGGAGAATTAGCCACTTTTCTACCTTGACGTTCTTCCGCTTTATCAACCGCGGTTCTTAAAATGGCTAATTCACAATCTTGAAATGTTAAATCTTTACACAAATCATTTTTAGTCATTTATAT
>Ga0315904_10004074_pt1 | contig 21072 bp, 12 predicted proteins | sample LakEriMetagenome_6_FD_203529 | JGI IMG/M metagenome (GOLD analysis project Ga0315904, IMG submission 203529) | Freshwater fungal communities from buoy surface, Lake Erie, Ohio, United States - Buoy 12 MA120 | ecosystem: Environmental > Aquatic > Freshwater > Lake | place: USA: Lake Erie, Ohio...
AGGGCTAATGAAATCAAAGTTTTTACGCACTTCTATTTCTGCTCCTACAAGGTTAGCCGATTTTGCATTGCTATAAACGAACTGTTGTACACCGCCAGCAGCCAAAGTGGTCAACTCAATGGTGTTGGTGAAATTCTTGTAAAAAACACTAGCACTAATAGTTTGCCCTTTGCCGAGGAACCATTCGTAACGCAAATCAGCATTATGAATAAATGTTTGCAACAAGTTGACGTTGCCCGAAAGGTTAGCATCGCGTACAAAATCATAGTAGAAGAAAGGTGACACCTCTCTAAACTCCGGTCGGCTCATGCTTTGACTGTAAGATGCACGCAAGTTCATTGTTTCATTAAGGCTATAGATTAGATTTATAGAAGGTAACACCGGAAAAAGTGGTTTTACATTACCCAAGCTGTCTGCGTTATATGCTCCGCTGAAATAGTCTTTTATATAAGTACTATCTTCTTGTGCTGTTTTGATGATAGGTGGACCATCGGGGTTGTCGATGATATCAAAGCCAAATTTGGTGGGCGCTGTCAACTCTTGTCTGAAGCTTTCGAAACGGAAGCCCCAAACCGCCTTAAAGCGCTGCGTGATTTGATTTTCCATCATCACAAATGCAGCATGTGTTTGTGAACGAGCAGTGTATTGGTCGGTCGGGAAAGCTACCTGATTCAACATCAATTTTCCGTTTTCAAAATTTTCTTGATTAATAATGTTGTCCACGTTCAAGTCACGCAACATGGTGTCATTTTGATAGCTAGAGTTAGTATAATCGAAAAACAAGTTTCTAGCAGTGAAAGTACGTTGGCGATATTGATAGGTATAGCCAAACGAAACTGATTGTTTTAGCTCTTTAATCTTGAATGGAATTAATACATCAGTACCCGCATTGTAAACGCGCTCCGCCATATTGCTGTGGAACATGGCACTCAACTTAGGGTCACTACCGCCATTTTGAATTTGGTAGAGAAAAGGCGAGGTTGTGGTGTTGGGGCCACCTATGGAATCACTAGTATAAATACGCTCGTAGCTGTAACGAATGGAGTTGGGTTGCTCCCGGTTGGCCAATGTGATGCCTCCATTCCAACGCAATTTGATCTGACGATCGCCAAAAAGATGTTCTCCGGTCAAATTGCTAGATAATACACGAGAACTTACAAATTCTAAACTGGTTCTATTTTGTTCTGCTGCACTAAACACATTGATGCCCTCGCGTAAAAGTGTAGTGTTGTCGGAGTTGATGGTATATAGGTTTTTAAATCCAATTTTATGTTTATTCTTAATCACTAAACCAAAATTACCCAACAAAGCCGCTGTCACAGAAGTGTTGTAACGCTGATCGTTATAGTCATAATACAACTCACCGGCTCCGCCATCATAGCGAGTGCGTGTTCCTTCACTAAAGCGAAGTGTGTTGTTATAAGACATTCCTATTATTCCACCAAACTGAATGTTTTCTTTACGCAGAGCAAAGCCACCACTCATTTGCAAGCTTTGACCAGGATAAGCAATCCCTCTGTCACGCACTCTCCAACTCATGTTGTTCAGCTTTTTACCTAAACTTACTAATGTATCTCTAGGATTTGCGGTTAGTTTGATATCGTTCAAGGCAACGATGTCAGGAAAATCGCTTGGTAAACTGCGCTTGCTATTATCAAAACCTAAAAAATCAGTTTTGCTACCTTCATATCCCTTAAAGTTTTTAAACGTAGTTTGTTCAGTAAAACTTTGACCAATACTCACATTAAAGAAGCTTTTCTCCGGTATGTCGCGCGTGTTTAATTGAATTAAACCACCTGCCCATTCGCTCGGCAAGTTAGCTTGCCCGGTTTTCATAATAATGATATTATCTAAAATGTTGGAAGGAAAAACATCAAACGCAAAGGCTTTGCGATCGGGCTCGGTACTTGGCAAAATAGTGCTGTTTAACATCGCCATATTATAGCGATCAGCCAAACCACGGATGATGGCAAATTTGCCGTCCTGAATAGTGGCACCACTTACTCTTTTTATTACTTCACTTGAACTGCGATCCGGTGAGCGTTTCATTTCTTCTGCTGATATACCGCTTTGAATAACCGTGCTGTTCTTTTGCATTACCACAATTGCACTTTCATTGTCGCGCTTAGTCACCGTGGCCACTACGGCTATTTCCGTTAGGTTTACTGCATCATCAGTCAATGTCAAGTTTAAATTAGTAACGCTATTTGCGCGGATCTCAACTTCCTCTTGCTTTTCTTTATAGCCAATGTAGCGAACACTTACTTTGTGTTTGCCAACCGGTACTTTAGCAATGGTAAAATTACCATCCATGTCTGTAGATGCACCAAGTGCTGTGTTTCCACCCACTATAACCGTGGCGCCAATAAGTGTTTCCCCACTTTTACTATCTACCACTTTGCCCGACAAAACACCGGTTTGTGCTGCTACAAAGACGCTATAAAGAGATAAAAGCGCGAGAAGTAATTTTGATTTCATGTGTTCTGTTTTAATTGAACACAAAAGTAAGTCGACAATAAAACCAAATGTTGACCTTTAGGTTAAGCAACTGTTAAGCGTTGCATCTTCTTAACAATGAAGACTGAAGTAATTAGTAAAGTATAAAACTGAAATTGGAGTAATGTTAAACTAACAATCTTAAATATTGATTAACATTGACATAACAATGTGCGATTACTTTCGCTACTAAACAAATAAAACTATGGAAGTTAATGACGTTAAAATTTTATTAGTAGATGACGAATCAGATGTGTTAGATTTCATGAAATATAATCTCGAAAAAGAAGGTTTTTGGGTGTATACAGCGCAAGATGGCTTGGAAGGACTTCAATTAGCCAAGAAAATCAATCCTGATATTATTATTCTCGACTTAATGATGCCCAAGTTGGACGGTATCGAAACTTGCCGCGAGTTGCGCGCTTTGCCGGAGTTTAAAAACACTATCATCACATTTCTGACAGCTCGTGATGAAGACTATAGTCAGATTGCAGGTTTCGAAGTAGGGGCAGATGATTACATCACTAAGCCAATCAAACCAAGAGTTTTTATCAGCAGAATTCGTGCACTGCTCCGTAGATTAGAGGCCAACAGCGGTGACGCCAAGCTCAAAGTGGGCGACATTGTAATAGACCGAGAACGCTACATGGTAGTTAAAAGTGGCGTTGAGATCCAATTGCCGCGCAAGGAGTTTGAATTGATGAGTTTATTGGTGTCAAAACCCGGTCGTGTGTTCAAGCGCGAAGAGATATTGAGCAAAGTTTGGGGAAATGAAACCATCGTTGGTGACCGCACCATAGACGTGCACATTCGCAAATTGCGTGAAAAAATTGGCGATGATTATTTCAAAACTATCAAAGGAATTGGGTATAAATTCGATGCCTAAATCTAAAAAAAACACTAAAAAGGACACCATTTAACTCGTTTGTTGAGTTCTTTACACTTCTCTACATCCTTTTTCGGCCATTTGCGTATTATGTTTATAAGCTAATACGTCAACGAATTTTAGCCGACAAATTGAAGGGATTAATATCATTTTTTTCATTACTGATTATTGTCTTTGGGGCATGGTCAACGCGCGCTCAGACAAGTGGTAATATTTTTGAGCTAGAACGTAATGCGCAACTACAGCGTATTCAGTTTGAAAAAACACGGATAGCCAACGACTATGCCGTGGCAGACAATCGTTTGTTTAATCTCATTGATAGTGTGATAGTTTTTATAGAAGAACAACCGGCTGAACGCGAGAAAAAAACACTCTACCTAAAACAACTTCAACAGTTCTTAACCAACATTAATCGTAGTTACTCCGCTAACTACTTAAAAAACGGCACTTATCTGGCCGTATTGAGCTATTATCCCATCATCATTGAGTGGGACCAAAAAGATGAGTTACTCCGTAACATCAAGCGCTATTCCAATTTTTCTATTAAAGCTATTCGTCTACTGCCGAGCAATACCGTGGCAGAAGATTTTTTAACCGATTATCTGAAAGATCATCCCGATGAGATTTTTCGCTATGCTGAGGAGTTTGACGACCGAAAATTTGCTCTTCGTTTATTAGAAAAAGCAGTTCGCTTGGCTCCTGAATCTGTCAAACGCTATTACACAAGCAATAATGCTGTCAACAATATTTTATCCCAAAGTAGGGATATCTATGTGCGCACTAGTTATGAAATCTACAACCGTTTTGGCATTCGTTCCAGAGCTTATCTTTTGCTCGATGTTATTGTAAATAATAATATGGCGATTGCCGATGCGGACTCCATTGGCAACAATCCCGATAAATTGTTTTCACTATTAGTGAAATATGCCATGAAGTACGAAGCCAATGTGACGTATTCTATCTATCGCTACATGGATATTTATGGCATCGATGCTATGCGAAAAGTGAATCAAGAAGCACTAAGTGGCAGCTTGGCATTTGAGAGCTTTGCTCGACACTCGTCCGAAGAAATGTTTGTGTTGATCGGTTATGGATATAAAGAAACTACTCCGCGTATTATTCAACAATTGATGGATATACTTCGAAAAAAATCTACCGGCATTCCCATAAGCAGTGTCATGGTTGCCTCCATGGATAAAAAGAAACTTAAACAACTAATCATATATGCTGACCAACAGCAATTTTTAGACAAGTTACTGGGTTTGATGGATGAAGAAAAGAAAGATTACTTATTAGCTTTAGCTGTGATGGAAGAAAAGGAAGATATCTTCCCGCCATTCAAAACTTTTTCGAAAGGTGCTCCATTGATTGGCTATGAAGTAGCAGATAAATCCATAAATGAACTGACTAAAGCTCGCCCACCCGGCATGATTGAAGAGGATGGTGAGGAGACAGCTTTTGCACCACCTAGCAAAATTGAACTGGGAGTTAAACCCAAACAGGATGCTGAGAATATTGTGCCAATACCAATTGTTGTAGAACCGATTGCTATTAATATCAGCGATAAAGCGAAGTTAATTTTATTGCTCGAAAAAAACTTACAACAGACTATTCGTCAAATTACAGGATTTCTTAATCAAGATTATGCTGAGAAAGTGTTGCTCCTGGCAGCACAAAAAGAACCGGATGAGCTTTTCAAAAATGTAGAACAGTTCAAATATAAGCGCTACTGCATAAAAATATTAGAAGCCTGTGCACTCAATGCTCCCGTCTCAGTGAAGCGCTATCTCTATAATCAAATGCATCCTGTCAATTATATTTTGCAATACAGCACCAATCCGGCTGTAAAAAAGATAATAGACATCAATTCGCAACTAGGCTATCACAGCAAACCCTTGCTTCTGATTGATGATATAGTAGCGGGTAAAACTAGTGTGAAGGATGCTATTACGATTAGCGAAAACCCTATTCGCCTTTATTCAGCGATGGTCAACATTTTATCTCGACAAAACTATATCGGTCAATATAGTCTCGACCACGAAATGCGCGATTTCAGTCTACGGTTTATTCGAGAAATTAACGACAAAATTGCTTCCGGTACCTCGCAACCATTTTACAGTGTAGAATCATTCACCGCATCACAACTTTATTTTCTTATGTTGTATGGACGTGACGAAGTTTTCACATCAACATTCAATGGTTTGTTTAATCGGTTCGTTCAAAAGATACCGAATGGCAACAAAGCTGCGTTTATTCAAAGCATCAACAAGAACAATTTACGTGATTTCCTTTCACTCTGCGCTAACTTTGGTGTTTTAGAAGAGTTTGTTACCGGCTTTAGTCCAAATGATAAGCAGATACTTTTGGCAGAATACATTGGCAAATTAGAACTAGAAAAAGATAATCTGTCGTCTGTTGTACTAATTGCAGAAGCGTTGTCAAATCTTAAAGACTATCAATTGTTGTTAGCGTTGCAAAGCAATTTGAAAAAGGAATACGACCGCGTGACGGAAGCCAAAGACCAAATCGGTATTTCTATCTATGGCGTGCTATCGAGTATTGTCTCCGGCAACGCAAAAGCAGAAATAGAATGGTATAAACAAGTGGCTCAACAGTTCAACATCAGCCCAATCAACTCTTTGACGAGCGATGTGTTGTTTAACGACAACAAGGTGTGTATGGAGCAAATGTATTTCTACAATGATGACGATGGACGCAGCTCGTTTATCAATTTTATGAACGCCTTCAAATCGCAACCAAACTGGAAAGTAGAAGATCGAAGTAATTATGTGCGAGTTTACTCGACAGATGGCAAACAAGTTGAAATATTGGCCAACAAACCTGAGCATGAACAGAACGGCATCAATGCTATCAATAGTTATTTTTTAGAAAAAAATACTCGCCCTAGTGTAATTGTACATCGCGGACATAGTTTTCACACTGAGTCGACTTTAGAAAAAGTGCCCCCCGGAGCGAAACTCATTTTCGTAGGATCTTGTGGTGGTTTTTATAAGCTATCTATTGCTCTGCAAAACGCTCCGGAAGCGCACGTCATTTCTACTAGACAAATAGGCACAAAAAGTGTGAATGACGCAATGATTTTTGCTCTGAATGAGCAAATTCGTCAAGGTCGAGAAATTGTTTGGAATGAATTTTGGGGACGTATGAAGGAGAAGTTGGGCAACAATCCTTATTTCAACGATTATGTACCACCAAACAAAAATTTAGAATCTATTTTTATCAAAGCATATTACAAAATCTTAGGCGTATAATGACCAGACTCTGTCGGTTTTTTCTTTATGATATTACTTTTCGGCCTTTGCTTTTAGCCGTGCTGTATACGTTGTTGTTTTCGGAAACAATCCATGCAAAAGAACTAACTTCGTTACAAAAAACTAATCTGTACGTAGACGAAGAACAAAATCGTCTAGACCGGATTGATGGTATGATTGATGGTGAAATTACCATTGACGATTCTGCTTCCACGGCTCAAGCAACTAAAATATATTTTCGGTTAGTCGATTCGGTCCAACATATCATCGATAATGCAACTTGGGATGACAACAAAAAGAAAATTTATCGCGACCAACTTTATTTGCAGCTCAAAACCATCCACCCCGGTAATTATCTTCAACTCAAACGTTACGAGCAATTGTTTGCGTTTATCATTGGCGAACTTAAAGCCATTCAACAACAAAAATTATACAACTACCTGATCAACAATATTCCACTTTCGTTTGCCACATTTGGTTTTATAAAGAATGAACTATGTGCAGATTCATTTTTAATTTTTTCTTCGGCTTATAAACCCGATTTAGTTTTTAAAACTTACGATTCCTATTACAATAAGAACTATGCCCTTCGTGTGTTAGAGGAAACAGCGAAGAAAGCACCGGTCACCGTTAAGCGTTATTTTTCAAAAGGTAATGGAATTTATGAAACCTTGTTGATGAGTAAAGACAGCTGTGTCAAAGCGCTTATTCAAATTCGCGAAAAACATACACTGAAATCAAATGCATACTCGTTATTGGATGACATTGTAAACAATCGTCTCACTATTGATGAAGCCAACAAATTGGGTGAAAGCCCGGAGAAATATTTACGTACGATGTTACAAATTAGAGCGCGGCCAAACCCACTTGGTGTGCATTCGCTCGATAGTGAACTCGAAATTTTTGCGTTGAAATTTGTGCGAGTAATCAATGACTTGCACAACGAAAAAGACGGAGTTCGTTTTGCAAGCATTGAAAATTTTTCTGCGGATGAATTGTACACGTTAATGGTATATAGTGAAGAAGAAATTTTCACCTCTACATTTAATGGCTTGTTTAAGCGATTGATGGTAAAACTTGGTCCGATTTCAGGATTTGAGTTTCTAAGTCGCGTAGGCGATAATCGTTTCAGAACATTTATCAAAATGAGTGCCGGCTTTGGTAAGTTGGGGCAGTTTTTGCAAACCATGACTGCGCTTCATCAGCAAATGTTGATGATAAAATTTGCGAGTGGCTTGGAAAAATACAATGACTTGTCTCAAGCAGTAGAAGTGGCTGATGCATTTGGTAGTATCACCGATTCATTGATTCTCAAAATTTTACGCGGAGCAATACGATACGAATATATTCGTCTGAACGCAAAGAAAGACTATCGTGGCACGACTATTTATGGTTTGCTTTCTAATCTATTTATAGAGCGCAGCATCAGCAATGCCAACTGGTTTAACTCTGTGGCCAAACAATATGCGCTACCAAGTTTCGATAAGATAAAAAGTGAACGACTGTTTGCTAAGGATAGCATCAACCGCTGGCTGATTTATTTCTATGATGATGAAGATGGGGAAGTTTCCTTTAGCACTTTCCTCAAAACTTTTACCGACCCTAATTGGTTGGTAGTTGACTCTGGCACTTATGTTATCATCAAATCAAAGTCCGGCCAGCGAGTTCATATCTACGCCAACAAATCCAAAAACGAATACGATGGACAAGAGGCCTTAGAAAAACTTTTTGTTGAGAATAACTTTGAACCCAATGTAATGGTACATCGTGGACATAGCTATTACGCTTTCAAAACTGTTGACAAAATCCGCGACAACACACAAATATTTGTTTTGGGTTCTTGTGGTGGGTATCACAGCATTTCGGGGATTATTGAAAAATCGCAAGAGGTAAGCATCATTTCTTCTAAACAAATCGGCACTATGTTCGTGAACAATCCGATGCTGAAGCTTATGGCCGGAAAAATTCGTGAAGGGAAAGATGTGGAATGGCAACCTCTTTGGGAAGAATTATACGTATTGATTAAAGACAACCCCAAAGCCTACGAGCGGTATGTAGACTATATTCCTCCACACAAAAATTTAGGGGCGATTTTTATTAAGACTTACAATAGCATGATGGCTCGCGAGTAATGTTTTAAGCTCTAGTCATGGCAATAAAAAACCGAACCGATGTCTAGAAATCAAACATCGGTTCGGTTAAATTATAACTGACAAATACTGGTTTAGTCTTCTTTTTTAGCAGCAGCTTTTTTAGCAGCAACCTTTTTTGCCGGTGCTTTTTTCTCAGCTGGCTTTGCTGATTTTTCTGCTTTAGCTGTAGCTATGTTCGCTGCCTCTTGTCCGTCTCTCTGTGGACGTGCGTTGCCGTAAGATCCTTTGAATGTTTTGCCTTTACGAGTTCTTTTATCTCCTCTACCCATGGTTTGTTTAGTTTAAATGTTTGTGCGAATGTAAAAATTCGTGTGTTATAACAAAAAAAAGCGCTGAAATCTCTTCAAATTTCAGCGTTTAATATCCTTTTGTGAAGATTTTACTTATTTACTTTCTTCGAAAGTTCCGTGCCGGCTTTAAACTTGGCTACTTTTTTAGCTTTGATAGTGATTTCTTTGCCGGTTCGTGGGTTGCGACCCTTGCGAGCTGCTCTTTTCGACACTGAATAAGTACCAAAACCTACTAACGTTATTTTACCGTTTTTGGCTAATGTAGCACCTATAGTATTAATAAAAGAATCTAATGCATCTCCTGCTTGGACTTTAGTTAGTTTGGCGTCTTTGGCAATTTTTTCGATGAGTTCTCCTTTGTTCATGGCACAAAATTTTGGGGTGGATGTAATGGTTAGAAAGTATCCAAATATAAACGCTGCAATATTATTTGCAAAAATATGTGGACTAAAAATAATTTTGACGAAACAAATTGTTTTACTGCATCCAATTCTCAAGGTTTTTCGTAATGATAAAATAGCATTAATATCACCTCATGGCAAAACTCTTCTTTTCATTGTTTACAGCAACTGCGCTTTTGACTACCACTCCTTCTTGCAACAGCAACAAGATTACCTGTCCCACCTATAAAGACAGTTTCCCGGATCAGAAAAAGAAAAAGAAACCCGAGCCACAGATGCCAAAACCATCGAAAACAAAAAGCGGGGTGATGCCCAAGCGCTAAGGCTATAAACTAACTAATTCTACTCCAAATTTTTTCTTTGGCTGATGCCTGCATAAATTGCAACAAAGATCGGTGTTCAGACTTTTCGAGATAAGGGTCCTGCTCAATCAACACTGCAGCTGATTGGCGAGCAGCTTCAAGCACTGCCACATCTTGCACTAAATCTGCCAATCGCAGATTTACCGTACCACTTTGTTGTGTGCCTTCCAAGTCGCCCGGCCCACGGAGTTTCAAATCTTCTTCCGCTATCACAAAACCATCATTGGTGTTGCACATCACGCCTATGCGTTGTTTACTGTCGTTAGACAATTTGTTGCCCGTCATCAAAATGCAAAATGATTGCTCGGCTCCTCGCCCCACACGTCCGCGCAACTGATGCAGCTGCGCCAAACCAAATCTCTCTGCATTTTCAATCACCATCACGCTAGCATTCGGCACGTTTACGCCTACTTCAATCACCGTGGTAGCAATCATAATTTGCGTTTCGCCTTTGACAAACCGCTGCATTTCAAAATCCTTATCAGCCGCTCGACTTCGGCCATGCACAATGCTAATTTGAAACTGCGGTTTCGGAAATGCTCTTGACAGCGCTTCGTAGCCATCCATTAAATCTTTCAGATCTAAAACCTCACTTTCCTCTATCAAAGGGAAAACCACATAGACTTGTCTGCCTTTTGCTATTTCATCGCGCATAAATCCGAACACACGCATGCGGTCGGCATCGGTGCGATGCACAGTTTTGATGGGTTTTCTGCCTGGGGGCAATTCATCTATGACAGATACATCCAAATCGCCATAAACCGTCATAGCCAATGTGCGCGGAATAGGTGTGGCCGTCATCACGAGTATGTGAGGCGGCAATTCATTTTTAGTCCAAAGTTTGGCACGTTGCGCTACACCAAATCGGTGCTGCTCATCAATCACCACTTGACCCAAATTTTTGAACACCACCGTGTCTTCAATCAAAGCGTGAGTACCAACCACAAAATCAATATTCCCTTCGGCTAATTGATGTAAAATATATTTCCTGGCTTTCCCTTTCACGCTGCCTGTTAGAAAAGCTACTTCCACTTTCAGGCCTTTGAGCAGTTGAATGATACTTTCATAATGTTGTTGTGCTAAAATTTCAGTTGGTGCCATCAAGCAGGCTTGAAATCCATTATCTTTAGCCATCAACATCGTTAACAAAGCCACCATTGTTTTACCGCTGCCCACATCGCCTTGTAGCAAGCGGTTCATTTGCCGACCGGTGAGGGTGTCTTTTCGGATTTCGCGCAAGACTCGCTTTTGCGCTCCCGTCAGCTCAAATGGCATTCGTTCCTTATAGAATGTATCAAACTGCCGATCTATCTTTTCAAATAAATAGCCTTTACTGCTTTGCCCTCGGTTAGCTTTTAGCTTGAGCATTTGCAATTGAATGAGAAATAGCTCTTCAAATTTTAATCGCCTTGTGGCTTCATGGAGCTGCTTCTCGTTTTTTGGATAGTGAATATTCATCAACGCTTCATAGCGAGAACAAAGTTTATACTGTTGCTTGAGTGCCTGTGGCAAAAAATCAGGCAATTCATATTCTTTTAGTGACTCAAAAAGTGTCTGAGTTAGTCGAGCAATAGCGCGACTATCAATGTTCCGTTTCTTTGCTTTTTCTGTAGTGGAATAAACCGGTTGCAAACCTTTTGCCGTTTGTGCATCCACTTGCTCGCCAAAGAGTTCCATCTCGGGATGAACAATGTTGTATGTGCCGTTAAATGCTACCGGCTTACCAAAAAGCAAATAAACAGCTTGTGTGTTGAGCATTTTCATTGCCCAATCGATAGACTTAAACCAAACTAATTCAATTTCACCGCTGTCATCTCTAAATGTTGCTACAAGCCGCTTTGCTTGTTTTTCACCAATCACACGCATACCTGATACTTTGCCTTTGAGTTGAATAAACTGTGTGGGGGGATTGATGTCTCTGATGCGCTGAATAACTGAGCGATCTACATAGCGAAACGGATAATACTGCAACAAATCACCAAAAGTGTTTACGTTCAATTCTTTGCGCAGCAACACGCCTCGTTGTGGACCAACGCCTTTGAGAAATTCAATAGGAGAATCTAATAACCGGCTCATGTCAATATTGCTTCAGCTAAAGTAATGGCTTATGGCAAAGAATAGAAAAACCAGCGATGTGGGATAATTTTGAAGAAATACTTTTGAATACCACGCTGATTGTATTTCTTCGCCAACTAAATTTAAAAATAAAATTATGAGTTTACTGACCGTAGGTACCGTAGCTTTTGACGCCATCGAAACACCATTTGGCAAAACCGATAAAATTGTAGGCGGTGCGGCCACCTACATTGCTTGGAGCGCTTCTTACTTTTCTAAAAAAGTAAATATTGTTTCTGTAATCGGTGACGATTTTGATATGAGCGAATTAGAGGAATTGAGAGCAAGAGGCGTTGACACTTCGGGTATTGACATAAAAGCCGGCAAAAAATCTTTTTTCTGGAGCGGCAAATATCACCTTGACATGAACAGCCGCGACACATTAATTACTGACCTCAATGTTTTGTTGGAATTTGATCCGATTATTCCGGATAGCTACAAAGACAGCGACATCGTGTTGCTTGGCAACATCGATCCGAACCTACAACTTAAAGTTATTGAGCAATTGACAAACCGCCCAAAACTTGTGGTATTGGACACTATGAATTTTTGGATGACACTAGGGTTCAAAGCTAAACTAGACGAAGTGATTGGCAAAGTAGATGTGTTGACGGTGAACGATGCGGAAGCTCGCGAGTTAGCCAATGAATATTCGCTAGTTAAAGCAGCTAAGAAAATCATGAAAATGGGGCCCAAATACTTAGTGATTAAAAAGGGGGAACACGGAGCATTGTTATTCCACGAAAACGAAGTATTTTTTGCTCCGGCTTTGCCACTCGAAGAGGTGTTTGACCCAACAGGTGCAGGCGATACATTTGCGGGTGGTTTTTGTGGCTATTTAGACAAAACACGTGACATCAGTTTCGACAATATGAAACGAGCTATTATTTACGGTTCAGCCATGGCAAGTTTTTGTGTAGAAAAATTTGGTACAGAGCGCATCCGCAGCCTTACTCACCAAGAAATTGAAGAACGCGTAAAAGATTTTATTGACTTAGTACAGTTTGATATAGTTTTGGAAGATTAATAAGCGATCATTTTTATACTTATATCTAATCAAAAAGCCTCGACAATTATCGGGGCTTTTTCAGTTTATACATAAATTACATTTGAAGTGCTTTCACTAACGTACTATCTATCGCTTTGGCCAAATCATCACTCACATTAAACTCCTTGGCATACTTCATCCAGTTATTAACCATAGCTAATCCTTCTTCGATAATTCGCGGTGCGTGTCGAATAGCGTGTTGCTCAGCAAATTTCAATAAATCCTCTTTGTTGAAATCAATTCGTTTACCATTTATACTTAAACTATGTTGGCTCACCCAATCGCTGCCCGGTCGATAACTGTGGCAAACATCATAGGCCGGAGCTAATTTCCACACGCCATCGGTCGCCATCATAAAAGCAAAATTTTTAGTGTGGTCATCGCAGTTACGTGACAGCACATTAAACACCATCCGTCTATACATTTGTTCTGCTTCCGCATAAGTTAATCGCAGCGTACGCATGGTTTGAAACAACTGCTCATAGCTGTAGCTGGTTATTTTGTTGCAATCATAATGCTGCAAAGCACAAAGCGTTTGCACGTGCACTTTCAGGTCGCCATTCACTCGATCAAATCGTTTAGTCATAAAATGCGCCCTATTACCTTCTTCTACCAACCGACTCTCCATCATTTGAATGCCAAAATCGATAGCCATTTTATAGTAAGCTATTTCCACTCTACCGTAGCCATAAGTAGCCCCAAACTGTGTGTCCCGCACTCCATCAAACTTAATCAACCAGTGCTCATAACCTTTATCCGGTAACATTTGTCCCGAACGGATATCACCCGTTTTTTCGTTGTAAGCAATAATTGCCTTTGGGCGAGCGCCTCCTGCCGAAGTTCCCATTTTGAGCACATCAATCATCACATCACGCAAACCTACCTCGGTGTTCAATAACAACTGCTTCTTGTTGTCCAACAATTGCTGCGTATACAAAATCAACTGCGTCAACTCTAAGCTTGCCGAGGGCACCACTGGCGAAATAGTTGGCTCAAATTCCAATGCACCCATTCCTCTTTTCCCAATAAAACATAGCAACTCCACGGGATTGAGTGAATTTTCGGGTCGTCCGTTTTGTGCTAACCAAATATTGATTAAGTCATTGCCATATCTGTCCGGCAAAGAATCAGCCAACATACCCGGAAGCCCTCTAAACGTAGCCGAATCTCTCAATTCGGGAAAACCATAAATCTGCTTGGCAGGCATTTTGATGGGTGCAATCGGTAGCTTCTCTGGATCAATTTGATTGGCATACTCAAAGTTAGCAAATCCTTCTCGAGGGTCCCAAGCTATGGCACCCACTGTTTTACCCCAAAGTTTAATAAACGCACTTGTTACCATTGGTAATCACTCTGTGTTGTCGGGAAGTCTTTGCTATTATTTCTTACTCTTTTGCGTTCTTTCTGTTCTGCCTCTGCTAGTAAAAACGGACTAATGAGCGTTGGCGTATCAAATGCCTTAAACACATGCAAAACATCGAGTATGCGCAAAACTTTTACTAAGTTAAGCAACACAATATTTTCTCCTCTTTCCATCAAACTTAACGTAGATCGACTCATGGCGGCTTGTTCGGATAGCTCTTGTTGAGTAAGCCCTTTTTTAACACGTTGTCGCTTTACAAACTTTCCAATTTGCTGCATTATACTTTTGTCGTTATATAAATAAATGTCTGATATTTCACTCACAATAAATAAATTTAATTATTAATACATCAAATTTCATACAAATATAATATTTAAAAATTAAAATCTCAAAATGCATGAATCTTAATTCATTATATATCTAAAATAGACTTAAAGAATGATTAATCAGTCAAAATGTAAGCGTACGATAATAAGCTTAAACCATAAGAAACTGAAGAAAAATAGAAGAAATAGGGAGGTTTACAGCAACCCTTTTTGCAACAAGTACTCAGCAATCTGCACCGCATTTGTTGCTGCGCCTTTGCGTAGGTTATCAGAAACAATCCAACAGTTTAATGTATTTGGCTGCGACTCGTCTCTCCGAATGCGTCCTACAAAAGTTTCATCTTTATCGTGTGCGTGAATAGGCATCGGGTATTTTAAATTTTTGACGTCATCTACCACCACAACGCCCGGAGAGTTGGCCAAAATGGTTCTTACTTCAGCTTCGTCAAAATCCTTTTCGAACTCGATGTTTACACTTTCGCTGTGGCCGCCAATGGTGGGAATGCGAACCGTAGTGGCTGTTAAGCGAATAGAATCATCCCCCATTATCTTTTTGGTTTCGTTCACCATTTTCATCTCTTCTTTGGTGTAACCATTATCTAAAAACATATCAATGTGCGGCAGAGCGTTCATGTCAATTTGATAAGCATACGCCATTTCACCTTTAATGCCGGCTCGCTCATTCATCATTTGATCAACAGCTTTTTTCCCTGTACCGGTTACGCTTTGATAGGTAGATACCACCACGCGTTTGATTTTATACTTATCGTGAAGCGGCTTAAGCACCACCACCATTTGTATAGTCGAGCAGTTGGGATTAGCAATGATTTTATCAGTAGCGGTTAAAATATCGGCATTCACCTCCGGCACCACCAGTGGAACGCCCGGCTCCATGCGCCAAGCAGACGAATTATCAATAACAGTACATCCTACAGCTGCAAACTTTGGCGCCAACTCTTTTGATGTTGTTCCGCCTGCGCTAAAAATAGCCACCTGTGGATGTTTGGCTACTGCGTCTTGCCAACTCACAATAGCATATTCTTTACCTTGGAAATTGACCATTTTGCCAATAGACTTTTCTGAAGCCACAGGGATAAGTTCCGTAACCGGAAAATTTCTTTCGGCCAATACCTGCAACATTTTTGTGCCTACCAAACCGGTGGCGCCTACAACAACAACTTTCATTTGTAAATTTTTTTACGTTGCGAAATAAGTTTATCTTAGTGCTGATGGAACAATTTTTACGAATTTTTTTTCTGTCTTTTTTTATAAGTCTGATTGCCATAAAGTCGAATGCCCAAGTTAATGACGATTTTAACGATGGAGATTTTACCTCAAACCCTACATGGGCAGGCTTCGACACTAGTTTCCTAATTGACAATGGTTGGTTACGAAGCAATGGGCCACAAGCATCAAGTGTAATGTACCTTTCAACGCCAAATGCTCTATTTGATAGCGTAGAATGGAATGTTTTGTTGCGTTTAGATTTTAATCCTAGCACTACAAACTTTGTCAGAATATATCTTTCATCAAATACTTCCAATCTGACGGGCAGCTTAAATGGTTATTATATCCAATTTGGCGAAGCAGGCACAGCACCGGACAGTCTGGATATATTTAAACAAACCGGCACCACATCTATTAAAGTCTTTACGGGAGTATCGGGAATAATGACAAGCACTACCTCAAACACTGTGCGCATTAAAGTAAGTCGACAGCCTGGAGGAGTTTGGAATGTTTATACAGATAAAACCGGAGGCTTCAATTTTAGCTTAGAAGGAGATTTTACAGATAATTCGTTTAGTAGCGCCAGTTTTTTTGGCGTTGTGGCCGATTATAATGCTGCATCCCGATACAATCAATATTATTTTGATGACATCAACATTCAAAAAATAGTAGAAGACATTACCAAACCTAACGTTGTATCAACCACTGTACTTTCTCCTAATACCATTGATGTGCTTTTCTCCGAAGCGGTTGATTTGATATCTGCGCAAACCATGAGCAACTATGCAGTAAATAATAGCATCGGCAACGCAATTACAGCCGTGCGCGATGCGGCAAATTTTGCTTTGGTCCACCTCACTTTTGCAAATAGTTTTCAGAATGCCACCAACTACAATTTGAATATAACAGGAGTAAAAGATTTATCAAATAATGTAATGAACAACTACACTACCAATTTTTCCATTTACACACCTCAGCCTTACGATATTCTCATTAATGAATTGATGGCCGATCCCGATCCGGTAGTAGGATGGCCAAGTGTAGAATTTGTAGAGCTCTATAACCGCACCTCATTTCCTATTGATTTGGGTGGATGGAAATTAGCTGACGCAAGTAGTACGATTACGCTAGGTACATACATTATTCAGCCAGATAGTTTTGTAATACTTTGCCGTGCCGATAGTGCTATTTTATTTCAAAATTTAAATGTAGCCATTCTTCCAGTTTCTAGCCTGCCATCGCTTAATAATTCAAGTGACGAACTTACTTTGCGTAAACCAAACAATGATATTATCCATAGCATAAACTATTTAAGCAGTTGGTATAATAGCAGCGTGAAAAGTGATGGCGGTTGGACCTTAGAACTAATTAACCCCTATAATCCATGCCTCAGCACAGGCAACTGGACAGCCTCCAATCATCCTAGCGGAGCAACGCCTGGAAGAAGAAACTCGGTGTATAATACAACCACCACTTCGCCTTTGACTTTACTAAATATTGAAATAAATTCTAGTGCGTCCATAACCCTAAATTTCAACCAAGAGGTCAATAAAACTGATGCTGAAAATATAGCGAATTATGTCATCAACCAAGGTGTAGGCAATCCGCAAACTGCTCAACTCGACTCGTTTATTTTCTCTAAAGTGAAATTGACTTTTACTACTCCGTTTGATTCAACAATAATTTACACCGTCACAGCCAACATAGCAAACTGTGTAAGCACCACTATTTTCACACAAAATCAATTGCCATTTGCATTGCCGAGAAAAGTAGAAAAGTTTGATGTGGTCATTCATGAAATCTTACCTGACCCCGAGCCAGTGGCAGGTTTGCCAAATGCTGAATTTGTTGAAATTTATAACCGCAGCAACAAAACATTTAATACCAAAAATTGGACCTTATCCAAAGCCGGCTCAAGCGGTGCTACTTTGCCCGATTATTTGCTGTTGCCCGATAGTTTTTTAATCATCACAAGCGCATCTAATCTATCACTTTTTAGCGGATACACTTCTGTTATTGGACTTTCATCTTTCCCATCATTAACTAATTCGGCAGATCAAATTTTATTGCGCGACAACTCCGGTTCGCTCATTCATTATTTAGAATATAGCGACACTTGGTTTGGCACTTCGTCAAAGATAAATGGCGGTTGGACCTTAGAAATGATTGATGCAGAAAACCCATGCAGTGGCGAAGGAAATTGGCGACCAAGCAACGATCCGACAGGAGGCACACCAGGCAGAAAGAATAGCGTAGAAAGTCAAAACCCTGATACCATTTTACCTCGATTAATCAGAGCTGCATTGGAAGATGCGAACACCTTGATACTCTACTTTAATGAGCCCATCAACAATGGAAGTGCTGCAGTAGCTACGAATTATACCATTGACCTAGGTGTAGACAATCCTGCTGTAGCTTTGCCGGTGCCTTTTGGTTATAAAACGGTGCAGCTGGAATTCGTTCAAAATTTTCAGCCTAAAACAATTTACACCATCACTGTCAATAATTTGAGTGATTGCTCCGGCAACTCACTAGGTATGAGCAATACAGCTCGTTTTGCCCTACCCGACACAGCAACTGCCGGTGATATTATTATCAATGAAATCTTATTTAATCCAAGTACCGAAGGTTATGATTTTGTGGAATTGTACAATCACTCCGACAAAGTTTTTGAGCTTTCGAATTTAGAGATTGTGGAGTATGACCTCATTGAACCGGACAAAATTTTAGAGCAATCTTCTTTAACCGATGAAAACTATTTGCTTTTCCCCAATGAGTATGTTGTCATCACGCAAAAAAGAAGTGATGTAATACAGAGGTATACAATACAAAATCCTGATGTTTTACTAGAAGTTTCAAGTGTCCCAAATTTACCTGATGATGAAGGCGCGATAGCGATTAAAATCAAAAATGGCGTAACGATTGATAGCCTAACTTACAGTGAAAAATGGCACTTTGGATTGTTGGACATTAAAGACGGTGTGTCGCTGGAGCGCATAAATTTTGATGTCCCTGCCAATAACAAAAGCAGCTGGCATTCTGCAGCCTCTACAATTGGTTTTGCTACGCCAACTTATCTCAATTCGCAGTTTAGCGAAACTGGAATTTTAGAGGATGCTGTTTCCGTTACTCCCAAAATCTTTACCCCGGATAATGATGGCGATAATGATTACACTTTTTTAGAATATGAGTTTGCCGAGCCCGGTTATGTTGCCAACTTAACCGTTTTTGATGCAGCAGGTAGGGAAATTGTACATCTGGCAAAAAACGAAACGCTGTCTGCAAGCGGGCGGTTTCAATGGAATGGTACCAATGCTGACAACCAAAAAGCAAGAGTGGGCATCTATTTCTTTTATTTGGAAGTGTTTAATTTGCAAGGGAAAGTCAAGCGATTTAAACGCGAAATAGTGTTGGGAGCTAAGCTTAATTAGAAATTATGATTATATTGGATTTGTAAAACAGATTGACATGAAAAAGATAATTGCATTTCAATTGATTAATACATTGCTGTTTGGCCAGTTATTCGGTCAGTCATTATTCAATAATAATGGCGCTGATATTCACATTAAAGATGGCGCGTTTATGATTGTAAAAACCAACTCTCTAGCTAACAACGCAGGGTTGATAAACAACGAAGGTACAGTAGTGGTCGAAGGGAATATTTTCAATGCCAGCAACATTGCAGCTTCAGGTGACACTATTAGCCTCACGGGCAATTGGGAAAACAACAATAGCTATAACGGGGTAAACAGTTGGGTAGAAATGAACGGAGGCAATCAACTCATCACCGGCACAGCTGTGACTACGTTCAACAACCTATCGCTAAAAGGAGGCAACTCTACCAAACGCCAAACTTTAAATGCTACTACGTCTGGCACGCTTGAATTAAATGACGCTGAACTTGCTACTGATGTTAACGAAATGTGGGTGAGCAACGCTAATACCGGAGCCATCACTCGCGTAAATGGTTTTGTAAGTTCCATCATAGGAGGAAATTTGTCTCGCTCTACCAATTCTACTGCGACTTATCTTTATCCGATCGGCTCTCCCTCTTATGTAAATCCGCCAAGTCTTTTTCGCCCGGTTGAGTTTGCCCCAACCGCCTCTGCCGCAAACGTATATGGCGCAATGGTCGTTAAAGGGAATGCTACAAACGATGGTTTTGATGTAAGCCTAGTAGATGACGAACTCTGCCGTGTTAATCCAATATTTTATCACAGATTTTATCACAGCACAGGCAGCGATGCTATTACTTCAAAAATGTTTTTTGACCCAAGCACAGATGGTGACTGGACGGACCAAGCGCATTGGGATTCACCAAATCGCTGGAACTACATCAATACTGCCACTGCGGGAAATTCACTCGGCTTTTCGACAATAAGTGTGAGTGGTGTAAATGATTTTTCACCTGAACATTTCGCACTTGCGCGCAAAAAATTTACAGTGAATGCCGGCCCTGATGTAGAGGTTAATATAGGAGAAAGCACCACATTCAATCCAACAAACACTGCCGGAACAGTTTCCTCTTTTCTATGGACACCTCCGATAGCTCTTAGCTGCGACAATTGCGAAAAACCTGATGCTGCACCAACTGAAACAACCACTTACACGCTTACTGTAACAGACGATGCCGGATGTTCTGCGTTAGACGCGCTAGTCGTATCAGTGTCAACACCGGAGTTGCTTGTGCCTACAGCATTTTCACCTAATGGCGATGGAGTTAATGAACGCTTCCGCGCGTTGAACCAGAACATTGATAGATATAACTTACAAGTCTATAATCGTTGGGGCGAAAAAGTGTTCGAAACAAACGTGCCTGGCGATGGTTGGGATGGCGTTTTTAAAGGTGTGCAGCAAGAACTTGGCGTTTATGTGTGGACTTGCCAGTACCAACTTAAAGGACAAACAAAATTGAACTTAGTGAAAGGGAATGTGACCTTAATGCGTTAATCTTAACCTATCTCCTCAGCCCCCAATCCATAACGCGATTCGTTATGTAGCCAAATCACCGCTCGGTAGGACATATATGCTGCAATTGGCGCAAATGCCACATCCAAACTGTAGTGTACATGTTGTGTCATAATCATATAGCTGATAGCTACTGTTCCAATTAACAAAAAATATTTCACTTGT
>Ga0315904_10004076_pt1 | contig 21070 bp, 15 predicted proteins | sample LakEriMetagenome_6_FD_203529 | JGI IMG/M metagenome (GOLD analysis project Ga0315904, IMG submission 203529) | Freshwater fungal communities from buoy surface, Lake Erie, Ohio, United States - Buoy 12 MA120 | ecosystem: Environmental > Aquatic > Freshwater > Lake | place: USA: Lake Erie, Ohio...
GGGCGGGTGTGGCCCAGAGGAAAAACTTGCGGCGAAATTTCCCGCCTTGAATTTGAAGGTTGGGAAGGCATCGGAGCTGTGACTGAAGTCAAGCAAACAGATGCGGCAGGTCGGCTGTGAGTATCAACCTTGCCCCGAAAGTTCCGGCTCGATAGTAGGGACGGGATCACCTGAGTGGCGATGCTTGATTCGGTCCACCTCGGGCTAGCACCCCAAACCGGACCCGAACCCAGGCAGAGACCGGCGACGGCGACAGCGGTGACCCGGCGGAAGCAAGGCGAGGTGTTCATGACGCGGCAGATGACTCGGGACTACCGGAGGAACCTATCGTTGAACGGCTCCGGAATAAACCCCGGAGATGCCCCGGAGATGCCCAGATAGGCTCCCTCGGTAACGACGGCGACACCGATGCCCGCGGGAAGCCGGCGTCAGTCGGAAATCACGGTCACGTGGACGCGTTGGGCATCGTGAAATGCCGAACGCTGATCGAGCGTCACCAGACGCCCCCGGGACTGGCGGGCCAGATCGACCATCCAGGCGTCATTCACCTGTGGATGCCCCACGGCCCTCGAGTAGATGCCGGCCCGGCCGGCGGGCGCCGAATCCCAGAACGCATGGTGCGGATGCTTCAACCACTGCTCCAACAGGCCGGCCGCTTCGGACGGTGACACGGCCGAAGGGGTGTAGGCCGGATTGGAGGAGAGGCGGATGAAACCGAGTTGGGTGACCGCGCAGGTGGCCCACCCGTGGCGCGACTCGCGGGAAAACCACCGATGGGCCACCGCATGGTGCTGGTGGTTGGGCCAGGCCAGGGCCAGCAACACATTGACGTCGAGAAGGGCCGGCTTCACGGCAACTCCTCGGCCAGGAGTTCGTGGGCCCGGTTGCCGGGAATGATCGGCGCCCCGGGTGCCGCCGGGAACACCGGCAACCCGGACCGGCCGGCGACAACCTCGCCCGAGCCCTTCAAACCCCGGCGCATCAGCAGTGAAACCACCTCGCCCAATCGTTTGCCCGAGGCCTGGGCCATCGATTGGGCCGCCTCGTACACGTCGTCCTCCAAGGTCAGCGTCGTTCTCATGGGCAAGATTATGTTGATACGCTGATGTTGTGATGCATTGATGTCAATAGAAGGCTCGGCGATGTTCATGTCATCCAGGGATTCGCTCGTGGCCGCCGGTTCTTTCATCGCGCGACACCTGTCCGCTTTTTATTTCAGGGCGGCTTTCCTAGCCTCGGTCCGATGGCCGCCGAAGCGACACTGACCCCGATGATGGCGCAATACCGCCGGATCAAGGGGGAACTCCCGAAGGATGCGCTCCTGCTGTTCCGGCTGGGGGATTTCTACGAGATGTTCTTCGAGGATGCGGTGGACGGATCGCAACTCCTGCAACTGACCCTCACCCGGCGCAACGGCATCCCGATGTGCGGCCTGCCCTACCATGCGGCCAACAACTACATCGGCCGCCTGCTGAAGGCCGGACGGAAGGTGGCCATCTGCGATCAGACCGAGGAGGCCCGCCCCGGAAAGCTGGTCCAGCGCGAGGTCACCTCGATCCTGTCGCCGGGGACCCATTTCGACGATCGATTGCTGCGGGCCGAGCGGAACAACTTCCTGGCGTCGATCACCCTCCAGGGAGACACCTACGGCCTGGCCTGTGTCGATCTCACCACCGGCGATTTCCGGCTCACCGAACTCACCGACAGCAAGCCGCTCCTGGCCGAACTGGAGCGCCTTCGCCCGGCCGAACTGATCTTCCCCGGGGCTTCCAAGACCCTGATGGAACTGCTGCCCCAGACGGCCACCCAACTCTCTCCGCACGACGACTGGGTGTTCCTGCCCGAGACGGCGGTCTTCACGCTGCGCGAGCACTTCAAGGTGGCCTCGCTCGACGGGTTCGGCCTGCGCAACCGGACCGCCGCCATCGGCGCGGCCGGGGCCATCCTCCATTATCTCGGCACCCACCTGAGGCGCGACGTGGGTCACCTCACGCGACTGGGGTTCTACGAGGTCGCCGACTACCTGATCCTCGACGCCATCTCGCTCCGCAACCTCGAGATCCTGGAACCGCTCCACGCCGATGCGCCCCGCAACACCACGCTCTTCGGGGCCCTGAACCAGACGGTGACCCCGATGGGCGCCCGCCGTCTGAGGGATTGGCTCACCCAACCGCTGGCCGCCCTGGATCCGATCCACCGGCGACAGGATGCGGTGCAGGCGTGGCTCGATCACCCACCGGCACTGGCCGCATTCCGGGCGCGATTGGCCGAGGTCCGGGACCTGGAGCGGACCGTGAGCCGACTGAGCCTGGGCAGCGGCAATGCGCGCGATCTGCTGGCGCTCCGGTTGGCGCTGGAGCAATTGCCCTCGGTCAAGGCCGCCGTCGCCGAGGCGATCCTTCCGGGCCCCGAAGCGCCCCAGTCCGATTTCCTGCCCGAGGCCCCTCCTCCGGAAACGGCAGCACCGTCGGAATTGGCGCACCTGGGCTCCTCGTTGCGGGAGTTGCCCGATCTGGTGGAACTGCTCGGCCGCGCCATCGCCGACGAACCTCCCCTGGCCGTGAAGGAGGGCGGGATGATCCGCGATGGCTTCAGCGCCGAACTCGACGAACTGCGCTCCGCCGCCCGCGGAGGCAAGGACTGGCTGGCCAAGCTCCAGCAGGACGAGATCGCCCGCACCGGGATCCCCTCGTTGAAGGTCGGATTCAACTCGGTCTTCGGGTACTACATCGAGGTCACCAAGGCGCACCTGTCGAAGGTGCCCGGGGACTACGTCCGCAAGCAGACCGTGGCCAACGGGGAACGCTTCATCACGCAGGACCTCAAGGTCATGGAGTCGAAGATCCTCGGCTCCGAGGAGCGGGCCACCAAGCTGGAATACGACCTGTTCCTGCGGCTGCGCGAAGAGGTCCTCAACCATCTGCGATCGATCCAGGAGACCGCCTCGGCCCTGGGACAACTCGACGTCCTGGCCGGATTCGCCGAGATGACGCGGGTCCACGGATGGAACCGGCCCGATGTCCGGGACGAGGGACGGATCCGGATCCGGGACGGGCGTCATCCGGTGCTCGAACTGCGGATGACCGAGGAGCGGTTCGTTCCCAACGACACGGAACTGGATCTCGAGACCCAACAGATCGCCCTCATCACCGGCCCAAACATGGCGGGCAAGAGCACGTACATCCGGCAGGTCGCCCTGTTGGCGGTGCTGTCGCACACCGGCAGCTTCCTCCCGGTGGCCGCGGCGCGCATCGACCTCTGCGATCGGATCTTCACCCGGATCGGGGCCAGCGACGACCTCGCCCGGGGTCAGAGCACCTTCATGGTCGAGATGAGCGAGACGGCCAACATCCTCAACAACGCCAGTCGGCGCAGCCTGGTGATCCTCGACGAGATCGGCCGCGGGACCAGCACCTTCGACGGGTTGAGCCTCGCTTGGAGCATCGTGGAACACCTCCACCATCAGGTGGGGGCCAAGGCGCTCTTCGCCACGCATTACCACGAGTTGACCGAATTGGCCTCACCCCATGGCACAGCAACCCCGGGATCCCCGGATCCGACGCCTGCCGCTTCCCGGAATCCCGAACCTCCCGCCGGACGATTGCCCCGTGTCCGCAACTACAACGTCGCCGTCCGGGAGTGGAACGACCAGATCATCTTCCTGCGCAAGATCCAGCCCGGCCCCGCCGACAAGAGCTACGGCATCCAGGTCGCCCGGTTGGCAGGGGTGCCCCGCCCGGTCATCGATCGGGCCAAGGCCATCCTGAGGGTGTTGGAGGAGGCCGAACTCAACCTGCAACAGGTGGTCGCCCTCGAAGCCCCAGAAGCCCCCGAAGCCCCGGAAACCGACGGGGTGGAAAAACCGCGCTCCCGCAGGGTGCGCCGGGTCGAACGCGACGCCCTGCAGGCCTTGGCCCCGCCTCCGCAGCTGGACCTGTTTTCGTGAACCCGCCGCTGCCGGGGCATCCCCAGCCCGGCCGGTTCAGAACTTGAATTGCACGCCGGCCATCGCTCCGAACACCGAGCCCAACTGGATGCGGGCGCCACGCCCCTGCGAGGAGAACTGGAGATCGGAGTTGGACTGGATGTCAGCGCCGACGAACAGCGACCAACTCGGGGTCAGGGCGAAATCCACCAGGCCACGGGCGTAGAAGCCCGGACGCCAATCCTCACGGGAGGCCTTGACCGACAGGTTCTGGGCCGCCGCTCCGAACTCGGCCGGATTGCCGGTGAAGGTCGTCGTCTCGGTGAACCGCAGGTCGGCCTGCCCGTACACGGTGCAGTACCCGGCGCCGAGGCCCACGGTCCAGCGGTCCGACAGCGGCAACTCCACCCAGGGACCGAACTTGAGGCTGTGCAGGTCGGTCGAGACCGCCGCATCCAGGGAGTTCCTGCCGGCTGCCAGCACCGAGGAGGAACGCGCAGGGGCGAAATCGACGATCGGCGCGGCCGGTCCTCCGGGCACGGGCCCGAAGTAGCTTCCCTGATACCCTGGCGACGGCGGAACGATGCCTCCGAGCGCATAGACCGATTGGTTGCGGGTGGCCGTGCCCGAGACCGACCCCGAGGCGGACGTATCGAAGGTCGTGAAGCCATAGCCCGCCTCGACCCCCCAGTGCCCCGTCCGCTTCCAGAACGAGCGGAAGCTGTAGAGTTCGTACATCGCCCACAACTCACCGCCGTAGGTCGTGCTGCTGCCCCCGTCCAAGGCACCCACCCGGGGGACCTGGTCGTAGCGGGTCAGGGTCAACTCGTTGCCGGCGACCTGGTCCGCACGCTGGTAGCCCCAGTTCCAGGTGACGGCCCCGGGATTGGCGGTCACCACCCCGGCGTTCGTCGAGGCCGAGGTGTTCGAACCCAGGAGCACATAGCCATCGGCGAACTGGCCGGCGGCCCCGGACAGCGGCGACTGCGCATCGGTGAACGAGGCCTTCAGGTTGAACTGGACCCGACCGGCCAACCGAAAACGGAGGCCCAGGGGTTCCGGAGCGTCGTCGTCCTGGGCTCGGGCCGACAGGGCGGCGCTGGTGGCGAGGAGGAGCAGTGCGGTGCGTTGCATCGAGGGATTCATGTCGGGGATCGCGGCTTGAGAGAGGACTCCATCGGGGACGGAGGAGGAGGAGGGCTCAGCGGAATTCCAATACGCGGTAGAAGCGGTTGGTCGGGGTGCTTTCGGTGCGGGGCAGTCCGTTGTCGAGCCATTGGACCTTCCGTCCGTTGCCTTGGATCGCCGGACGCGCGGTGCGGATGACCGCATTGGTCGTGTCCTGGGCGCTGAAGTCGCTCAGCGAGTCCGAATACCGGATGTAGTAGCTGAAATTGGTGAGGGTCGGGAACTCCAACAGCACCCCGCCGGTCAGCACCGGTTTGTAGGTCACCGGCACGAGGCTGCGGCGGCCGGCCGGAGTCTGGATGGTGCTATCCAGCGCGAACTCCGTGACATAGGCCGGATTTCCGATGCTGGTCACCCGGCCGTCGGACACGTAGTACTCGAGGGTCAACGGGCGGATCGCGAAGGCCTCCATGGGCCCGAGGAACACCGAGGGATTGGGAGGATTGCCGACCGGTCCCACGGAACTGGCCAGTGACACCGGCACCCCGCGGGTGTCGTTGGTCAGGCCGGTGACGATCAGGAGCACGTCGACCAGCGCATCCGGGCGAAGGTTCACCACCTGGGCCGATTGCTCGAAATAGCCGGTCTGCCGATTGAGAGAAATGCCGCCGGTGGGAATCACCTGAGGCGTCACGAGCAGGTTCAGCGGGAAGGTGACCAGATCGGCCAGATTCGTGCCCAAGGCTCGATCGCTGCCTGTCGGCAGGGGCGGGAACGGTCCAGGGATCGGGAGCGCGGGATCACCGACGACCGGCACCAGTCGGGCCTCGGCCAAGGCGCGGGCCGGGTCGCGATCGGTGGTGGTGGTCAACTCCAATTGGCCGATCCGCTGGTTCTCGGGGAACACCACCGAGGCGTTGGCAGGCAGCGTGTAGAGGAATGAAAACCGACCCGGCGCCGAGGTGGTCCGGACGATGGCATTGGTCGGCGACTCCGCGGAGGCGACGAAGGCGAGGTCGAGGACCATCGCGGGATCGTAGGACCAGGTGACACCGACACCCCGGTCGCCGCCGAACGGGGAGAAGATCACGGGAAACGAATACCGTCGGCTGGGCGTCGCTCCCTCATTCGTGGACACCGAGACCGTGCCCAGACGAAGGCGCGACGGAACCCCGAGGACCACCGACAGTTGGGCGGGCTCGCTCACCACGGTGTTGGTGCCCGCGGTGACCGCGACCCGGAAGGGACCGCTGTAGCCGGTGGCCACATTGGTCAGCACGAGTCGGGACAGCGTGGCGTTGGTGGAGTTGTAGGCGCCACCGGCGATGGGGGTCTGGTTGGTCCCGGCCAACCACTGGTAGCTCAACGGGGCGCTGGGATCGACCGCGGGTGCCACCGCCTCCACCGAAAGGGTGACCGTGTCGCCGGCGAACGCCCCTTGGCTGATCGGTTGTCGGACGATGACCGGTGCCCGGGACGGAGCCTCCTGCTGCACGGCGGACGCCGCGGCCACGGCGTCGAGGAGGGGCATCGACAGCAGCGCCAGCCGCAGTCCTCGCCAAAAGGGATTCGACATGATCGGGGTTGCCAAGGGTTCGCCGCCTCGGCGGCCGTTGACGCCCCGTTTCTGCGGGTCCCCGGAGGGGGCATCAAGCCCAATCTGCCGGGGAATGGCGCAAGGACCCTCGGAACCCGTTCTCTGCACCCCGCGATCGAGGATCATCCGGGGGGCCTGCGATCCGGATTCCTCAACGGATGCAACTCCCGGCGACCATGGACATGGACGGCCGTCCATTCGGCGAGGCGACGACCCAACAGGCGGCACACGCCCTCGGCATCCTCGCCCCGAGGTTCCTTCACCACGACGGCCCCGTAGTGCGGTGTGTGCAGGCGGGTGGCGTAGTCGGTGACGCCGAAGACCAGGAAGCCGAAGTTCATGAGGACGGTGAGCAGGCTCTGGCAGGCCAGCTCCATGCCGCCGCCCCAGCCTCCGGCGGTGCTGAAGGCGCAGCCGATCTTGCCGTCCACCTTCATCCAGTGCGGGCCCATGACCTCGTCCCAGAAGCGCTTCATGCGCCACGAGAGGATGCCCATGTTGGTCGGGCTGCCCAACGCCAACCCGTCGCACCAGAGCACATCGTCGGCCGTGGCCTCCGCGATGGACCGCACCCGCACCTCGGTGTCGGGCACCGCGCGGGCGCCTTCGGCCACCAGTGCCGCCATCTTGGCGGTGTTGCCCGACAACGAATCGAAGAGGACCAGCACGCGGTTCATGAAGCCCGATTCCAAATCCGGGATATCGAAAAGGAAATCCCGATTGTGGGGCTCCGAGGGCGGCCGTACGCCGCGACCGAGCTAGAATCGGCGCACCCGGAAGAAGCGGGTCGTTCCGTGGGTCTCCACGCGGAACTCCTCGGAGCGGGTCGTGGCGGCGGCCGGCCAGGTGTTGAGGGCCGACCAGTTCCCCTCCCCCAACGATTCCCTCGCCTCGAGACGATGGGAACTCCCCGCCGACGCCTCGAAACGGAACCGGATTCCGGTCCCATCCCGTTCAGCCACGACCCGGACCGACTCCTCGACACCGGTCGGCTCCGGACCGCCGGGGGATCCCCCGGGTCGCGCGCTGCGTTTCCAGGTGGCCGCCAGCGACGGGTCGCCCGGGGAGACCGGATCGGATGGCACCAGCGAATACCCGCCGCCATCGGCCAGGGGCTCCCACGAGGCCTCGTACCTGAAGTCGAACACCGGTTCATCCAGTGGCCCGAACACGGCGAGCCGTTCGCCGTCATTGGCCAACTGGTCGGGTCCGTATTCCCCGATCAGGTTGGTGACCGACAGATGCGCGACGGAGAACCGGGCCAGATTGCGGACGAGGACCCCGTAGCCTCCGGGAGGCAGGATGGGCGCGTTGGTCCGCGACCAGTCGAAATCGATCCCCCCGCGCAGGCGCATGCCCGCCAGGGAGAGCGGAGCGGCGCCGCGATTCCACAGTTCGACGAATTCGAGATCGTCGGCATCGCCCGGGGTCCCTCCGTCGTCGGGATGGAAATGGATCTCGCTGACCACCAACGGAATCGGGTTCACCACGTAGGTGGCCGACACGGATCCCGACCAGGTCGACTTCAACGGCGGATTGTCGGCGCCGGTCAGGGCGCTGTGCAGCGGATTCACCGCGCGGGCCACCAGCTTGGCGTTGGCCCCCAGGATCACCGGGGCGCCGGTGTAGCGGAGGGCGGCCGGGTTGGTGCGCCCACCGGGCAGGCGCGGATCGGACCCGTCGAGCGTGTAGTAGACCGACGTCGTCAGGCCCGATGGGGCGAGGATCTCGGCCGCGAACCCCGCCGGCACCGGACCCGAAGGACTGGCCAACCGGGGGCGTGCGACGAATTGTCGGTCCATGAAGTCGGTCCGGTTGGAGATCCAGGTCTTCATGAGGTTGACCTCCGCCTGATAGCTCCCGCCGCGCGGGGACACGCCCCAGCGGTTCTGTTCGCGGGGTTGCGCCGAACGGACCTGTCGGGCGAGGTCGTCGGTGAGACGCCAGAGGTTGGTGGTGGAAAACTCTCGGGTGCGGAGCTCCTGGTAGCGGTCGATGTACTCCTGGAAGAACTCGGGATCCCGGAAGAGCCGATCCCACCAGGGATAATTGAAGAAATCGGTGCCCCGGTCACCGCTCTGCGAGCGCCACACCCGGGGATTCGCATCGCGCCCATCGGTGGACCCCAGCGCACGATCGAAGTCCCAAAGCGGGCCGAAGTGGATCCTGCCCTCGCGTTTCTTGTGGAAATAGGCGCTCAGGCGCAGGGCGTCGACATTGAACGCCAGGACGTTCATCAGGTGGTGATCCACCCAGGAACCGGTGTCGATGAACGCCCGGAAACCGGTCACCGGGTTGGTGAATCGGGCGTTGTCGTACAATGCGCTGCCGAACGCGGTGAGGTGGTTGCGGATGTAATTCAACTGGGGAGCCCGCGCCGGCAGTCTGAGCTGATCCTCCCTGGGCTCCACCAACGCGACCGTCTGATTGGCCGCGAAGATCCCGGAGTCTCCCGGGTCCAGTCGGTCGATCTTCATGAGATACCCTCCGGACATCGACGGCAGCGTGAGGTTTTCCGGCTCGAGGCTGCCCGCATCGACCCGGTCCTTGCCGATCTCGATCCGGTCCATGAGCACGTAGATGCCGGCATACGTGGTGGTATCGATGGCACCGGTGCCCGATCCGACGAAATACACCTCCACGAACCGCGTGTGGGGCGAGTAGCGGCCGATGTCCCGGCTGAGCTGATGCATGAACGGGTTGTGGATGAGCACGGGCTCGAACCCGTTGGGCGCGTACATCACCCAGTCGCCATCGGTCGGCATCCCGAGCGGCGACAGCGGCCGGTCGTTGTCCCACTCGTCGCGGAACTCCACCCGGTAGCTGGCCTTGGCGATGCCCTCGGTGCTGGAGCCGCGAACGGAAATGCCGGCTCGGGTGGCCAGGGTCGGCGCCGTGGTGAGCCGGGTCACTCCGTTGGTGTCGGGCTCGAAGAGCTGCATGTGGGCGAAGATCCGGGTGTTGGCCGGAGGACGCCCTTGGCCGAAATCATGGATGAGCATCACCGGGAGGTCGGAGCGGAAATTGGCGACGGTGGCCGAGAGAGGCAGGAACGTCTCGCCCCGCAACTCGCCCGGGAGCTGGCCGGGTGCGAAGGCCCGGGCCCTCACCCGGACGGCCAGGTTGGTGAATCTCAGTGGCGCCGAGTAGGCGGCCGAGGCCTCGGTGGGCATCGATCCGTCGACCGTGTAGCGGATCACCGTCTGCGCCGGCACCGGAGCGTTGGTGCCCGCACTCAGCCGGAGTTCCATCATGCCCGAGTAGGTGCCGCTGGAGGTCGAAAAGACCACGTCCGGGGCGAAGCCATCGCCCTTGGCCCCATTGGGAGCCCCGGGGGTGGGGACGACGAAATAGCCGCTTCGGTTGGGAGCCCCCTCGGCATGCCCGTAGGAGACGTCGGCACGTTGGGGCGGATAGGCCGGAGCGTACTCGTCCTGCACCACCCCCTCGGCGTTGAGCAGGGCCAGACGCTCTCCGGCGGCATCGAGCCGGAAGGACGTGTGCAACCGGGAGGTGTCGTTCGTCCGGTTCTTGCCCGAGGCGAACACGCGCAGACGGCCGTTGGGGGCGAGGAACAGCGGCGGAAAGAGCCACCGGTCGTTGCCGGCCACCAGAGCCCACCCCTGCATCGAGGCGAGCGACGTCCCGCTGTTGAAGAGTTCGATCCAATCGGAGTTGTCGCCATCCTCGTCGCGGATGCCCCGATTGTTGACCGCCAGGAACTCGTTGATCAGCACCCCGCGGGCCGCACCGCCGGACTCGACCGTCACCGACCAGGCGGCGCCGGCGAACGGGAGGCCGGCCGAGGACAGGTCGGTGATGCCGTGGCCGGGGATGAATTGGAATCCCACGGTTCCCACCCCCACCTGCGGGAAGCTGAACAGGTATTGGTCCGGCGCGACGGCCACGACGGAGGCGGCGGGCACCCCGTTGACCCGGAGGTCTGCGGCATCCACGCCGCGGACGGGTTCGTCGAAGAGGACCTCGACCGAGGCGAACGGGGCCACCACCGAGCCCTCGGCGGGCAGGACCCGAAGGATGCGCGGCGCCTGCTGGTCGACCTCCGCCTCCAATTCCGCATCGAGCACGAGGTCGCTGCTGCCCAGGGTTGCGTTGAAGGCCTGGATGGCCAGCACATTGGTGCCTGCTCGGAGGACGTCCTTGGGCAGGGCGACCGGATGATCCGTGAAGTCGACCGGTTCGGTGGCCGTCACCGAGGCCAGCGAAGCGACGGTGAACTCCCCCTCGGGCGCACCCTGTCGGGCCACTTCCCGCCCGTTGATCCAGGCGATGAACCCGTCATCGACCTTCACGCGCAGCAACAGGCGGCGCACATCGGCCGGGGAGGCCACGGTGAAGGTGCGTCGCAGGAACACCGACGAGTATCGGTTCTGCATGTCGGTGAGTTCCGTGCCGGTCAAGGCCTCGCCGTAGAAGACGGGCAGCCGACCCACCGACCAGGCACCGTCGTTGAAGGTCGCGCCCCTCCATGCGGAGGTGTCGGGGGTGGAGGCCTCGGCAGTGCCCTTGGCCCATCGCCAGAGATCGCCCCGGGGAACGACCAGGAGCGTCTGGGCCTGAACGGTGAGGACAAGGAAGAGCCCGAGCAGCATCGCCACGGGCCAAGGAATCCGGCGGGTCATTGTCTCCATGCTAGGCGGGTGACGGGGCCGACGCAAAGGCCTGTCGCTCCGGGCCGATGCCATGGCGCGGGGTGCAGGGCAACGGTCCCGGATGCCCGGACGGCGCGTGCCCGGAATTTAGCCGTTGCCGCTGCCTCGGGGGCTTCGATAGCGTCCGCCCGTGATTCCGATGCGTGAACAGGAAGCCGTACGCGTAGTCCCCCGGGGCTGACGCGGACTGGCCGATCGTTTGGAATCCAGGTCGCCCGCGTCCCCGGCAACGGATCGCGGGCTTCGGTTGTGTGCGGGGCCCGCTTTCCAGAGCCGGTGCGTCCGGGCCAGCCTCCACGAACCGATACACCGATACCGAGAAAGCCTACATCCCATGCGCCACACCATCTCCGTGCTCGTCGAGAACAAGTTCGGCGTCCTGACCCGCGTCGCCGGTCTCTTCAGCGGCCGCGGCTACAACATCGACTCGCTGAACGTCGCCCCGACCCACGATGCCACCCTCAGCCGGATGACCATCGTCACCCGGGGCGACGACGCGACGGTCGAGCAGATCTGCAAGCAGCTCGAGAAGCTCGTCGATTCGGTCAAGGTGATCGACTACAGCAAGACCGACTACATCGACCGCGAGCTCGTGCTCGTCCGCGTGTCGGCCAACGGGCAGAACCGGGCCGAGATCTGCCAGCTGGCCGAACTGTTCCGGGCCAAGGTGGTGAACGTGCAGCCCGACAACATCGTCATCGAGATCACCGGCGCCGAGGCCAAGATCCAGCAGTTCCTCTTGCTGGTGAAGGATTTCGGAATCCTGGACCTGACCCGCACCGGCGTGGTCGCCCTGCCCCGGAACTGAACTCAGGCCGCCCGACGCGGCGATCCATCCAGACACGAGAAAGCCCGCCGATCGGCGGGCTTTCGTTCTTTCGGACCTCGGCCCAGGCCGACGACGACGCTCACTTCGCCTTCAAGGCCGCCTCGATGGCGGACACGACCTCGGGCGCGTCCGGCTGGGTGCGGGGGCTGAAGCGATGCAGCACCTTGCCGTCGCGACCCACGAGGAACTTGCCGAAATTCCACTCGATCGCCCCGGGGAACGCGGCGTCCTTGCCGGTGAGCACCGTGTACAGCGGATGCTGCTCCGGCGGATTGACGTTCAGCTTGGCGAAGAGCGGGAAGCTCACCGAGTACTTGGTGGAGCAGAAGGTCTTGATCTCCTCGGCGGTTCCGGGCTCCTGGGCGCCGAACTGGTTGCAGGGGAAGCCCAGCACTTCGAGACCCTGACCCTTGTACTTCTTGTACATGGCCTCGAGCTGCTTGTACTGGGGAGTGAGCCCGCATTGCGACGCGACATTCACGACGAGCAGCACCTTGCCCGAATAGGCCTTGAGCGAGGTGTCCTTGCCGTCGATGTCCTTGAGTTTGACTTCCTGGAGAGGGGTTGCAGCGATCATGGTGAGGGAGGTGAGGGTGGCGGCCACCGTCAGGCATCGGGTCAAGAGGGAGCGGTTCATGCGGTGCAATGTTGCCCGACTCCGTGGGGAGTCAATGCAGGCTTTCAACCCGATGCTTGCCCCGGGTGCCGCGGAGCCCACTCTCGACCCGTGCGCATCATCGGAGGATTGGCCGCGGGGCGGTTGTTGAAGGTTCCGGAGGGACTGGGGGTCCGCCCCACGCCCGACAAGGTCAAATTGGCGGTCTTCAACAGCCTGGGCGCGTTCCTCGACGGGGCCCGGGTCTTGGATCTGTTCGCCGGCAGCGGGGCGCTCGGGTTGGAATGCCTGAGTCGCGGCGCCCGCGAGATGGTCAGCATCGAGAAATCCGAGAAACACGCCCGATTCTTCCGACAGAACCTCGCCGCTTCAGGGCTGCCCGCCGCCGCCGTGAGCCTGCGGGTGCAGGACGTGTTCCTGGTCTTCCCCCAACTGGCCCAGGCGGCGCGGCAGTTCGACCTGATCATCGCCGACCCGCCCTACGGCGAGAAGAATGTCGGACGCCGGTCCACCTCGCTCGCCCAATTGCTGCTCGATGACACCGTCCTGCCGGGATTGCTGGCCCCGGGCGGGTTGTTCGTGGTGGGTCACACCAAGCGCGACACGTTGGAGATCCCCGCCACCTGGAAGGAGCGCAAGGACATGAGGCATGGCGACACCGTCATGCGGTTCCTGGAGCGACCCGACGAGCGCCGCGACTGAAACGGCCATGGGCGTCGGACCCGTGCCGATCCGAAAAGGATCAGACCCGATCAGACCCGATCAACCCAACTGGTCGAGACGCCCCGTGCTGTCGCCGAAACGCTCGGCCGGCGCCCCCATCCGGTCGAGCATCGACAGGAAGAGGTTGGCCATGGGCGTGTTCTTGGCGTAGCGGATGTGGCGGCCGGACCGGATGGTGCCCCCGCCTCGACCGGCCAGCAGCACGGGCAGATCGTGGTGCGCATGGGACATGCCGTCCTCGATGGCGCTGCCGTACACGATCATCGAGTGGTCGAGAAGGCTGCTGCCATCCGACTCGCGGGTCTCCTGCAACTGCTTCAGCCAGGCCGCGAACAACTGCATGTGGAAGACGTTGATCTTGGCGATCTTCTCCATCTTGTCGGCGTGGCTCTCGTGGTGGGAGAGGTCGTGGTGCCCTTCGCGGACGCCGATGTTGGGATAGGGGCGGTTGCTGCCGTCGTGGGCCATGACGAAGGTGGCGATCCGGGTGCTGTCGGTCCGGAAGGCCAGCGTCAGGATATCGAACATCAGTTTCACATGGTCGGCGAACTGCGCCGGCACTCCCTCGGGACGGGTGTGATCGGGCAGGTCGGCGCCGACCCGATCGGCCGAGGCGATGCGGCGCTCCACGTCGCGCACGGCGCTCATGTATTCGTCGAGCTTGTGCTGATCGTTGCGGCCAAGGCGGCTGTGCAACCGCTTCGCATCGTCGAGCACGAAGTCGAGAACGCTCGCACGCCGAGCCTGCCGCCGTGCCCGGACCTCCGCCGACTCGTCGGCGTCGCCGCTGGTGAACAACCGGTCGAAGGCCAGCTTGGGATCGACCTCCGGAGGCATGGGCGTCGATGCCGACCGCCAGGAAACGTTGAAGGAGTAGGCGCAGCTGTAGCCGGAATCGCACTGGCCGGAGAGCTGGCCGCGATCGGTGCCCAGCTCCAGGCTCGCGAAGCGCGTGTGGTTGCCCACCTTCTGGGCGGCCCATTGGTCGACCGAGACGCCCACCCGGATGTCGGCGCCCTGGGTCTTTCGGGCCTGGCAGGCGGTGAGGAAGGTGGCCGAGGCCCGGGCATGGTCCCCCGCCCCGTCGCCGTTGGGCCGGGCCTTGTCGTGGGCGAGACCGCTCAACACCGTGAGCCGATCGCGGACCGGGGCCAACGGCTGGAGGATTCTCGGAAGCTCGAAGGCATCCCCCGTCTGCTCGGGCGTCCAGTGCTTCATCATGGCGCCGTTGGGGATGTAGACGAAGGCCATCCGCAACGGAGGCTGACCGGAGGCGGCGGCCCGCGCGCCCGCCGCACCCAAGGCCCGCACGGCCGGAGCCGATGCCAGGAACGGAAGGGCGATCGAGGTACCCAAGCCCCGGAGGAATGTCCGGCGTGGCTGATGTTGGAAGAGGCTCATGGCGACTGGTTTCTCGACGGCTGGCTGACTGGGGAAATTTAAACCGTTTCGCATCGAACTCAAGGTTTCCCCTCCGCCCATGCACGCCGCAATGGCCCCTGCCGGGCTGCGACCCTCGATTTCCTTCGTCCGGTCTTTGGCGTCGGAGCGCGGATCGACTAGCCTCGGGGCATGTGGCGCCGCGCGTCGATGCTGTCTCTCCTGCTCGTCGCCCCGATGTGGGGCGACCCGGCTGGACCGGCGTCGTCTCCGCCCGTCCCCTCAACCGTCCCCTCAACCGTCCCCTCAACCGTCCCCTCAACCGTCCCCTCGCCCGCCCCCTCCACGGCAGCGCCCAAACAGACCCGCCCACCCATCGGGGTGCCGGATCCCAGCGGGGCCCCGGCCAAGCCCGCAGAGGCCTCTGGGCCCAGGCGTCCGGGTCTCCGATGGGACCCCGCGACCGACCGGTATGAGGCGTCCATCCCGGGATGGCCCGTCCATCGGGTCCTGGCCCGGCTGGGCGGTCAGACGGGATGGCGGATCTGGATCGAGGACGGCATCGAGGCCAAGGTGCAGGCCCGCTTCAGCAACCTGCCGGCACGAGAGGCGCTGCCGCGCATCCTCGGCGGCTTGAATTACTCCCTGACGACGTCGCGGGACGGCCGCAGGGAACTCAAGGTCTTCGCGACCCGCGCTCGATCCAGCACCCGCGAGATTTTGGGCGATGCCGGCGAGGGGCCGATTCCCGACGAATTGATCATCCGATCCAAGTCCGGGGCGGTGATCGATGCGGCACGCCTGGCCCGGCTCCCGGGGGCCTCGATCGTCGGAACCAACGGGGTGCCGGGCGCCTATCGGGTGAAGTTCGATTCGGAACGCCACGCGGAAGAGGCCCGCCAGGCCCTCGCCGCCGCATCGGACGATCTTGCGGTCGAGAACAACCAGCGGCTGGAGGCGCCGGAGGCACCCGTCGCGGTCTCCGGGCCCGGGGTTCCCCCGCTGCGGTTGACGCCCACCGTGCGGCCCGACGGCCACCGGCGGGTCATCGCGCTGATCGACTCCGCCCCCCAGGCCCTTTCCCCGGAATTCCAGGCGTTCCTGTTGCCGACGGTCGACATGGTGCCCGGATCCCCCGCCCCGGGCACGCCTTCCCACGGCACCTCGATGGCCGAGGCGATGGTCCGGGGCCTCGGCGCCGGGACCACCGAAGCGGGAGCGGCTGGCGCGGGCACGAGCACCCGGATCCAGCCCTACAACGTCTATGGCGCCCATGAGTCGGCCTCGACCTGGGACGTGGCCCGCGGCATCTCGCAGGCCGCGCAGGACGGGGCCACGATCATCAATCTGTCGCTGGGGAGCGCCCAGGACAGCCCCTACCTGCGCGATGTCATCCAGCAGGTCACCGACCAGGGCGCCCTGGTGATCGCGGCGGCGGGCAACAACGGGAGCACCGACGCGTTCTATCCGGCGGCCTACGAATCGACCTTGGCCGTGACGGCCACCGGACGTTCCGGACAACTGACCCCGTATGCCAACCGGGGAGGCTTCGTGGACCTCGCGGTGCCCGGGGCCACGGTGGTCCAGCTGGGAGGGCAGTCGTGGATGGTCCAGGGAACCTCGGTCTCGGCGGCCTACGCCTCGGGCCTCGCAGGAGCGCTGGGGCAGAACCCGCAAATGCCCCTGGGCCCGGTCCGGTCGAGACTGATCGAGACCTTCCCGATGGAAGCGGTACGAAAACCTTGATCCCAGGCCTCACGCCCAAACCAACGACACCACACCAACGCCGAATCCACCGCGTGCCGACGCTACGAGGATCGGGTCGAGGGCGCCCCGGGATTCAAGGCATCGGACTCACGCGATAGAGCCGACCGGGACCGACGATGGGATCGAACAGGAGCGTTCCACCGGCCTGGGTCGCCATTTCGGCCAGGGTCGTGAAGGGACCGCTCAGGTCGTTCGCCGCCTCGACCCGATAACGCCGCCCAGGAAGGGCGTTGAAGGAGAGGCGAAGGGATTCCGCGATCCGGGTGGGCGTGTCCCAGACCAGCGGCCCGGACACGGACACGGTGGCCGCATCGCTGTCCACCGATCCTCCCGGATTGGTGATGCGCACCCGATAGACCCCGGCCACGGCGGAGGAAGCGTTGGGGAGGTCCAACGTGGGCACGGAGCCCCCGATGGCCACGCCGTCCCGGGTCCAGGCATAGGTCAGGTTGGTGCCCGTCACCGAGACGCCGAGGGACAGGGTCTCTCCCGCATGGACGTTCCGACTCGCCGGCTGGGTGGTGATCACCGGCTTGGCCACCGCCGCCTGCACGGTCAGGGTCGCCCAGTCGCTGAACACGGTGCCCAGGTCGTTCACCAACCGGAGGCGATAGCGGCCGGCATCCGAGGGTTGCACATTGGAGAGGGTCAGCGTCGCATTGGTGGCATTCCGCACCTCCAGATCCTCCTTGAACCAGCGGAGAGTCACCGGTTGGTCTCCGGTGAATGTCGCGGTCAGGCTGGCGGACTGGCCCGGGGCCACGGTCAGGCTGGCCGGCTGCGCGGTGACCGCCGGCGGATTGGCACTGGCCACGGTGACGGCCACGTTCAGATCGGCCCAGTTGCCCCCGAGACTGGTGGTCTCCCAGCCTCGGATTCTCAAGGAATACACCCCGCTGGCGGTCGGAGTGCCGGAAAGCGTGCCGCGGGTCGACAGGGCGGTGCCCGGAGGAAGCCCGGAGATCGCGGAATAGGATCGGGCGGTGCCGTGCGACGAACTGGTGATCGAGAAGGTCACGGACGTCCGGACGCCGTTGGTCGCCCGGACCGCCGTGGGAACGACGCCCGTGGCTCCGGACAACCCATGGAAACTCCCCGCCACCGCCGCCGTCCCGAACACCCAGCGCAGGATGACCAGGGTGGGAGCGGCCAAGGCGCCCTGCGCGGTCTGGGCCACGCGCACCAATGGCGCCAACTGGAGGAAGGCCGCCAGGACATGGGGATGGAGCAGGCATCGTTTCATATCGATTTCAGAGAGAATTCAACAAGTCACGGAATCCAGGGCGCGGCCGCGGTCTGCGTCGAGTGGTAAGCCTCGCGCCCGGAAGCCGGCGCGGATCAGTTGCAACCGCAACCACCCCCGCCCACCCCTCGACCACCGGCGGCCGCCTCACGGCTGAACCACATGTGTTCGGCCAGCAATTGCCCTGCCGGGTCCCGGTCACCCCGCATCGACGCATCCGACAATGTCCGACGCTGCCACGGCTCCACGGTGGCGCAACCGGTGCCCATGCAGAGCATCACCGAAAGGCAAGCCAGCACCACCCCGCCGCGAAGGGATGGATCCGGCGGTCGATGGGGAGGGATCGTTTTCAGGTTCATGGGGATTCGGATTCGGGTGGGGTTCAGGCCTTCACCGACAGGAGCAGTCGTTCGACGATCTCGACATATTTCTTGCGGGTGGGCTCGCCCTCGTACTTCGGATGCACCGAATCGAGGCGGCCATCGGCACCAAAAAAGTAGGACGTGGGCATTCCCGGCGGACGGACTTTGGATGCCAATTTTTCCTGCGCATCCCGGACCGTGGCGAAGGACACCGGGTTCTTCTTGAGGAAGCGCTCCATATCGGTGCGCTTTTCATCCATCGAGACCCCGATGAGCACATAGCCCTTCGACCCGTAGGTCTTGTGGAGGGTCTCGAGCACCGGGAAGGACTGCCGGCAGGGCACGCACCAGGAGGCCCAGAAATCGAGGTGCACCACCTTGCCCGCGAGGTCCGGCAGGGTGCCCTCGAGCTGCAGGCTCTTGAGGTCCGGCAACGCATCGCCCGGTTGGAGCCCGGCGGCCCAGGCCATCGGGGCGGCGACCGAGACAGCGCACCCGGCCACGGCGATCCTCAGGAATCGGCGGCGCGGGAACGGCAAGGGACAGGCATCAGGAAGCGACATGTTCATGGAATCGGCGGGTGCTGAGTTGGGTCCGGGGTCCATGGATGAGGCCCTCGGCCCCCGGTTGAGATTCGATCAGTCGGAGGCCCTCTTCGGCCCCCAGCACCAAGGCGGCCGTGCTCAGCAGGCCCGCCTGGGTGCAACTCGGGGCCAGGACATGAACGGCATGGCAGCCATTCTGCACCGGCCGACCCGTGCGCGGATCGAGGATGTGTCCCCAGCGCTGGCCTGCGGCGGTGAAGCCCCGGTGGTAATCGCCCGACGTGGCCACGGCGGCATCCTTGACGGCCAATCCGCACCACGCGCGGCCCGGGTTCCGGGGATCCTCGAGGCCCAGATGCCAGCCAGGGCGGCCATCGGCGGGCAACCCCATCACCCGGATGTCGGCGCCGAAATCCACCAGGGCCCCGGTCAGGCCGCGCTGGCGTGCCAGCAGCGCCACCTGGTCGACGGCGTATTCCTTGCCCATGCCTCCGAGGTCCAGGCACATCCCCGGTTCGCTCAACCGGACGGCCCCGGGCCGACGCTGGACCTTCCTCCAACCCACCCGCTGGCGTGCCGATTCGATCTCGGATTCGGTGGGCACCTGGGCCCGGCGCCAATCCCACAACCGGATCAGGGGCAGGGCCGTGGGATCGAAGACGCCCCGGGTGAGGAAGTGCATCTCGTGGCACAGCGCCAGGATGCGGTCGATCTCGGGATCGGAGGCCACCGCCGGCCCGCCTGCGGACGCGTTCAGCGTGGAAATCCAACTGTCGGGCAGGTAGCGGGAATACTTGGCCTCGAAGGCCGCCAACCAGGACAGGGAATCTTCGTCGAAACGCCGCATGGCCTCGGTCGAACCCACCGTCACCCATCGGCAGACGGTGCCCATGGCCGTGAATCGCAGCTCCCGCCCCCCGTCGGTCCGGGATTCCTGGCAGGACTCGCGGATCCGCCGCAGCACGGCCACGGGATTGCCCCGGATCGGGGAACCGGTCGCGATCGTCTCGGATGGAGCCGGAGCGCTCACCATTGGAAACCCACGCCCATGGTGAAGACATTGGCCTGCGGATAGGCCGACGACAAGGTCACCCCATCCAAGCCCTGCATCAGGTAGCGCTTGTAGGCCAGATCGATCGAGACGTGCTCGTGGACCTGCCAATGGACGCCGACGCCGAAGGTCCAGGTCTGCAGGTGGCTCAAGCGGTAATCCGCCGAGTAGTACTGCGGCCATGCGGGTACCGAGAACACCTGGCCACCGCCAGGAAACCCCGGTTCTCCCTCGAAGATCAGGCTCCCGTCGGACTGCAGCGCCGCGTTCACGCCGTTGGGATCGACCAGGGTCCCGTTGAACACCGGCGCATAGAAATCGGCGGCCGACTGCAGATGGTAGCGGGCCAGGGGCGAAATCATCAGCGTCTCGCCGATCTTCTGGTTCCATTGGATGGCCGCCGTATGGGCCCAGATGCCCCAGTCGTCGTGATGGAGGCGGTAGTTGGCATCGACACTACCGTTGAGCCGATCGACGAAATGGGTGATGCCCAGGTACCCGACCTGTTTGACGCGCTGGTCGGGGCGGTTCTCGCCCACGGCGGCCGAGGGGTCGGCGTTGTAGCCATCGACCGGGAAATCGTACCGGAAATGCACGCCCTTGTAGGGATCGGTGAGATATCCGTCGGCCACCCCCACGCTGACATTGGCCGTCAGATACGTCTTGGGCCCCAACAGCTGGGTCACCCCGATCAACCCGTCCCAGGTGTCCTTGTCCTTCCAGATCGTCCGATTCCGCAACCAGAAGCCGGTCACCTGGTCGAAATTCCGTGAGACACCCAGGTTCAGGATCGTGTTCTTCTGGTTGAACTCGATGCTCTCGTTCAGCGAAAGGCCGACCGATCGGTAATCGCTTTCCTCGCTGTATGACACCTGGGGCCGCGTGATGAACCGACCCGTGGTGAGACCCAGTTCGACCGAACCGGCCCGACGGAGATCCTCGAAACTCTGGAGCGGCAACCGATCGGTGCCCGGGGCCGCGGCCGCGCCGGTCGGGGTGGCCCCGGAGATGCCGTCGTACACGAAGTTGCCCTTCACCACCGCCTGGGCGTTGAGCGCCTGCTCGGCATAGACCGCGTGGGTCCGGATGTGGATGCGGTCGTCGTCCTCGATGTAGTCCTCGTAACGGTAGTCCACCCGGTTCTCGGCCCTGGCCCGGATCGCGGAGACGCACTGGAGGAAGAGGGCGATCAGCACCGGACTGAATCGGACCGAAAGGCACCGGGACCGCG
>Ga0315904_10004077_pt1 | contig 21068 bp, 12 predicted proteins | sample LakEriMetagenome_6_FD_203529 | JGI IMG/M metagenome (GOLD analysis project Ga0315904, IMG submission 203529) | Freshwater fungal communities from buoy surface, Lake Erie, Ohio, United States - Buoy 12 MA120 | ecosystem: Environmental > Aquatic > Freshwater > Lake | place: USA: Lake Erie, Ohio...
CCCCACAGCCAACAGCAACGGCTCCGCCTCCATCACCGTCGCCTCCGGCTCCTACTCCGATGCCGCTGGCAATCCAGGCGGAGCTGGCACCTCCCCCTTCCTCACCTACGACACCCTCCCCCCCACCCTCGCGATCATCGCCGACAAGACTTTCCTGCGGACGGGCGAAACCGCCACCATCTCCTTCTTCTTTTCGGAAGATCCCGGTGCTTCCTTTTTGTGGGATGGCGGCAATGGCGATGTGACCGTCACCGGGGGGACCCTGTCAGCGATGGGAGGAACGTCTGGCCGCACCCGCCTGGCGAATTTCACTCCCGCGGCCAACAGCCAGGGAAAGGCCACGATCACCGTGGCGGCAGGCTCCTACAGCGATGACGCTGGGAATCCAGGCGGAGCGGCGACCCTCACCGCCCTGACCTTCGACACCCTTCCCCCCACGCTCTCCATCACCTCAGACAAAGCCTTGCTTCGGAATGGAGAAAACGCCACGATCACCTTCTCGTTCTCGGAGAATCCGATTGGCTTCGACGCCTCTGACATCGTCACCAGCGGCGGAAACCTGTGGTCTTTCTGGTGGCTCGACAACCTCACCTTCACAGCCACCTTCGAGCCATGGTTTAGACAGAGCGGTGCCGCCTCGATCAGCGTGGCGGCCTGGACATACACCGACGCGGCGGGACAGTTCGCTAGCGCGGACGCGAACCTGACCATTTCCTGCGACACCCTCCCCCCCACGGTCTCCGTCAGCGGCGACAAAGCGAGCCTCCAAGCTGGCGAAACCGCCACCATCACCTTTTCGTTCTCGGAAGATCCCGGCGGCTCCTTCTCCTGGGATGGCGCCAGCGGTGATGTGACGGTGGCGGGCGGCACGCTTTCCCCGATCTCCGGCAGTGGTCTCACCCGCACCGCCACGTTCACCCCGGCCGCCAACAGCGTCGGCAGCGCCTGGATCTCTGTCCTCCCGGGTTCGTACACCGACGCCGCGGGCAATCCGGGAAGCCCGGGCACATCCCCCGTTCTCAGTTTCGATACGATTCCACGGCCCCAGACAGTCGATCTCTCCGCCGTCGCCTTTGGCGGCGGCGGATTCGTCATCCGTGGGAACGCTTCCGACCAAAGCGGACGCGGCGTCGCCGGTGCCGGAGATGTGAACGGCGATGGACTTGCGGACCTCATCGTGGGCGCGTTTCGAAGTGATGGAAACCTTCCCCCCCTCAACAAGGCTGGACAGACCTACGTCGTCTTCGGCAAAACCTCCACCACCGCGATTGATCTCTTTAACGTCTCCGTCAACAACGGAGGCATCATCATCAGTGGCCAAGCCGCCTCGGACTACAGCGGCTTCAGCGTCGCCAGCGCGGGTGACGTGAACGGCGATGGCCTCGCCGATCTCCTTCTTGGCGCGATCACCAGCGATCCGACGACTGGCATCGACGCTGGTCGCTCGTATGTGGTGTTTGGCAGATCCTCCGGCGCCGACATCAGCCTCTCCAGCATCGACGCTGGCAGTGGCGGCTTCGTCATCAACGGCCAAGCCGCGTACGACAACAGCGGCTTTTCAGTGGCCTCAGCCGGCGATGTCAACGGCGATGGCCTTGCTGATCTCATCGTTGGTGCCCCCTTCAGCGATCCGTCGGCCGGCCAGAGCGCTGGGCGTTCTTATGTGATCTTCGGCACAAGCTCCACCGCCGCCATCCAGCTCTCCACCATCGCGACGGGCAGTGGCGGTTTCGTGATCAACGGCCAGGCCGCGTACGACCGAAGCGGCTACAGCGTCGCCAGCGCGGGCGATGTGAACGGCGATGGCCTCGCCGATCTCATCGTTGGTGCCCCCCGGAGCCAGCACGCCAACGGCGCCAACGCTGGGCGCTCCTATGTGGTGTTTGGGAAAACGTCCACCGCGGCCACCAACCTCTCCACCATCGCCAGTGGCGGTGGCGGCTTCGTCATCAACGGTCAAGCCCCGGGGGACTTGAGCGGCATCAGCGTGGCCTCAGCGGGCGACGTGAACGGCGATGGCCTCGCCGATCTCATCATCGGGGCTCCCTACAGCAATCCGGCGATCGGAGCCGAGGCTGGACGCTCCTACGTGGTCTTCGGGCGATCCACCCCTTCCGCTGTTGAGCTCTCCTCCATCGCGGCGGGGAATGGAGGTTTCGTCATTCAGGGGGAGAGTTCGGGTCAGTTGAGTGGGCGGAGCGTCGCCAGTGCCGGGGACGTGAACGGTGATGGCCTCGCTGATCTCATCATCGGAGCTGATCGGGCCAATGTGGGCGCGGCGAGCAATGCCGGGCGCTCCTATGTGGTGTATGGCAAAACCACCACCAACGCCATTCATCTTTCCACGATCGCCAACGGGTCTGGTGGCTTCCTGATCAATGGCCAAGGGGCGGAGGACAGAAGCGGCTTCAGTGTCGCCAGCGCGGGAGACGTGAACGGCGATGGCCTTGCCGATCTCCTTGTTGGCGCCCCATACGCCTCTTCTGGCCGCTCCTACGTGATCTTTGGCTCCACCAGCGGCGCCTTCTCCCAGAGCGCGGTGGATCAGGTGGGCACCTCCGGCGCCGACGCCCTGGTGGGCACCAACGCCAGCGAAACTCTCGTCGGCAACGCCGGCGACGACACCCTGACCGGCAATGGCGGCGCTGATGTGCTCCAGGGCGGCGCGGGCAACGACCGCTTCGTGCTCAATGGCGCCAACCTCATCGCCCTCAGGAATCCCTTCGGCGGTGGCGGCAACACCAACCAGCTGGCCCGGGTCGATGGCGGCACGGGCATCGATACCCTCGCCCTTGCTGGCGGATGGCTGTTCTTCAACTTGTCCGACGTGGCCGACCAATCCGCCTCGAACACCCACGGCTCCTCCCGCCTCACCTCGATCGAGGCCATTGATCTCAGCGGTTCCGGCAACAATTCCCTCGCTCTCAGCCTGGCGGATCTCCGCGATCTCACGGGCTTCAACTGGCTCAACAGCGCCACGGCCCCTTCCCTGGGCTTCAGCGGTGGCTCGTCCATCCTCCCCGCCATCTCACGCCGCCGTCAGTTGCTCATCACGGGCAACGCTGGCGACAGCTTCACGGCCCTTGATGGCATCTGGGGCTTCGCCGGTACCCTCGATGGGTGGGGAGCCTTCCCGGGCAGCTTCCAGGTTTGGAACAGCTCCTCAGGGTTGGAGCAAGTGATCGTCTCCAACGCCATCAGCGCCAGCCTCAACGTCGACACCACACCGCCAACGCTGGCCATCAGCGCCAACAGGCTATCGCTGAGCGCCGGGGAAACCGCCACGATCACCTTCACCTTCTCCGAAGATCCCGGCGACACCTTTATCTGGGATGGCAATTCCGGCGACATCATCGTGGGTGGGGGCACCCTCTCGGCCCTTTCCGGCTCGGGTCTGACCCGCGGCGCCACCTTCACCCCCACACCCAACAGCAACGGCGGCGCGTTCATCGCCGTGCCTTACGGCGCCTACACCGACGCGGTAGGCAATCCAGGTGAGGCCGCCAGCCTGACGACGCTTGTCTATGACACCCGACCCGCCTTCGACAGCCGCCTCAGGCTCTACGACGCCAGCCTCCCCGCCCCACCGAACGCGCAGGGCTGGCTCGCGTTTGGCACCGGCTCCACGGGCACTCAAAGCCCAACCCCCAATGGCGCGCTTCTGGATTCCACCGCGGCGATCTGGGATGGGGCCGGGTACAGCAACCACACCCCCTCTGGCGGCAATCTGGTGAACAACGCCTTCCCCGCACTCGATCGCGGCGTGGGTTTCAGCCTCGACGTGCGACTGCGGGTGATCACTGAAGTGCATGCCACCACCAACAGGGCTGGCTTCTCCATGACGCTCCTGGATCAGGGCCCCACACCGCGGGGCATTGAGATCGGCTTCTGGAACAACAGAATCTTCAGCCAGGCGGGAGGGGCCACGCCCTTTCAAGCCATCGCGCAAAGCGTCAGCGGCGTCGACACCACCCAAACCACCAACTACAGCCTGCGCGTTTTCGACCAGAGCTACATCCTTCTGGCGAACGATCGCCCCCTGCTCACCGGTCCCCTGCAGGACTACAGCCAAACGACGCTGAGTTCCCTCTTTCCCTTCAATCCTTACACCAAATCCAATTTCCTCTTCCTTGGCGACAACACCTCCAGCGCGGCGGCCCAAGTGGAGCTGGGCACCATCGCCCTGGGGATCCCCCTCACCGGTGGCGCTGAAGCCGACAGTCTGACAGGCACCCCCCTGGCGGATCGGCTGAACGGGCTCGACGGCAACGACTCCATCGAGGCGGGCGGCGGCGCCGACTGGCTGATCGGAGGCAATGGAAATGACCAGCTGGCGGGCGGTGATGGAGACGACCTGCTGATGGGCGGCGCAGGGCTGGATCGCTTCGTCTTCGGAGGCACCACCCCCTTCAACGCCAGTGCGCTCGGTCTGGACAGCATCGTCGGCTTCAACCGTTTCGAGGATCGGCTTGTCCTCGCTCGCGCCACCTTCAGCGCCCTGCCAACCGGCTCCAGCCTGCCCACGGCCTCCTTCGCCACGGTGAGCACGGATGGCGCCGCGGCCACCAGCAACGCCTTGATCGTTTACAACGTTCAAAACGGCGGGCTGTTCTACAACGCCAACGGCGTGGCCCCGGGCTTTGCCAGCACCCTTGAGGGCGGCGGCAAATTCGCCCAGCTGTTGCCGAGCAACACGGGCGCCACCTCCCCATCGCTCACGGCCAATGCCTTCCAGATCATCTGACGGCCCGATGGTGCATGGACTCTCTTGAGAGCGACGTGGCCCGGATCACCGGGAGCTGGGCCGCGCTGCGGCGCGATCCCCTCGTCCCAGCCCCCTGGCGGGACCTCTCCCGCGCCTATGCCGCCCAGGGCCTGTGGCTTCATCAGGCCTATGCGGCGGGCCAGTGGCGGCGGTTGCGGCCGAGCGGGAAGGAGCCCCTTCCCGCCCCCACCGCTCCCGACCGAGCCAAGAACGCACCCCGCGCCGAACCAGCGGGACCCAGCAAGGCGCAAGCGGAGGAGTGGCTACAGGAGCCCCGCTGCGGCGGCGCCGAGGCCTGGGCGCGGCGACTGGAGGCTTGGCTGGACACCTGCCCCGGCGACTGGCTGAGCTGGCTCTACCTGGCCCGCCTGGCCGATGGCCACTCGCCGGTTCCCAGCCACCCCGAAGCCTTGACCCGCGCCGAAGCCCTTGAACCCATCCCCGGCGAATCTCGCCACTGGTTGGGCCTCTGGCGCCTCAACGCCGGCGACGCGGGCGGGGCGGTGGAGGCCCTCGCGCCCCTGGTCGACCGCCAACCGCCTCGCCATGGCTCCCTGATGCAGCTGGGTTTGGCCCTGCTGCGCCTCGGCAACCGGGCCGCCGCCGAGGCGGCCTTCAGCCGCGCCTCCGGCTCGGCCAATCCGGCCTTCCTGCGCCTCCTGGCCCAGCGGGTGTACGAGCACAACTACTGGCGGGAGGCGATCGCCGTGCTGGAGCGGGCCCGCGCCCTGGCGCCGGGAGACGTCACCACCCTGGTGGCCCTGGCCCGCCTGCACTGGGAGGTGTATCAGCTCAGCGCGGCGGAAGCCCTCTGCCGCGAGGTGCTGGAACGGGACCCCGCCAATACCGAGGTGCCCTACCTGCTCAACGCCCTGCCGGGCCGCCGGGGCGATGCCCGCGCCCATCTGGCCGCGGTGGAGGCTCACCACGCCGCCCTAGGGGATCCAGGCTCCCGGCTGGCCTCCAGCATCGCCATGGCGTCGCTCTATGTGGACGACCGGAGTCCAGAGGAGGTGGCGGCGCTGCATCGGCGCCTGTGCGCCCCCATCGAGGCCGCCGCCGCACCCACCATGGCCTTCGGCAATGATCCCGACCCGGAGCGCCCCCTTCGGATGGGCCTGGTGTCGGGCGACTTTCACCGCCAGCACCCGGTGAACCTCTTCATGGTGCCCCTGCTGGAGCGGTTGGATCGGCGACGCTTGGCGGTGTGGGTGTATCACACCGGGGTCATGCACGATGAGGACACGGCCCGGGCCCGAGCGGCGGCCGACCACTGGATCGAGGCGGGTCGGCTCGACGATCGGGCCCTGCGACAACGGGTGCGGGCCGACGGCATCGACCTGCTGATCGATCTGGCCGGCCACACCAGCACCCACCGGCTGGGGGTGTTCGCCGCTCGGGCGGCGCCGGTGCAGCTCACCTTCCTGGGCTACCCCCACTCCACGGGCCTGAGCCGCATCGACTGGCTGATCGGCGATCCGGTGGTGAGCCCGGCGGAGCACGCCCATCTCTTCTCTGAGGGCATCGCCCAGCTACCGGGCAGCGTGTTTCGCTGGTGCCCGGTGGACGACTACCCCCTGCCGCCGCCCCGGCCGGCCGGGGCGGCCCTGGTGTTGGGCTCCTTCAACAACATCATGAAGCTTTCGCCCCGCACGATCCGACTTTGGGCCGGGGTGTTGCGCGACCTGCCGGAGGCGCGGTTGCTGCTCAAGGCGCCGTCGCTGGGAGACAACTCGGTGATGGAGCGCTTCCGGGGGCTTTTCGCCGCCGAGGGCATCGCCCCCGCTCGGCTCATCCTGGAAGGGCCCGAGGAGCTGGGGGTGATGATGGCCCGCTATGGCGCCATCGACATCGCCCTGGATCCCCTGCCCTACAACGGCGGCACCACCACCCTGCAGGCCCTGTGGATGGGGGTGCCGGTGATCAGCCTGCGGGGAGGCAACTTTGTGGGGCGCATGGGGGCGAGCTTCCTCACCACTCTTGGCCGGCCCGAGTGGATCGCCAAGGACGAAGAGAGCTACCGAGCCATCGCCCGCCAGCTGGCCAAACAAGTGAAAGAGCTGCGGGAGGGGCGAGCGGAGTTGCGACGGCGCATGGCCCACTCGGGCCTCTCCGATCTCGACCGCTACGCCGCGGATCTAGAGCATCTATCGCGTCGGGTGTGGCGGGCGCACATCCTCGACCCTCAAGCCCGGTTCCTGGGGGCGGAAGCGGCTGGCGAGGGAGAGCCCACCGATCGGCGGCGAGCCCGCAGACGGCGGCTCCAGCTCCAGCCGGCGCCCCCGGCCAACAGCGGCAGCGGGCCCGGTGCCGCGTTGGGGCCGAAATAACCGCCGCCCCCATCCACGATCGTGGGCAACAGCCCTGGGGAAATGGGTGCCCCCGGGGCGACAGGGGTGCCACGAAGGGCTCCAGACGCCCGCCACTCGAGGCCTAGCACCGTGGCGATGGAACTGGTCTCGGTGATCACCTCATCAAAGGTCGCGGCCTCCCCCTCCATCGACGCCCCGAGCACATAGGACCCTGGAGTCAGGCGGATCGGGGCGATGGGGACCCAACGAAAGCCCTGCCACAGCGGCGCGGTGATGCCGGCTGGAATCACCGCGCTGGTGAGAAGGCCTCCGGAGGCCTCCCACACACTCACGGTATGGGCGCTGAGCAAGCCATCGCCGAGTTCGTCCCAAAAGCCCAGATGCCGCAGGGTCCGCGCCTGGGTCAAGGTGATGCCGTAACCCAGGGTTCCCCGGAAGGAGGGATCCCCACCGGCCGCGATCGGCTCTGGCGTCAGCCAGGGCTCCACGGGTTGGGCGAGGCCCGCGGGGGCGGCAACCACCAAGGCGGCCATCAGGGCGGGGGCGAGAGCGCCCAGGGGGAGGGAGAAAAGGCGAGTCATGGACAACAGCACAACGGAAAAAATGGGGACGAACACGGGGGGACGCGGGGGGGAGGTGGCGTTAAGGACCCACCTGAATCAGTTGGATCTGGCCGCCCTCCACCAGGTAGGGAGCGCCATGGAGGGTGCCGTTGGTGAGGCTGTGGGCCTGGACATCCGTGAAAAACACCGTGCCGGGAGCGGCACCAAACAGATGCGACACCTCAATCACCCCAGATGACTCCCAGTTGCCGATGTCGCCGGGGGCGCTGTCGGTTTGGCCGTAGGCCACCGGGACGGCGCCGCGATCAATCTGGGCCCAGCGGTGGCTGGCGCCCGTGAGGGGGTCCACCTGCCAGATGGAAGCCTCCTGGGCACCGAATTGGCCATCCGCCGTGCCGCCCGGCACGGAGCGATCCTCCTGGATGTAGAGCTTGCCGTCGCGACCCCAGGCGAGGTTGTCGGGATTGCGCACGCCGTCTTGGCGAGCCAACCCCGTGAGGCGATCCCCATCGACCACCACCCGCAAGGCGCTGGTGTGGGCCGCGGTGAGCAAACTTCCGTCCGCGGCGAAGGCCTGGCTCAAATCGATGAGATTGGTGTTGCCATAGAGATCGGCTCCACCGCCACCGGTGGTGTTGAACGCCACCACACGGCCCGTGGTGGGATCCACATCGCCATCCTCAATGCGGATGAACGCCATGGCCCCCTTGCTCTGGGCCAAGGCTCGCAGTTGGGCCGCGCTGGTGAGAGCGGCGATGTCGGTCCCGCTCCCGAGCGGCTCCCAATGGCCGCTCACATCCGTGAGGAGAGGCACGGCGTTGAGGCCCGCCTGGGTGTTGATCGTTTCAGCCTTCCAGGCGTAGAGGGCGCCGGAGCTGGCGTCGATGCCATTGCGACGAAGCAACTCCGCGCTGGTGGGATCCTTGACGCCCACCCAGAGATAGAGGTGATTGGCGGTGCCGGAAGTGTCGTCAAAGAGCATCAAGGCCACGGTGTTGGCGCTGCCCGTGTCCACCGCCACGGCCGATTCCCAGCCCCCGCGACCCAAGGCCGGCACATGGTGGAGATCGGCGTTCGCGGTGTCGAGGACGAAAAAGCGTCCGGGCCCACCCTCTTCCCCAACGAAGTAGAGCCGATCGACAAAGCCCTGCCCCCCACCGAACTGGAAGGGCTCACTGAGGTTGGCGGAGCAAAAGCGGGTGAAGCCCCCTTTGGCGAAGGTGGGATCCACGCTCTTCACCTCGTCATAGGCCAACCCGCCGCTCAACACCCGTGCCTGAAAGCCGTTGGCCGGGTTGCCATCGATATCCTTGGCGATCACAAACCGACTGATGCGGGCACCGGCCACCGCTGGGTTCAGACCCCGCACCGTCATCTGATAGCCATCATTGGCGCCCAGCTCATGGTTCACCAGCAGGGTGAGGGTGCCATCGCCGTTGTCATAGGCCCCCAGGCCATCAAAGATGCCGGGAGCCCCGTAGGCCGGGCTGCCCGAGTCGAGCCCATTGGTGATCTCCCCGGTGGTGAGCAACGCGCTGACCCGCAAGGCGGCTCCCCCGGGCCCATCCCTCAGCATCGGCGCGGTGGCCGCGCCCGCCATGCCCGGGCCGCTGGATCGGATCAGGGTGGACAGATCCAGGTACTCCAGAGTGTTCGACACCTCGTTGGACACCACCAGCTGGGGACGGCCCGTGGCCGTGCGGTTGGCCTCCAGCACGGCCAGGCCCTCCGGGCTCAGGCTGTCGGGGAGCACCACGCTCGTCACCAGGAAGGGAGCGGTGGGGGTGCTGACATCAAACACCACGAGCATGGAGCGCAGGGTGCGCTCCAGCCCCACGATGGCGTAGGTGCGGCCATCGATTCGGGCGACGGCGATGCCCTCCGGCTCCACGCCCTTATCATCGCTTCGGGAATCGTCGTACACCCCCGCGGCGATCGCCACGCTCTGCAGGGTGTTGCCGCTGTCCCAGATCAATTCCCCGCTATCGGCGTCGAAGAGGCTGATGCTCCTGCCGCCAAAGGCCGTGTAGGGCACGGTGGAGTCATCCGCCAGGGTTTTGAGCCGGGACGAGAGACCGGTACCGCGCCGGACTTCATCGTTGAAGCCGCCCCATTCCCGCCCGTCGCCCTCATTGGCGGTGAGGAAATAGTCCTTGCCTCGGGCAAAACCACCGCTCGGCAGCAGGGTGAAGGCGGCGATGCCATCGGGCATGCGCAACCCGGAAACGTTGTTGCCCAGCACCGGTTTGATCGCCGTGCCGCCACCGGGACCATCCCGATCGGAGATGTCCACCAACTGGGTGGAGAAGTCGACCGCGCCGAGGGCAAAGATCCGTTCGATGGCTCGGGTGACCAGATTCACCTTGGCGACCGCGTTGTTTTCCTGCAGCGTCACGTAGGCGTAACGCCCCAGCACCGCCACCGATTCCGGCTCGATGTCGGTGGCCTGGGTGGAGAGGCCGCTCTTGCCGCTGATCCGCACCCCCGCCGGGAGGGTGAACCCTTCAAAGCCCAGGTCGCTGACGGTGAAGGTTTCCTTGCCCGGAGAGCCTCCGATGGCGATCAGGCCAATGGAGCCCGGCCGATCCACCGGAGCGCCTTGGATCAAATAGTCGGTGGTGGGTTCGCCCTCGTTGGCCACCACAAGCATGGTGCCGGTGCTGTTGAAGGCCAGGCCATCCGGCATGTAGCCCACCTCCACGTCCCTCAGCGGGGTGAGGGCCCCATCAGCGCCCATGCGCAGAAAACGCACGAGGCCCCGGCCCCCATGGGTGGTGTAGTCCTTCGGGGCCAGGGCCACGGCCACCAGGGTGCCGAAGCTGGCCACCGCCTGCGACACCCAGGGCTGGCCGCCACTGGGCACGGCGGTGGAGGCGGGGCCATAGGCCAGCCGCCGCACCAGGCTGGGCGCCTCCGTCGCTGGATCGGTGGAGCGCGACACTTGCATGGTGCCACCACCCCCTGAGGAAAGGGTGAAGCGCTGCCCCCCCACCCTCACCACCGTGGAGATTTCCGTCTGCGACTCCTCCACAAACACCCCCGGTGGTCGCGGGGTGAGGGAGAGGTTGATCCCGCCCAGGCGGGCCGTGAGACTGGTGGGGTCACCGGCCGCGGAGCGGCGGGCGGCCGCCGCGTAGAGAAACGCCAACCAGGGGTTGGAGGGGGGAACCATGGCCCGGGGATCACTCAGCGCACCCATCGTTTCCCCCCCTCCCGGCGGGGGCGTTAAGGGCTGGCTAACGGCCTGTTAACAGCGTCGGTCCAGGTGGCGCGGGGCACCTCTGGCCGTCGCCCCGGGCACCCTGTAACGAAGCGAGCTGAGCGGATGGCAACACCGGGGGGGCTGCCTAGGTTGAAGCCCAGCGAGCCCAAGCGCGATGAGCATCCTCGGTGTGGTGTCGGCCACGGAAGCGCGCTTCCAGGAGCGGGAGGCGGAGCGGGACAACAACCTCGCCCACATCGAGAACGGCGAGATCCTGCGGATCCCGGCCAACACGCCCGATTTGGTGGCCAAGCGCCTGGAGCGCCTCCACGCCGATCCAGCGCGGGTGGAAGCCCTGCGAGCGGAGGGGCTGAGCTTCGATCCCCCGGGTCCGGGCCGGAGCCCCCAGGGGTTCCCCCGGTCCCTGGAGCGGGTGATCGACACCAACGACCTGATTGGCATGCGGTTCTTCGAGCAGGGGCTGAAGGTGGCCCGTGCCGTGGGGCGGGTGCACATCCGCGGCGAGCGGGGGGAGGCCCTGGGCTACGGCTCGGGTTTCCTCGTCTCACCCCGGCTCCTGCTCACCAATCACCACGTGCTGCCGAGCGCCGGCCAGGCCCGGCGTTCCGTGGTGGAGTTCAACTACCAGGAGAGCGCCACGGGTGAGATGCGAGCCAGCGAGGTGTTCGCCTTGGCCCCCCACGACCTCTTCCTCTGCGACGCCGAGCTCGACTACGCCCTGGTGGCTGTGGCCCCCGAACCCGGATTGGCGGCCTACGGCTGGCTGCCCCTGATCGCCGATCTGGGCAAGTTGCTGGTGGGGGAGACGGTGAACATCATTCAGCACCCCAACGGCGAACCGAAACAACTGGCGATCCGCCACAACCAGGTGGTGGATGAACTGGAGCTGTTTCTGCACTACCAAACCGACACCGATCCCGGCTCCTCCGGCGCGCCCGTGTTCAACGACCAGTGGGAGGTGGTGGCCCTGCACCACTCCGGGGTGCCGAAGCGCGACGACCAGGGCCAGGTGCTCACCTGTGATGGGCGTGTTTGGCAGGAGTGGATGGGGGAGCAGCGCATCGCCTGGGTGGCCAATGAGGGGGTGCGGGTGAGCCGGCTGGTGGCCCACATTCGGGAGCGGGAACTGCCGCCCGGTGCGGAGCCGCTGCGGCGGGAACTGCTGGAGGCCGCCGCGCCGCCGCCGGCCCCGCCCGAGGAGACCAGGCCCCTGCCGGGAGAAGTGTGGCTGCCGGAGGAGGACGCGCCCGTCGCCCCCCCCGCCCCCATTCCCGCCCCTCCAGCCGACCCGGCCTCGGCCAACACCTGGACGATCCCCCTGCGGGTGAGCGTGAGCTTTGGGGCGCCGGTGCTGGAGGGGATGGCCCCCCCGGCGGAGCCGGGGGAGGTGAGCGGCGAGGGGCGGGAGCGCTGGGCGATCTTTGGCCGGCGGCCGCCCCTGCCGCCGCCGCCGCCCCCCGCCCCGCCCGTGAGCGCCGCCGACTTTCGCTTGGCCTCCCTGGCCGCCCCAACCTTCGACTGGACCGCGGCCCTCTCGCTGTGCTTGGCCAGTGAGCTGGCCTACAGCCCGCCGGCGAAGGTGACGGCCCAGGCCCGGGCCTGGGGCTTCAGCGACTGCGGATTTGTGGAGCAAGGGCCGGCCCAGGGCTTCCTGGCCTGGTCAGCGGAGGTGGCTCTGGTGGCGTTCCGCGGCACCGAGAGCACGGCCGACTGGCTCAGCAACCTCAACCTCACCCCCCGGCCCCTGCCTGGGATTGGCCAGGTGCACGCGGGCTTTTTGGGGCAATTCCAGGCGCTGCGGCCCCAGCTGGAGCGCCTGCTGCAAGCCCATCCCCACTTGCCCCTGGTGGTGACGGGCCACAGCCTGGGGGGAGGCATCGCCGTGCTGGCGGCCGCCAGCTGGTCGGCCACGCGGCCCGTGCGAGCGCTGTACACCTACGGGCAGCCGGCCGTGGCCAAAGACGCCGGCAGCGCCTCGGCCATCGGCACCTCCCTGGCGGGGGCCTACCACCGGTTGGTGAATGACGCGGACATCGTGCCGCGGGTGCCACCGGCCTATCGCCACGCGGGCCACTTGCTGCGTTTCGACAGCGAGGGACGGGTGAGCGGGCAAACGATCTCAGCGATGGGGGGGAGACCCGGGGCCCGGGGAGCCTCGTCCAAGGAGGCCGCCCTGGAAGGGGACGACACCATGCTCTCGGCGGAGGCTTTCCAAGCCCTGCAGCGGCAACTGCGGAGCGGGGCCACCCCGCGGGGACAGGAGGGGACGAAGGGGCTGATCAGCGACCACATGCTGCCCGGTTACCTGACGAGGATTCGGCAACAAATGGGGTGAGGCGGAGAACCGCACCCCAAGCGCTTCACAATCTGTTAGTGTTCACGTAACACTTCGAAACTTTCATGACCGACTCCACCCCCCGCTTCGGCTTCGTCACCTTCGCTGAGACCTGGAATGGCCGTCTCGCCATGCTGGGCTTCGTGATCGGCCTGGCCACTGAGCTGCTCACCGGCCAGGGCATCCTCTCCCAAATCGGCCTGGGTTGAGCGACATGAGCACTGATTACACCGCAGCCATCGCCAGCCTCATTGGTCTCATCGTGGTCTTCACCGGAATGGTGACCTACGTGTTGAGTCGTCCAAGTGATCTGGCTCCCAACCAGCGCTGATCCCCCTGAAGGCCTGATCGCCACATCAAGGATTCTCCTTTAACCCCCCCGAGCATGGCTTGGGGGGGATTTTGTTTGACCGCCGCCTTACTTGCAGTTGGAAGGGTTGGCGTAGGTGAACGACTGGTAGCGATTGAAGGTGCTGCGCACATCCACACAGCCGCTCCCTCGCCTCCAGAACGAATCCGTGCCGTTCTCCCGTGAACTGGAGCGGATGTAGGTGTATCCCAGGGCGGTGAGGCGGCCCTCCACAAAGCCCGGATCACTGCCGATCAAATTTTGCAGGTCGGCCACTGGCTGGCCCTCCGATCCCGCGGCCAGACTGGCGGGTTTGCCTCCGCTCAACAGGGAGCCGATCAGGGCGCCCACGGCGGCGCCAGCCAGGGTCGAACCGGTGGCGGTGCTTGGATGATCCTCAAACTGGGCATCAGGATTGGTGACCACGTCGGTCTTGACCGCCAGGCGATGGGTGCTTTGGCCGTCATTCCAGGTGAAGACACCTTTGCTGCCCTGGTCCTCGAACAGCACGTTTTGTTCAATGCCAGAGGTGGTTTCCACATGGAGCTGTTGCCGACTGGGGCCGGAGAACCGATAGCGGTGGCCATCCTCGAGGTCCACCACGAAAATCGTGATGCCTCCGTTTTGCTTTTGCTTCACGGTGCAATAGCCATTGAAAGCTTCATAGCTGTTCTCCTTCAGGGAACAGCGGCCATTGGCGCGGGCCACAGTATCGGCAAGAGAAGGAGCGGCAAGAACGCCCGTGCCCATCAGGCTCGCACAGAACAGGCCAAACTTGCGTTTCAATGACATTGGGGCGTTGAGAAAACACAATCCAACCTATCTTGCGGCCGTCATTGCGTAACAAGCCTCATCCTCCAGGCCAGCGCCAGGCGGCCCGCTCCAGCACCGACTGGCCCGGCAACACCGTGGCCCCCAGTTCCCGCTCCAGGCGCCGCGCCTGACAGCCGGGCGTGGCTTCGAGGGCATCCATCAGGGCCTGGGCGTGGGCCACCACCCACACCTGGGTGCGCTCCGCCACCAGGGCGATCAGCCGTGCCAAGGGGACCAGCAGGTCGGGATGGAGGCTGTTTTCCGGCTCGTTGAGCACCAGCAAAGGAGGCAGGCGCGGGCTGAACAGGGCCGCCACCAAGAGCAGGTAGCGGAGGGTGCCATCGGAGAGCTCCGTGGCCTCCAGGGGGCGAAGCAACCCCGGCTGGTGCAGCAGAAGTCGAAACAGCGGCTGGGAAACATCCACCGCCAGGCGGCAGCCCGGGAAGGCATCGGCGATGGCGGCTTGCAGACCTTGCTTGTCGCCAATCTCCAGGATCGTCTGCACCGCCGCCGCCAGATCACCGCCATCGGGAGCCAAGGCTGGGGTGCGGGTGGCGAGGCGGCCGAGTCGCGCCGGGGCCTGGCGATCGGTGCGGAAGCTGTCGTAGAAGCGCCAGCTGAGGATCGCGCGCCGCAACCGGAACACCTCCGGCGCCTCCAGCGGATCGGACACGGCGGTGAACAGGCTCTCGTGGGGCCCCACCTCCAGGGCGATGGGCCGCTCACGGCCGTCATCGCCATGGCGCTCCACCACGGGCCCGGTGCGCCGCACCAGGAGCCCCCGGGGATGGAACGGGCCTCCAGCCCAGATCCACTCCCGCTTGATCTCCGGATCCAGCGCGAAGGCGCTGGTCTGATCATCAGCGTGGTACCCCAGCTCGATCGCGTAGGACAAGGTTTCACCGGCAAACCCCAGCCGCAGCCGCGCCGCTTCCGGGGTGCGCTCCGGGCCGGCCCAGAGCACGGCCGGCAGCCCCCCCTCCGCGGCCAGGGCCGCCACCAGCTCGCCCCGGGCGGCGGCGGCGATGAGACCCAGGGAGCGATAGAGATTGCTCTTGCCAGAGCCATTGGCGCCGCACACCAACGTGAGGGAGCCCAGGGGGAGGGTGAGCTGGCGCAGGGATCGGTAGCCCCCGACCGCCAGGTGGGTGAGGCCGGGAGTGGGTCTGTCGCCCTTGGCGGGCCTGGGCTGGCCTTTCAGGGGCATGGTCGCTTAGAGGGGCTCAGAGCGCCCCTTCTGATCCGGAAAAGGACACGTCCTTCACCACTCCCTGGCGATTGGTGAGGCAAGCCCAGGGAGCGGTGGCCTTGGGAACCTTCACGGCCACGCGAACCCCAGAGGGATCTGGTTGATCCTTGATCACCCGCAGGCTGCCGCGTGGAAGGCCCACCACGTTGGCCACGGCCGTCAGGCAATTGGCCCTTGCCTTCACGAGTGACTCCGCCGGCACAGACTGGGCACGGGCGGGAGCCAGCGAAAGGGAAACACCCGACACAGCCACGATGGTGGAGAGGGCGCGGAATAAACGGCTCACATGATTCATGGCTGAGGGAATGAAGATGGGAAGGAGACGTCAGCTGACGTTCCCCGCCGACCTTGAGCCGTGCGTGGAAAGGCTGATCCGCGTCGAGGAGCGTGCCTCGGTGTTCTCCCAAGGTGGCGGCGACGGCGGCTTGCCAGCGGCCAAAGTCGTTGGTGGCGAGCACGGTGGCCAGTCCAGTCCCCAGAGGGGGGCGCGAGGGGGAGGGCGGCGAGGGGGGAGGCGGCGACTGGGGGAGCGAGGGCTTGCGTGAAATGGACTCTGAAGGGCCCCCAGACAAAAGACAAGAGGGGTTTTGTCATCAGAACGCAAGTTGACCGAGAATGCGGACCCGCGGGTCCACAACACTGGAGACGACACGCCACCGCTCCCGCCATGACCACCCCACCGGTGGGCTCTGATCCAGACGCCCGGGCGCGAGCCCTCCTGGCCCAGCTCACCACCACCGAAAAGCTGAACCTGCTGGATGGCGACACGCCTTTCTGGTCGGGGATGGCCGACATCGCCCTGCGGGACGCCTCCCATCGCCACCCCTGGCCAGCGGGAGAGGTGCCCCGGCTGGGGCTGAAGGGCTTGCGGTTTGTCGATGGGCCCCGCGGGGTGGTGCTGGAGGGCGGCGCCACCACCTTTCCGGTGCCGATGGCCCGCGGGGCGAGCTGGAATCCTGAGCTGGAGGAGCGGGTCGGGGTGGCAATCGCCCGGGAGGCCCGCTCGTTCGGGGCCAACTGGGTGGCGGCGGTGTGCGTCAACCTGCTGCGCCATCCCGGCTGGGGCCGAGCCCAGGAGACCTACGGCGAAGACCCGGTGCATGTGGGCGCCCTCGGCGCGGCGCTCACCCGGGGCCTGGAGCGCCACGCCATCGCCTGCGTGAAGCACTTCGCCCTCAACTCCATCGACAGCTCCCGCTTCCTGGTGGATGTGCGGGCCAGCCCCCGGGTGCTCCATGAGCTTTACCTGCCCCACTTCCGCGAGTGCGTGGAGGCCGGCGCCGGCTCGGTGATGAGCGCCTACAACCAGGTGAATGGCCTCTGGTGCGGCCAGCATCCCGTTCTGCTGGAGGCCATCCTCAAACGACGCTGGGGCTTCCAGGGCTTTGTGGTGACCGACTTCATCTTCGGGTTGCGGGATGGGGTGGCCGGCTTGCTGGCGGGCCAAGACCTGGAGATGCCCTTCCGCATGATCTTTCAAGGCAGCCTGCCGGAGGCGCTGGCGGCGGGCCGGTTGCCGATGGCGCGGATCGACGACGCCGTGCTCCGCCAGCTGCGAGTGCGACTGCGGGTGCCCGAGGGCGATGAGCCGCCCAGCCTGCGCCGCTGCCCGGCGCATCTGGCCCTGGCCCGGGAGGCGGCGCGGCAGGCCATCGTGTTGCTGCGCAACGAGCGGGCGGTGTTGCCGCTGGGCGACATCCAATCGCTGGCGGTGATCGGAGCCCTGGCGGCGACGGCGAACCTGGGGGACCGAGGCTCCTCCGACACCCGGCCGCCGCCGGGGGCGGTGGTGACGCCGCTGGAGGGGCTGCGCTCGGCCCGACCCGATCTGCCGATTCACCCTCACGATGGCCGCGATCCCGCGGCGGCGGCGAGCCTGGCGGCCCGTTGCGACGCGGCGGTGGTGGTGGTGGGGCTCGACTGGCGGCTGGAGGGGGAGCACATCCACCCCGGCGACATCGCCCCGATCCTCGAGCGGATTCCCCCGCCCGACGGGCTGCTCAAGAGCCCGTTGTGGCCCGGGGCGCGGCCCCACTGGCGGCGGTTCACGGGCCTGATCGCCGGGCTCACCAGCCAGGCTTCCGCCCGCCAAGGGGGTGATTTCGCCGCGGGGGATCGCACCGCGCTCCACCTGCCGCCCGAGCAGGTGGCGTTGATCCGCGCCGTGGCCGGGGCCCAGCCCCGGGTCGTGGTGGCGCTGATGGGCGGCGGGGCGATCCTCACGGGCGAATGGGATCAGCTGGTGCCGGGCCTGCTGCTGCTCTGGTACCCCGGCGAGCAGGGGGGCCACGGCCTGGCGGAGGTGCTCTTTGGCCAGGTGTCGCCCTCGGGCCGGCTGCCCTTTGCCATCCCCGCCAGCGAAGACCACCTGCCCCCCTTTGAGCCCCGGGCCCCGCGGGTGGAGTACGACCTCTGGCACGGCTACCGGCGCCTGCGACGCGCTGGCCACGCCGCCGCCTACCCCTTTGGCTACGGGCTCTCCTACAGCGCCTTTGCCCGCGATGAGGTGGAAGCAAAGGCGCGGTTCGGGGAGGGGGAGAGCGGGGAGGTGGAGCTGGCGGTGAGCGTGCGCAACGAGGGGGCGATGGCCGCCGCCGAGGTGGTGCAGGTGTATCTGGAGCCCCCGGGCCTGCTGATGGAGCGGCCCGAGCGGGTCCTGGTGGCGTTCCAACGGGTGGAATTGGGGCCGGGGGAATCGCGGCGCCTGACCCTCACCATCCCCGCCCGGCGCCTGGCCTGTTTCGACAGCGACCGCGACAGCTTTGTGTGGGAGGCGGGCCCCCACCGGCTGGTGGTGGCCCCCCACGCGGAGGCGCCGGGCCCGGCGGTGACGGTGGAGCTGGAGGCGCGGGTGCTGGGGCCCTGAGCGGCTCAGGGGTTCATGCGGGCCAAGCAGCGCCGCAGCCGGCCCCGGTTGAACCGCTGCAGCAGCACACAGGGAAGGTTGAACAGGGTGGCGAACACCACGTTCACCAGCACGCCAGCGGGGGGCAGCCAGAGGGCCGTGAGCAGGCCCGCGGGCCAGAGCGCCCAGTGCACCAGCTCAGCGCGGCGGGTTTCCACCACCAGCCGCCGCAACGCCGCCGGATCCCGGCGCACCAGGCTGGCCTTCGGCACCCCACCCGGCAGGGCGCCGCCGGCGTCGGGGATCCAGCGCTTCCAGATCCGAATGCCGGGAGCCCCGGCCGCCGCCGATCGGCCCTTCGCCGGGCCCTTGGATGACAACAGCGGCGGTGCCCCCTCGCCCAGCCAGCGGGCCGGCAGCTGATTGGCCAGCAGCCCCACCAGCAGGGCGGACAGCAACCAGAAGGCCGCGGAGCTGATCAGCGGGAGGGACTCCACAGCGGTCATCAGCGGGTGAGAAACGTGCGGCCTTTCCACCGCACACGCCCCCGCTCCAAGTTGAGGATCGCCAGCAGAAACACCACGAGAAAAAACAACACCGGCACGGGAAACACCAGGTTGATCCAGCTGAAGCGCCCCACCCGGCGGGTGAGCGCCAGCAACTGCAGGGCATAGGCGGCGTAGACCAAGGCGTTGGGGAGGATCGCGGGAGTTCCCACCAGGGGCCAGCCCAGAAGGGCGGCCGGCAGGCACCAGGCGGCCCAGAAGAGGCCCGAGAGCCAGAGGAGCACGGCCAGCATCCAGGGCCAGCGCACCTCTCCAGCGGCGGTGGCGAAGTTTTTGTCGAAACCGATCACCATGTCGCGCAGGCCGCCGGGATACATGCGGTAGGCGAGCTGGCAGTAGCCGATGTAGGCGCTCACCGGCAAGCCGGCCTGTTCGTAGGCATGGCCGAGGAACCAGTCCTCCACCACCTTGCCCGCCACGGCGGCGTGGCCGCCGACGCGCTCGTAATCCTGGCGGCTGGTGAGGAGGGCGGGCCCGAAGGCCACTCCGCCACCCGGACCCATGGACACGGCCATCAGCCCCACCAGGTTGAACAGCACCGAGAGCTGCTCATAGGGTTGTTCCGTGCGGTGGTAGGGCTGCACCGACACCAGCCCCCCCAGCGCCTCCTGGCGGGCCAGCATCCGCTCCAGAAACTCCGGCTCCGGCTCGGTGTCGGCATCGAGAAACAGCAGCGAATCGCCCGCGCTGGCCCGCACGCCATGGTGCAGGGCCCAGGTTTTGCCGCACCACTCCGGGGGCAGGGGGGGCGGTTGGATCACCCGGAGCGGCAGATCCGCGGCGGATTGGCGGGCGATCGCGGCGGTGTCGTCGCTGGAGTGGTCGTCGACCACGATCACCTCATCGGGCTGGCGTCGCTGACGGGCCAGGGCCGCGAGCAGATGGGGCAGGGTGGTGGCCTCATCGCGGGCCGGGATGATCACGGAGAGCTTGCGCGGCTGGGTTGGGGCGCCCGGCGGCAGCACGGGGAGGCGCAGGGCCAGGGCCCAGCCGAGCAGCCAGCGCACCAGAATGGACACCTCCAGCCAACCCATCGCCCCCCGCTTCCTCGCGTGGCTTCACGCTAGGGGAGCAAACGGGGTCAGGGGCGCAGCAGTTCCTTGGCCAGGGGTTTGATCGCGGCTGGATCCCGCAGCAGCTGGGGGTGGGTGGGCACGGGCAACATGGTGATCGCTCCCACCGGCAGCACGGCCCGCCAGCCCGGCAGCACCACCAGATCCAAGGGGGAGTAGTAGCTGTGGCATTCGATGCGGCTGAGGCGATCGAGATCGCCGTTGAGCCGCTCCAGCAGGGCGCTGCCTTGCTTGAGATCGGCGATGCCGCCAAACAGCCAGCCCGGCCAGGGCTGGGCCGTGACGGTGCCCTGCTGGGGAGAGCCGACGCTGAGGAAGCGTCGGGTGCGGCGGTGGCCGCCCAGGAGCTGGATCCAGTAGCGGGCGATCACGCCGCCCATGGAAAACCCCAGCAGATCGAGGGGTTGGTCGGTGCCGAAGGCCAGCTCGATGGAGCGGCCCAGCAGCTCCGCCGCCGCCTGGACGGAGGTGCGGCCCAGGCGCAGCGGCAGGTCGGGGATCAGAAGGGGCTCCCGGCGGCCCGCGAGCTCCCGCCGCAGGCTGTCGAACACCGAGGAGGTGTCGAGCATGCCGTGCACCAGAACCAGGGGAGGAGGGGTTGTCGCCGTCATGATGGGTTGATCATGCCCCCACCCAGGGGAGCGCCGGGAGGGGGAAGCCAGCGCCTATGCAGCCGCCCAAACTGACCCGCCCCGGGAGATCCCAGGGAAAACTCCTGATGGATGTTCGCCCTAAGTTGATCCAGTCCCGCGGATCAGCACCGACCGGACGGTTTTTGTTGCATGGTTCAAACGATCAAGAGCACGATCAAATCCATTCTGCCGCGAAGCGTTTACACCTTATTTCGCGTATCCGTTCAGAGCTCGGGATGCGCGAATGGCCAAATGCAAGCCCGTTCACCTTACTGAGGGAGCAGAGATGCAGCGCTGATTTCCTCTTGTCCTCAGGGATCGGATAGCAGTGATGGCATCACCC
>Ga0315904_10004078_pt1 | contig 21067 bp, 33 predicted proteins | sample LakEriMetagenome_6_FD_203529 | JGI IMG/M metagenome (GOLD analysis project Ga0315904, IMG submission 203529) | Freshwater fungal communities from buoy surface, Lake Erie, Ohio, United States - Buoy 12 MA120 | ecosystem: Environmental > Aquatic > Freshwater > Lake | place: USA: Lake Erie, Ohio...
ATCGGACACAAAACCGTCTGGGCTTACCCCGCAAAAAGGGATGCGAGGGTGATCCAGAAAGCCTGTGTCGGTCACGATTAAACCGGTCACCGACTCAAACCGTTCCTTGGCTGCGGCCTCCTGGTCGATGCCCCAGGTCATGTCGCCGGTCACATACTTGTCGGCGAAGGTGTTGCTGATCCGCTCCGCGACCAGTTCAAACCGGAGGTTCTCCCGCTCGGTGGACTCCTTCCCAGACTTCAGGAAGTTCATGGCACCGGCCATGCGCGAACCGGTCAGTTTGCCCAGGCGGTCATTCCACCAGTTCCCGTCCTGCTGATAAGGGTTTGGTTCACGCATTTTGGACTCCGTTCTTGAGTTTCGCGTCCAGTTTTAACTTCTCGCCATGTTCGGCGGCGATTTCGCGGACCATCTCCCGCTCCTCTGGGAGCAGGGCTTTCCAGACCGTTGTGAGCAACTCAGGCGTGGTTGCGGCCTTGACCAGCGCCTCGACCTCGGCCTTGGAGCGGATGGCCCTAGAGGGCTTCTCAGCGGGTTTTGGGGAGGCTACGGCGCGGTTCCCATCGTCATCCTCTGGGGCTATCCCGCAGGCGGCTTGGAGGGCGTATCTGCGGGCGTAGGTCATGGCTGACCCGTAACCTTGGGGGTCTTGTTTGCTGGCGGGGACATGGAGTTTCCCGCCGGACAGGGTCTCGCCTGACTCATGGATGAACAGGGTTTCGATGGTCACCCCATCCGCGCACTCATGGGACTGCTGAATGAGCGCGATGCCGTTCTCATTGAGCGCGTCAATGACTGCCTCGATACAGGCAGCGAGGTCGGCATACTTGGATTTGAAGTGCGGATTGGTGGAAGTCTTGAGCGCGGGGCCGAAGGCTTTTTGCGCTTTGACGAGGGCGGTTGCGATTTTCTGCATGGCTATTCTCTCCGATTAGATAAACATAAGGGCAAGCAGGCCGAGCCCGAAGGCAAGGCTTGCGGCTATTTTAAGCCAAAGCGGCTCATCCTGCTCTGTAAAAATCCTGCGGTTCGAGGGCTTAAATTGCACAAGAGTCTCCTTGTTTTGGGTAGGAAATAAGGCGATAGACCGCATACCGAGTGCCATCTGCCTCATAACGCATGGTTGTTGAGATGCCCCAACCCTGGCGCTTGAGGGTGAAGATGATGTCCGCAAGGCGGGTCGCTTGATACAACTCAATCGCTTTCCAACTTGTGATTGACTTCTTGCCGACCAGATGGCCAGCGACTTTTGCAATCTTGGTTTTTGGTGCTTTGCTCATTTCAAATCTCCTCGACTGTGATTTTGTATGTCCTGCGGTTACGGTCTACAACGAACAGGTGCTTCTTGGTGCTTACAAACTCACCGTTGTTGCCTAAGTCCCATTTAATGGAACCGGCTCCGCAGATGATGTTGTCGGGGTGCGAGCCATTCATGCGCTCCTTAATAATGTGTGCGATGTAGTCGCAATACACGACTGGCGACTGCTCGAACTGTTGCTGCTCGCATTCTTCTTGGTAACGGGCGTGGTGGTCCATGTCACTCTCCAAAGTAGGTGATGTCTAACAAAGTGTTGAGGGTTGCGATTTCGTCTTGCAGACGCATCAGTTCGCGATACTCATCAAGGGTGAGGTCACGGTCTGCTTGGTCGAGGATGTTGAGCCGCTCGGTCTTTGCGTCCAGTTCAGCCTGGAGGCGCTCCATCTCCAAGGCTCTGGGATGGTCGGTTGGTGGGCGGTAGTAGTCGGTCATTTCTTCTCTCCGATTGGTTGGAACAGTTACAATAGTAAACAGTTTACGAATGATGTCAAGTATATTCCCTGTTTTTTTGTAGGGGATTTCCCTACATTTTGCAACCAGTCTCGGTTTCCGCTATCCTACGAGGGTCAGCGGTGTGGCAACCGTTGGAACGAAAGCGTGAACCAAGGAAACAAGCCCATATAGGTCTAGGGCGTGTGTGGAGTGGGAATTGATGAGTTCCTTGGCTTGACGCCTCATTTGTTCCCATTCTGCTCATGCCAAGAGCCACGCTCTAGAACCTATGTGGGTTTTTCTTTTTGTGGCCGCTGACCGCACTCCGAGCGAGATCAATGGGCCTGAATCGGCTGCGCGGAAGGAAAGACACCTAGCACCTCACCCCGTGTTTAGGTTCCAGCCTGTCAGCGAGGGACTGGAGTAGTCGAGAGGAAAGCGGTGGGACAAGACTCTCGATGAATGAATCGCTGCGTCATGCGTGGTCTGGGAGTGCTACATTCGCATCTCTGGGACAGAGGTGGAGGCTTCCACCCCTTGGGAATCCTTTGCCTAAAAAAACGATGGATAACAAAATCTATAAAGAAGTCACCGCGCGGCACTCTGAACTGACCCGCACACGCTACTGCTCCAACTGCTCGATGTATCAGTCCGCTGCGACTGGCAAGTGGATAAAACTCCAAGGCGGCAACCGCCAGCGATGGAAGTGCGGGGGTTGCATCCAAAGAGCCAGAGAGAGATTGCAAACTATTTCCTAATCGTCTATTCTCCCGATCAAAGGGGAGGAAACATGACGAAAGAAGAACTGTCCGAAATCATCCACTCAATGCCAGATGGCATGGATGTCAATGACTATCTGCTCGAAGTGGTCAACCGCGCTCTGTTCATTGAGCGCAAGGCAATCGCCCAGAAGGTTCTTGATTACACCGAGAACTGGGATCAAATCCACCGCGAGACTGCCTTGGATGTGGTTGAGATCATCAAGGAGCGCAAATGACCCGCGAAGACCTGATCATCCTCGCCACCAATTGCGGGATGGTGAAGACCCCGCCAAGGGACTTCAAACCTCTCTGGCTGGCCTCTGATGCCCAACTAGAGGCATTCGCCAACGCAATCATTTCCGAGGTCAAGCAGAACGCCTCCGAATTTATGGTCAAGGCCATCAAGAAGGCGGTCGAGTATGAGCGCGAGGAATGCGCCAAGATTGTTTCGGTTGCAGGGATCACCGACCGCGATATTGCTCGGCAAATCAGAGAGAGGGCGGACCAATGAAGAAACTTCTTCTTGCTTTAGCGTTTGTGGGCTCGGCCCATGCGAATGTCTACGAGAACGGCAACACCCTCTTGCGGGAGATTGAGGACACCAACTTCGGGAAGATGTATGCCCTTGGCTACATTGTCGGGGCCGCAGATGCTTACCAAGGCAACGCGCTATGCATCCCCAGCACGGTGACCAAGGGGCAATTGCTTGATGTCACCCATCAATTCCTGCGGTCTAAGCCCCAACACCGAGATTTGGCTGCGGATGTCCTGATCCTGCTGGCCCTCGGAGAGCATTGGGCCTGCCCGAAAAACAGTAAAAGGAAATCATCGTGACCGACCTACGCAAAGCAGCAGAGATGGCGTTAGAGGCTCTGGCATGGGGGCAAGTGGATGATGCGAAAGAAGCGTTACACCAAGCCCTAGCACAGCCGGATTTAGCCAAGGTTGGCGAGGTTGGGGTATGGGGTCATAAGCGTGAATGGGTTGGGCTGACCAGCGATGAAACTTGGGAAATTTTTACTCATTACGATCCATTGCAATATTCAGCGTTTTCCCGCGCCATCGAAGCCAAACTGAAAGAAAAGAACGCATGACCGACTTTGACACCTTCTGGAAAGCCTACCCAAAGCGGGTCGCCAAGGGCGATGCAAGAAAGGCATGGACGCAGACCCAGAACATCCGACCGGCTCTGCCTGACCTCCTTGCGTCAATCGAAGCCCAGGCAAAAAGCGACCAATGGCGAAAGAACGATGGGCAATTCATCCCCTATCCTGCGACTTGGTTGCGCGGGGAGCGGTGGGACGATGAACTAAAAGTGACCCTGCCTGGGGTTGTTGACGGCAAGGAATGGCATGAGACATGGCCAGGGATTGTTGCCAAGGGCAAAGAACTCGGCATTCTGGAGTCCCAATTTATCCACCCGCAAGACTTTAAGGCGGCGGTGATGAGAGCCGCGATGAGGGCTGCATGAATGAGTTGGCTCTTTTCGCAGGCGCTGGTGGAGGAATACTTGGGGGACATCTCCTTGGATGGAGAACAGTCTGTGCAGTTGAGTGGGAACCCTACCCAGCAAGCGTATTGTGCGCCCGACAAAATGACGGATTTCTCCCCCCTTTCCCGATTTGGGATGATGTTCAAACCTTTGACGGAAGGCCGTGGCGAGGAATTGTTGATGTCGTATCTGGCGGGTTTCCATGCCAAGACATCTCCGCAGCAGGAAAGGGAGCAGGAATTGACGGAGAACGGTCAGGAATGTGGCGAGAAATGGCAAGGATCATTCACGAAGTACGACCCCGATTCGTCCTTGTGGAGAACTCACCAATGCTCACTTCTAGGGGACTTGGAACCGTTCTCGGAGACTTGGCCTCGATGGGGTTTGATGCGAAATGGGGAGTGCTGGGAGCAGCAGATGTCGGGGCTCCGCACCAGCGAGACAGAATTTGGATTAAAGCAAACTTCTCCCCCCCCCCCTCCGCTGGACAACGCCAACAGCACACATGAGCAAAGAGACCAACGCACCAAGCGAACATATGAGAAACACCCCAACATTGACGGCTCAAGTGAATTGGCCCACGCCCAGGACGAAAGGAATGTGCGGGGGAACGGGAAGTTGGGAATTGCTCAAGAAAAACACGACTATCGAAGAAGCCAGGCAGATGGGGGCGGGAAATGGTGGGAAGTTGAACCCGATGTGGGTCGAGTGGCTGATGGGGTGGCCTCTCGGTTGGACAGACTTGAAGCCATTGGAAATGGACAAGTTCCAGAAGTGGCTAGACGAGCATGGGAAGTTTTAGGTGGATTGTGACTATTGCAAAGATGATTGCGGAATCTTTGACCTTCATTGCGCGGATTGCAGGCAAAGGATTGTCATGCGCCAGCCTTGCAAAATCATGCGCAAAGACTTGGCTGCGGAGGTTGAGCGGCAATTCGGTCTGGTGGAGGATTACACGCGGGAGCCGCATTGCGGCTGCGATAAGGTTTGCAAAAAGAAGCAGAGGATCAAAAAGAACTATGAATAACCGGCTCAACGCAAGAGAGCGGCGGCATCTGCTGGCGGTCAAAGAGATGCCCTGCGGGGTCTGCGGCGCGGCTGGACCCTCGGATGCCCACCATATCGAGCAGGGGCTCCAGTTCACTTGCATCCCCCTCTGCAAGGATTGTCACCAAGGCAGTCACAACGGAATCCATGGCCGCAGGGCTATTTGGAATGTCACCAAAAAAACAGAACTGAGCGTCTTGAATGACACAATCGAAAAACTCACCCGATAAGGTGATTCTCCCGTGGCCCCCTCGAACCCTCTCCCCAAACGCAAGGGAGCATTGGGGGGCGGTGGCCAACGCTAAGAAGAAATACCGGCTTGCGGCTTATATGCTTGCCAAACAATCCAAATGGGAGTTTCCTGCCGATGGCGCGATCCACTTGGACATTGAGTTCATCCCACCCAACCGGAGGGCGCACGACCTCGATAACTGCCTCGCGGCGATAAAGGCGGGGCTGGATGGTCTTGCGGACGGCTGGGGGGTCAACGACAAGCGGTTCACCCTTACCATTCGGAAGGCTGATCGGGTTGGCGGCATGGTAAAAATCAGCAGGGGGGCGGTGACTTGAATACAAAGAAGATTCGGTCGATGAACACACCCGCCTCCCGATCAACAGTTTACAATCGGCGCATGAAGCGCAGATCAAAACTATCCCAAGACATCCTCGACCTTCTGGCGAGGGAGCCCAACATCACCTCGGCGCAGATTGCGGCGCACCTAAAAGCGAAGCCGCACTCGCTCAAAGCGGTCCTGTGGAAATTAGTAAACAGAGATTGCAAGGTGGTTGCGGACAAGTCTGCAAACAATCTCAGGAAGGGGCCAAAAATCATCAATGTCTATTGCCTCGCCCCCTCCGATGCGTCACAATAATGGTATGAGAGACATTGAGGCTTTTTCGCTTGCGCTGCTGAACTCTGCGACCTGTGCGCACCTTCAGCATTGGCAGACGAAGAACTATGCAACCCATAAGGCGCTTGCGAAATACTATGAGGCCATCCCCGACTTGGTGGACCGCCTGGTTGAGTCGTACATGGGGCGCTACGGCCCGCTCAATGAATTCGATGAAGAATTTGAGATTGAGAAAGAGCCGACCAAGTATTTCAAGGCGCTCCAGAAGTATGTGGATGCGAACCGCAAGCACCTTCCAGATGACTCGGAACTCCAAAATACTGTTGACGAAATCCTCGACCTGATTAACTCCACGCTCTACAAACTGCAAAACCTCTCCTGAAAGGAATCAAAATGGCTAACTCCTTCAAAGTGCCTTCCCATTGCAACGACAAGTCTGGCCGCAAAGAGCCGGTCAAGAACGCCGTTGAGCAGGCTGGCAAGAACAAGCCCATGGGCGAAAAGATGACCATGAAGGGTCGCGACACCAACATGGGAACCAACAATTCTGGCGAGATTTACCAAAAGTGAATTGCGGCAATTGCCGGTTTTATCAGGGAACCCAATTCGGGCATTGCAGGCGGTTTCCTGAGACAGTAACGAAACAGGCTGGAATGTGGTGCGGCGAACACCAATTGGTCGAGCCGCTTCCAGAGCCCCTACTGGAAACCATACCGCAACCAGCACCAGAAGCGCCTAAAAAGCGCGGGAGAAGGCCAAAAGATGACTCTGCGACCTCTGCGTGACCGAATCGTTGTCAGACCCATTGAGCGGGTCAAGAGCAATGTTCTCCATGTAGTGATGGATGAACTGCCCAACACCGGCGAGGTGCTGGCGGTCGGCCCAGGCGAGATTGACAAGAAAGGTCGCCTGATTCCAAATCCGATGGAAATTGGTCAACGGATCAGATTTGGGACTGCGGAGGAATATCTCTCCTATCCAAGAATGGAAGTGGACGGCGAAGAACTCATCGTGATGTCGTGGAAGGATGTCTGCTTCATCGAGGATTCAAATGGCAAAAACCACTAACAAGCCCATTGCGAAGACCACGACCGGCAAGGGCAAGAACTACAACCCCACCGAAAAGGGTGCGGGAATGACCGCCAAGGGGCGGGCGGAATACAACGCAAAGAACAATGCAAACCTCAAACCCCCTGCACCAAACCCCAAGACCAAGGCAGATGCGGGCCGCAAAGCCTCATTCTGTGCGCGGATGAGCGGGATGCCAGGGCCGATGAAGGACGAGAAGGGAAGACCGACTCGGAAGGCAGCATCTCTTAAAAACTGGAACTGTTAACAACGAAAGGAAACATCATGGCTAACTCAATCTCCACCGGCGTTGCTTACGCTGATCCCGCCGTCACCCTGGTTCAATTTCAGGCTTACACCGTGGCCACCGTCCCCTCGGCGGCGAATGCTGGTCAAATGATCTATGTTTCCAACGGTGCGGCTGGAAACCCTGTGATGGCGTTCTCCAACGGGACCAACTGGCTCCGCGTGGACACCCTTGCGGCGATTTCGTAATGGCAAAGGCTGGGCTTTACGCAAACATTCACGCAAAGCGTGAGCGGATCGAGGCCCAGAAAGCCTCTGGTGCGAAGAAGGTCGAGCGGATGAGAACGCCTGGAAGCAAGGGCGCTCCCACCGCCAAAGCCTTTGCGGAATCAGCGAAGACCGCCAAGAAGAAGTAAATGCCTCTGATCAAAGACATCGGCAAGAAAGCCTTTGCGAAGAATGTGAAGGCTGAGATTGCGGCTGGCAAGCCACCCAAGCAGGCCGTGGCTATTGCCTATTCGGTCAAGCGGGAAGCCGCGAAGAAGAAAAAGGGCAAGTAAATGGCCGAGATGCGGGCCAGTCCGGTTGTTAACCCGCGACTCAAGCGAATTGCGGAGGTTCTTGCTGACCTCCAAGGCCCGATGGGCCAAATCATCCCTTTTACCGATGTAAACCCATTCAAAGTTCTGATGCCCAAAGCATCAACCTTTGAAAACCTCGCTTATGGCAACTCGCCTTTGGCAATGCCAACAGGGGTGACGAACCGCCGCCTGCCTATCGTTAAAACCGGCAGGGAAGGTGAACTGACCGACATTGCGGATGTGGCGTTGATGGCAACGGGTGTGCGGCCAGCCTTACGAGGCGCAAAAGTGGTTGCGGACGAGGCTGGCGATGCGATGGTGCAATTTATTACCGGCAACCCCAAGGCAACCTCTATGGGGGTTTTGGACGAAGCGGGGTCAATGGTTCCGTTGAGCCGCATTTTTGTCGGTCAGAAATCGACCAAAATTAAACCCGAACAAGTGGCGGCTGCCGAGGAATTAGAAAAAAGGGGCGCTGGCCCAGAGAGAATTTGGCGGGAAACGCAATTGGCTCGGTTGCCAGCCGGTCGGGAATGGGTTACTGAAATACCAGATGACATGGCTAGACTGGATTTTGAAGGTCTACCGCCTGCTCGGGAAAGGTTCGACATTGCGAATGCGTGGTTGCAACGCAACAACTACATTCCAGACGAAAAAAAGGGCGTTTGGGGGGTTGGATCAAGTAGCGACTTGGTTCCTCAAGAAGCGCAAGACAAAGCCCTCGCATTTGCGGATGACATCATTGCAAGCGGTGGGCATCTAGAGCCAAGACCTCTTGAGCGGTATTTTCAGCATCAGGCATTGCGGGAAGCCTACCCTGGTGTTACGGGGTCGCCTGGATTGATGGGAAGTTTGGACATTGCCAGGGAACCGACCGGCGCTCGCCATCGGGGGACATATAGTCAAAACCGTCAATTGGTCACGACTGGCGGTGGAAATATGATTGGGGGCGATGATGTAAACGAAGCCGCCAAATCAACCATGATCCATGAACTTCAACACGCAGTTCAAAGTCTTGAAGGACATGGTCGGGGTGGAAACCCTGAAGACGCAGCAAAACAACTGTATTTTGCGGAAAGAAACGATCCGATCCTCAAAGCCAATAAAGGCGCTTACGAAGACTTCAAACGAAGCCTTGGAGACCTTGGTCTTGCCTCAAAAGCCCAATATATGCACAAATTGGACGCGATTGCGCGAGGCGAGGGCATCCGGCCTCGTTCTATTTACAATATGCAAGACTGGTATGCCTACGGTCACGAATACCGAGGGATTGCTGGCCCTCAACCAAAACGGGCTGGCCCAGAGCGCGATGAGTGGTTCAGGGGTGCGGCAGCGTTTATCAAGAACAAAGTGCAGGAAAAAGACCCATCCTATCGTGTTGCGCAACAGGACTATTCACCCGAAGAAGCCAAAAAGATGGGCGCGTCCGCGAACCGGAAAGTATCGAGACTCGCAGATAGAGCCAACGAGTATCGCGCCACGGCAACCAAATACAACAAACTGAATGAACTCCAAAAGAACCTAGAAAATTACGAACTTTATAGAAGGCTAGAAGGTGAAGCGATTGCGAGATTGGCTCAGACGCGGATGAACCTTACCCCAGCCGAAAGAGCCGCAAACTTTCCCTTTGCGCAACGAATAGAGAACGCCGGATTTAATAGAGAGACATTCAACCCTTATGGGCTTGATGTCGATCCAATGGAATTGTTCGTCTATCGAAACTGACTGTTTACTAACTCAAACTATTCACAAGGGTTAAAAAACAATTTACACTTGCGGGACTGGAACTTATAGATTGAGACAATCTACATGGCCGCACCGATAGGAAATACCAATGCCGTCAAAGGCAAGATGTTCTACGACAAACTGCGCAAACGGCTCACGCAAGAGCCTCACAGGCTGGAGCGCATCGTCAACGAACTGATCACGCAGGCAGAGCAGGGAGAGGCTTGGGCGGTCAAAGAGGTCATCGACCGACTCGATGGCAAGGCAGTCCAAACTACCGAGATGCAGAACTCCGATGGGACACCAATCCTGTCTGGCATTCAGGTCATGTTTGTGAAGCCGCAAGATGATTGATGCGCCGGAGCAGATAGACCAAGAGCAACTCCAGCAGGCGGTCGCCAAGGCTGAATTCCCCATCAAACTCAAGTGCCTGTTTGAGCCGCAGCGTTACAAGGTTCTCTACGGGGGTCGAGGTGGAGCAAAGTCTTGGGGAGTCGCTAGAGCCCTCCTGATCCTCGCGGCCAAGAAACCCACCCGAATCCTATGCGCCCGTGAGTTTCAGGTCTCAATTAAGGACTCGGTCCATAAACTCCTGACCGACCAAATCGCCGCCCTCGGGCTGGAATCGTTCTATGAGGTCACCCAAACGACCATACGAGGCAAGAATGGCTCGGAGTTCTTCTTCATTGGGCTGAAGAACAACATCACCAATGTGAAGTCATTTGAGGGCGTGGACATCTGCTGGGTCGAGGAGGCGCAGACTGTTTCCAAAACCTCATGGAATGTGCTGATCCCGACCATCCGAAAGGACGGCTCGGAGATATGGATCACCTTCAACCCTGAACTAGAGACCGATGACACCTACCAGCGGTTTGTGGTCTCTCCGCCGCCCAACGCGGTGGTGCAGAAGATTACTTGGCGGGACAACCCTTGGTTTCCTCAAACCCTGCGGGACGAGAAAGACAACCTCCAAGTCAGGGACCAAGAGGCTTACAACACGGTCTGGGAGGGAATCTGCCGCAAGACTGTTGACGGAGCGGTCTTTGCCAATGAGATTACCGTTGCGGACCTCGAAGGCAGGCTGACCCGCGTTCCTTATGACCCGATCAAACCAGTCCACGCGGTCTTTGACCTCGGTTGGGCGGACAACACGGCCATCTGGTTCGTCCAATTCATCGGGTTCGAGATCAGGCTCATCCGATACATTGAGGACAATCAGAAGACCATGTCCTACTACATGGCCGAGATGCAGAAGTTTGGCTATCACTACGACACGGTCTGGCTACCGCATGACGCGGAGAACTCGACCCTAGCCGCGGCCGGTCGGTCTATTGCCGACATTGTTCGGGCTGCGGGATATAAGGTGCAAATCGTCCCTCGAACCCCGATTGCGGACTCGATTAACGCCAGCCGGACCATGTTCAATAAGTGCTATTTCGACCGCGAGAACTGCCATCAGGGTCTTCAATGTCTGCGTCACTATCGGTATGATGTTGATCCAGACACCAAGCAATTCAGCAAAACGCCCTTGCACGATATTTATTCCCACGGGGCGGATGCGTTTAGATATATCGGTCTGGTGGTAAATGAGCCCCGCAAGACCGCGAAGAAGGCAACTTATCAACCAGCGGGCTCATGGATGGGCTAATCATGGACAAGCGGATACAAGACGCGCAGAAGTTTCTCCGGTTCAGCAATGACGCTGACTCCTACAACCGGCAGGATGCTCTGGATGACCTCAAATTTTCCTCGGGCGACCAATGGCCGGTCGAGGTGCAAAACTCCCGAAACTTAGAGGCACGACCCTGCCTGACCATCAACAAACTCGATGGATTTATCCGCCAAGTCTGCAACCAGCAGAGACAGGCGCGCCCCCGCATGAAGGCGCATTCGATGAACTCCCAGGCGAATGCCAAGGTTGCGGACATCCTGACGGGCATCTTCAAGCATATCGAGGTCAACTCGGACGCTGACTCCGCCTACGACACCGCCTTCGAGTTTGCGGTGCGCATGGGTTGGGGTTATTGGAGAGTGGTCACCGACTATGTTCGGGAAGACTCATTCGACCAAGAGATATTCATCAAACCCATTGCCAACCCGTTCACGGTCTATTTCGACCCCAACTCCCAGATGCCGGACGGCTCGGATGCCGAGTCTTGCCTGATCACCGAGGTGATGAGCAAAAAGGACTTCAAGGCCCAATACCCTGGCGCTGACGATGGCGGCAACTTCACCATGCGCGGGACGGGCGATGCGGATGCCGATTGGATAATGAAGGACGATATTCGGATTGCGGAGTGGTGGTATACCGAGCGCAAGAAGACCAAACTGCTCCTGCTATCGGATGGGACTCAGGTTTACAAAGAGGACGCTCCCGCTCCCGAGATCATGGAAGCCGCAGGAATTATGGTGGTTGCCGAGCGCGACACCATGCGCAAGACCATCAAGTGGGCAAAACTGACCGGCATGGAAGTTCTCGAAGAACGCGACTGGGTGGGCAAATATATCCCCATCGTTCCGGTCTACGGCCAGCAACTGGTGGTCGATGACAAGCGCAAGAAGTATGGATTGGTGCGGCAGGCTAAAGACCCGCAGCGGATGTATAACTACTGGCGAACCGCTCTGACCGAGTCGGTTGCGCTTGCCCCTAAAGCGAAGTGGTTACTTGCTGAAGGCCAAGACGAGGGGCATGAGAACGAGTGGGCGCAGGCCAATGTGAAAGCCACGCCGGTCCTGAGATACAAACAGAAGGACATCGAGGGGCAACCCGCTCCCGCACCGCAAAGGCTCCAGCCTGAACCCCCGCCCGCGGGAATCGTTGAGGCAACGAGTGCGATCAACAATGACCTTCAGACCGTGGTCGGGATATTCGACCCCAACCAGTTCATGCAGGGCAACCAGTCTGGCAAGGCTATTCGCGGCCAGCAGATGCAGATTGACCTTTCGAACTTCCACTATTACGACAACCTCACCCGCTCCTTGAAACAGACGGGGCGGATCATCCTTGACCTGATCCCGAAGATTTACGACAAAGAACGGGTCATGCGGATCATCGGATATGACAACCAGCCGGAGATGGTGACCATCAACCAGCGGGTTTTCGATGAGATGGGCGCGGAGAAAATCCTCAACGATGTAACCGTGGGCGAATACGATGTCTTTATGGACACGGGCCCAGGCTACCAATCGAAGCGCCAAGAGGCGGTCGAGGCGATGGTCCCGCTCCTACAGGCAAACCCCGAACTGTTTAACGCCGCCGGTGACTTGGTCTTCCGCAACATGGACTTCCCTGGCGCGGATGTGATTGCCGACCGGCTTGCGGCCATGAACCCGATGGCTCAGATTGACGAGAAATCAGACATTCCCCCGCAGGCTCAGATGCAACTCATGGCCAGCCAGAAGATGATTGCCGACCTCCAGCAACAGATTGCGGCCCTGACGCTGAACCTCCAGCACCAGACCGATGTCCAGAAAATGAAGGAAGAAGGCCAGACTCGCCGCAAACTCATGGATGTCACCTCGCGGGCGTTCAATACCGAGACGATTAACGAGGCGAAGGTCAACCAAGACATCCTGCGGTCAGTTACTGACCAGAATCGGACGGAACTCGATGCGATCACAAAACTGTTGCTCAAAGGAATGGATGCCAGGGCTCTCCAAGCAGAAATTGCCCGTAGGGACGCGGAGCAGGATCAAGTGGCGGCATTTGCAGAGGGCGAAATTCATCAAACATCCACCCCCTTCCTGCGAGAGGAAATGGGCATGGCCAATGCGCCGGTTCAGTCCAATCAAATGCCCATGATGGATGACCAGATGCTTGCGGCGCTTCAAGCCCAACAAATGCAACCCCAACCCTTGTCGGTCCCCAACATCCCGAATGAGCCGATGGGACCGCGTTGACAACTATCAGGAAACAGTTTTTAATAGTTAAAACCTACCAATGGGTTTCATTGGGTTAATTCTTGGAGAAATCCATGTCCGAAGCAGCAGAAGTAGTCCAAGAGCAACCTAAAAGACAGGCTGCGAACTTGGTAACGAGTGAAAATTTGGCCGACTTTCAGGCAAAAAAACTTGGTTTAGCCACGAATGACGCTCCAACTGAGGCCGCAGATGCGGAGCCGGTTGTCGAGCAAGCGGGGAGTGAACCAGAGGCCGAGAATGAGGCTGCGACAGGTGAGAAGAAGCAAAACCCGAAATTAGAGAAGCGGTTTTCGGAACTGACCAAGCAACGCGAAGCGGCCCGCCAAGAAGCGGAGCGTGAGCGTCAGGCTCGGGAGGCTCTTGAGGCGAGATTGAAGGACTTGGAGGCAAAGGTTTCCCCCCAGAAGTCGGAGGAACCCGATCCAAAACCCGATCCATCTCAATTCAATGATGCCATCGAGTATGCGGAGGCTCTGGCTGAATGGACTGCGGACAAGAAGATGCGGGAGCGGGATCAGGCTGAACTTGCAAGGCGGGCTCAAGAGGAACAGTCTCGAATGAGACAAAAGTTCCAAGAAAGACTTGAGCAGGCTAAGTCAGAGATGCCGGATTACGAGGAAATGATTGCGTCAAGTGATGTCTCGGTTTCGCAACCGGTCACCGATGCGATCATTGAGAGTGATGTAGGACCACAAATCCTCTATTACCTCGCCGAGAATCCAGATTTTGCTCGGGGACTGGCGGAAAAATCCATCACCTCCCAACTCCGTGCCATCGGGCGCTTAGAGGCCAAGTTTGAGAAATCAGAACCGCCTTCTAAGCCTAAAGAAACACCTGTTGCGAAGAAGTCGAATGCACCCGCACCGATCAACCCTTTGAAAGCGGGCGGAAATCCAGCCGATACCGGATTGGATTCCAACCGAGAGTTTCATGGAACCTACGCGCAATGGAAAGCCGCAAGGGCCGCAGGGAAGATTAGGTGAGGCAAACCCTAACTTATTTGGAGAATCAAAATGGCAAATAACTTGCTAACCATCTCCATGATCACCAACGAAGCGTTGATGGTCTTGGAAAACGAACTGACCTTTACGGGTCGTGTTGACCGTAACTATGATGACCAGTTTGCGGTTGTCGGTGCAAAGATTGGTAACACAGTCAATGTCCGCCGCCCTGGCCGTTTCATTGGAACGACTGGCCCTGCCCTGAATGTTGAGGACTTCAACGAGACCTCGACTCCGGTCACCCTCTCGACTCAGTTCCATGTGGACACTCAGTTCACGACTCAGGACTTGGCCCTGTCGCTCGATATGTTCAGCGACCGCGTTCTCAAGCCCGCCATTGCCGCTATTGCCAACAAAATCGACTTTGATGGCACGACCATGGCCGTTGACAACACCGCCAACACCGTTGGAACCGCTGGCGTTGTTCCCTCTGATATCGCAACCTTCCTGACCGCCCAAGCGTATCTGGATGGCGAAGGCGCTCCCCGCGATGGCAAGCGTTCTTGCGTGGTTGATCCCTTCACGGGCGCTTCCATCGTTGGTTCGCTCAAGGGTCTTTTCAACCCCCAAGGCACCATCTCTCAGCAGTACGAGAAGGGCCTGATGGGTCGTGACACCATCGGCATGAACTGGTATATGGACCAGAACATTGTGTCCCACACCTACGGTTCCTATTCCACGGCCACGATGTCCACCAACACGGCTACCTTCACCGGTTCGCTGACCACGGGCTGGGCTCAGACCTCGACCATCACCATCTCTGCTGCGACCGCTAACGCCGTGCTGAACGCTGGCGATACGATCCAGATTGCGGGTGTGTTCGCAGTCAACCCCCAGAACCGCCAGCCTTATGGTGGCAATGTCCTGCGTAACTTTGTGGTGACTTCCGCTGTGACCATCACTTCTGGCGGCTCCGCCTCGGTGACGGTTTCTCCGGCCATCATCACTGCTGGACAGTTCCAGAATGTGTCGGTGCTCTCCACCTCTGCTTCTGCCGTTGTGACCCCGTTCAACAAGACCGGTGTCGTGTCGCCCCAGAACTTGGTGTTCCACCGCAATGCGTTCACCCTGGCCACGGCTGACCTTGAACTGCCTGACGGTGTCCATTTCGCTGGCCGCGCAAGCGACAAAGAGAATGGCCTCTCGATCCGCGTTGTTCGTCAATACACGATCAACAACGACTCGATCCCCACCCGTCTTGATGTTCTCTACGGTTGGGCTCCCCTCTACCCTGAACTCGCCTGCCGCGTTGCAGCCTAACTAGGAAAGGAACCTAATCATGTCAAATCCAGGCCCCGCTTCCGCCCAAACCGTCAACTACTTGTTCAACGGTAACGCCTCTGATGGCGTTTCCTTGGGACTGGCTGGCGGAAAAATCGGCTTTTACGGCGAAACCCCCGTTGTGCAGGCAAACGCAATCAGCACGATTGCGAACAATGCTGACGGAACCGCTATTGCCACCGCAGTAAACGCGGTCATTACCGCACTCAAGAACATCGGCGTAACCGCCTAAATGTTCTGACGCTGGACAGGGGTCACTCTCGCAAGGGGTGGCCCCTTTTTTCTTTGGAGACTTGATGAAGCACATAATGATCGCGTTGCCGACATATACAGGGGTTGTGCATATCGGGACCGTCCACTCGCTCATTGATGACTTGATTGCCTTGGTTTCTAGAGGCGACCGGTTCACTTTGGTCGATGATGTTGGCAACTCTGCCATTGCGGACTGCCGAGGCGTAATTGCCTCAAATTTCTACAAATCCGACTGCGATATGTTGATCTTTGTAGACAACGATGTCTGTTGGGAGACAAAAGCATTGCTCAAACTGGTGGATCATCCTGTCGATTTGGTCGCGGGTGTCTACCCGCACCGCGTTGACCCGCTTGCGTGGACGGTGCGATGGGATCAAAACAAGACCGAATTGTGGGCAGACCCCGAGACCGGACTGCTCGAAGTCGAGTGCGTCCCAACTGGATTTCTCAAGATTTCCCGCAACTGCATTGCCAAGATGATCGAAGCGCACCCAAATACTTGGGTGCATGAGAAAGCGGTCGATGGCGAGTTTTGGCCCTTATTCGAGCCCCATGTAGACACCCGCAAAAAGCACCGATATGGAGAAGATTATTCCTTTTGCATGAGATGGCGCGAACTTGGTGGCCAAGTGTGGATTGATCCCGAAATCGGAATGGGCCATGCGGGCATAAAAGTCTTCCAAGGACATATTGGAAACTGGCTTAAAAGTAGGATAATTGACAAAACCTAACCAAGAGGCAAATCATGGACTCTCTCAAAATCTTATCTCCCACTTACCGGCTCGACCTGACCACCTCTGCGTCAGCCGCTCTCCAACTGGTTCCAAACACCCCGACCCGCGCCTTCCGCGTTGCCATCCTCAACACCGGAACCGGCACGGCGGCGATTACATTTGGCACAACGGACTCCAACATGGCCACGCCTGCAATCGCCACCTCTGGCAATAGCGGAGCCTTTGTTCTTGCCCCCTCGATGTTCTATCCCATCGTCATTGATTGCGGAGCGCCCAACATCTATGTGAAGGGCATTTCCTCTGGAACTAACTCAATCTATCTGACCCTAGTCGCCACCGAGTAAGGCTATGTCAAACGACACCGCCAAGACCCAGACGATAAACATCGTTCCGGTTCAGGGGATTTTCGAGCCCCTGCCGCCGTATAAGCCGGTCACGCTGATTGGGCCTGCGGGAACGCCGTTTTTTGCTCCCGTCAACCCCAATCTGGATGGGGTGTCGATTACCAACTCGACTATCAACTCCTCCGTTATTGGCGGGGTTACGCCTGCGGCGGCAACCTTTACCAACATCGACACGACCACGGGAACCATCACCTCGGTCCCAAGCGGACCGACCTCGCTAGTCAATCAGGCTTATGTGGACGCGGTTGCGCAGGGTCTTGCGTTTAAGCAGCCTGCGGCTTTTACAACCACGGGCAACATCACTCTGTCTGGTCTTGGCACTCAAGCCGGTGGCGATTGGCCATCGACCCTGACGGCTGGAGAGCGGATTCTGGTGCGCAACCAGACTGCTCAAGAGGACAACGGCATCTATGTCGCCGCCTCAAGCGGGTGGACGCGGTCAACCGATGCGAACACCTATGACGAGTTCCTGTCCGCTTATCTGTTTGTTACCGGCGGGACTATTTATTCCGGCTCGGCGTGGGTCTGCACCAACCAACCTGGGGGAACGCTTGGGGTCACCCCCATCGTCTTTATCCAGTTCTCAAATACGGCGCTTTATAACGCTGGAACCGGCCTGACGCTGACCGGCTACACCTTCAGCATCACCAACACAGGGGTGACGGCGGCATCTTATGGCTCGGCATCCGATACCCTGACGGCGGTGGTCAACGCCCAAGGTCAATTGACTTCCCTTGCGGCCAGCCCGATTGCGATTGCAAACACCCAAGTTTCCGGTCTGGGGACCATGTCCACCCAGAATTCCACCTCGGTATCAATTACCGGCGGGAACATTAATGGCACGACCATCGGGGGGACAACGGCGGCGGCGGTAACAGGCACGACCGTCACGGCCAACACGCAGTTCGCAGGGCCAGGAACGGGCCTCACAGGCACCGCATCGGCCCTTTCCATCGGTGGCAACGCGGCAACCGCGACCTCCGCAACAACGGCCACAAACCTCGCTGGAGGGGCCACAGGGTCGCTTCCCTACCAATCAGGGGCAGGCGCAACAACTTTCCTCGCGGCAGGCACAAATGGCCAAGTTCTGACCCTTGCGGGCGGTGTCCCGACTTGGGCGGCAGAGCAGTTCACCGGCGATGTGGTCGGCCCTGCGAGTGCAACCGATAACGCAATTGCGCGGTTCGATACCACCTCGGGCAAACTGATCCAGAACTCCTCGATTACCCTGTCGGACGCTGGTGCGTTGCAAAATGTCAACGAGATCAACTGGGACATCACACCCTCTGGAGTGGTTGGGGGTGCGGGTTCTCTGTCGTGGAATAGTGATGACAACACCCAAACGCTAGACCTGGTCGGCGCGGGTGCCAATGTCACCATTGCGTTGGGCGAGGAAACTTACTATCGGGTCAGGGCATCAGCCGACATCACCAAGGGCCAGGTTGTTATGTTTACCGGCACCCTGGGCGCTTCTGGGGGTTTGACTGCGGCACCGGCCACCGGATTAACCCCAGCGACCTCGCAATATGTGATGGGAATCGCGGCCGAGACTTTCACAACCAACAATTGGGGTTATATCGCGGCATTTGGCGAAGTGCGCGGGTTTGACACTACGGGCGGCGGTGAGGCATGGGTCAATGGTCAGATTCTCTATCTGAACCCCTCAATTGCGGGTGGTCTGACCAAAACCGTGCCAACCGCCCCAGCGGCCAAGGTTGAGGTCTGCGCGGTGGTTTATGCCAACGCAAACGGCTCGGTCTTTGTGCGGCCAACCTTCTTCCCATCGTTCAACCAACTCAATGATGTGGCGGTCGGGAGCCCGTCAAACGGCGATTTGGTGGTCTGGGATAGTGGCGATTCCCGCTGGGAGAGCGCGGCTCAATCGACTATCACCGCAGGCAAAGCAACCAACCTCGCTGGCGGCGGTGCAGGCCAAGTTCCCTACCAATCGGCGGCGGATACCACCGCATTTGTCAGCGCAGGCACAACCGGTCAGGTTCTGACCAGCAACGGGACCAGCGCGCCGACTTGGACAACCATCACGGCATCGATTTCGGTCACCGATGACACCACGACCAACGCAACCCGCTACCCGCTTTTTGCGGATGTAACCTCGGGAACCCTGTCAACGACCTATGTCGCCTCGACCAAATACCAGTTCAACCCCTCAACAGGCGTTTTGACCGCAACCAGTTTTAGCGGGGCGGGCACGGGACTGACGGGAACTGCATCAAGCCTCTCGATTGGAGGCAATGCGGCAACGGCAACAAGCGCGACCACCGCAACCAACCTTGCGGGCGGTGCAAATGGCTCGGTTCCCTACCAGACCGGCTCGGGCGCGACTACATTCTTGGCGGCTGGAACGGATGGTTATGTGCTGACCCAGGCTTCAGGGGTTCCGACTTGGGCTCCTGCGGCATCGTCTGGCATCACGATTACCGATGACACCTCAACCAATGCGACCCGTTACCTGACCTTTACCGATGCGACCACGGGAACGGAAACAGGGCTTGATGTCTCATCGACTAAATTGCAATACAACCCAAGCACAGGCACGGTCACTTCGGAGATTCTGTCTGCGGCCAACGGAATAATCATTAACAGTAAAACGATTGATACGAGTTACACGATTCCCAACGATTACAACGCAAGTAGCGCAGGGCCGGTAACTGTTGGCTCTGGGGTGACGGTGACCGTGCCAACCGGTTCAAGATGGGTGGTGATCTGATATGGCTATTATTTTAGACGGCACGAGTGGGATTACAACGCCAGATTTAGATTCGACTGGTCCGATCACAGGAACGACGGGCACTTTTAGCGGTGCGTTGCAAGCCAGCGGAGTAACGACCAACATTTATCCAATAGTGTCTGGCACAGCAGTAGCATCCACCAGCGGAACCAGCATTGACTTTACAGGCATCCCGTCGTGGGTAAAACGGATTACGGTGATGTTTAGTGGAGTTAGTACGAATGGAACCTCTGTTCCTATTATTCAACTTGGAGATTCTGGCGGGTTTGAAACTTCTAGTTATTTAGGAACGGCAGCAAGATCAGGAACACAAACAGGCGGAGCAAACAATACTTCTGGATTTTTTGTAGAAGATGCTGGTGCTGCCACCGCTGTTCGACACGGTTCAATTTTTATTAGTCTGTTAAATTCATCTACAAACACTTGGAGTGCGTCAGGAGTTATTGGAAGAAGTGATTCTGCTAATGCTTATATACAAGGCGGCGCTAAATCCCTCTCAGACCCCCTCACCCAAGTAAGAATCACCACAGTCAACGGCACAGACGCTTTTGATGCTGGCACTATCAATATCCTTTACGAGTGATAAACATGGAGCGCATACAAGTTAATGTAACAACTGGTGAACGTCAGGTCATTGCGTTAACCCCAGAAGAAATCGCTCAAGCACAGGCGCAAGCCCAAGAATATGAAGCCTCAATTACTTATGCTCAACGACGAGCGGCTGAATACCCATCAATTGTTGACCAACTAGACACGCTCTACCACGGTGGTTATGACGCATGGAAAGCGGAGATTCAGGCAGTTAAAGAAAGGTATCCAAAGCCATGAGCAAAGTAGCAATCACGGGTAACGCCTCTGGCACGGGTACTTTCACCATTGCGGCCCCGAATAGTAATACTGATCGCACCCTAACGCTGCCTGACCAGACTGGAACCATTTTAACTTCGGCTTCAAACTCAGAGTTCCCCGTTGGGTCAGTTCTTCAGGTTCTCAGCACAACTAAAACTGATACTTTTAGCACAACCAGCACTTCGTTCACGGACATTACGGGCTTGAGTGTTTCTATCACTCCTAAATCAGCAACAAGCAAAATATTTGTAATTGCGTCATTGTGTGGAGCATCAAATGGTAACGCTAATACGGCACAATATAGACTGATGCGTGACTCAACCGCAATTGGGATTGGCGATGCTGCTGGAAGTAG
>Ga0315904_10004079_pt1 | contig 21062 bp, 27 predicted proteins | sample LakEriMetagenome_6_FD_203529 | JGI IMG/M metagenome (GOLD analysis project Ga0315904, IMG submission 203529) | Freshwater fungal communities from buoy surface, Lake Erie, Ohio, United States - Buoy 12 MA120 | ecosystem: Environmental > Aquatic > Freshwater > Lake | place: USA: Lake Erie, Ohio...
ATCTTCGGGTGGTTTGGGGGTTGGTTTTGGTGTAGTAGAAGGCGGAACAGGAGTAGGCTTCGGAGTCGGTGGAACCATGACAGGAACAACCGGCGGTTCTTCTTCTACTTCTTCTGGGGCTGTCTTTACAGTAATATATTTTCGAGTTGGTCTATATTTACCACCACGACCTGTTGAAGGATCAGATGGTTTATAAGTTCTGCCCTTTTCATCCGTAAAAACACGATCGGCACCCGGAGAATCGGTAAAATATACATTTCCCGACTTATCGACAGCCATATATTTCCCGTCCGGGCTGTCTGGATTCGGTGCGCGACCGCTCATAATAACTTCCCAGTCGGCTGGGTTGTTTGGATTCAGTTTCTTTTCGAACAAAATTTCCCTGATTTTTTGTTCTCTGTCTCTCGACATATCATTTCTCGACTTTCTTCACAGTTGGCTTTGCCTTCAAATCAGAAATTTCGTTCTTTATTTCTGGTTTTGCTTCTGATTTTACTTCTTTTTTGATTGCCGGAGCTGAAAGTGCTTCTAGTCTGGCTCTACGGGGGTCTTCTCTAAAGTTTCTGAGTGCCATTTTTTCTCCTTGGTTCTAAAAGAACCTCCCTACATAGTCATGTATTATCTATCTTAAATTGATTTCCCACATCTATGGTTTTTATTCCCTGCAAGGAGCGTGCATGAGACAAAAAGCCAAGAAAATAGTCAAGGATGTCAAAAAAGAAATCCAACGCCACAACGTAGATTTACAGCTAACCAAAAATTATAAATTAACTTACGACTCAGAAAAGTGCTATGGCTACTTCGTTCCCCCCGAAAAAAGAAAAAGGGGTAAATTGGCTGTAGCAATCGGGGAAAAAAGATATGTCGATTATCTTTGGGATCTTGCTCACGAACTCGCTCACTTTCGCCAATGGAAAAGAGAGGATCCCGTTTTTATGAAACATCTAAAAGATGATTCGGCATATTTAATGCTGGAGCACAAAACCGAAAGGGAAGCGCAAAAAATATTTTCAAAGTGGGGCTTAAAACCATCAAAAAGATTGAAGGCTCGTTCTGAAAAATATCTTATGGCGATTTCCTAAATAAGAAAAAAGGATTTACAATGCCAGAATTTTACTCAAAATCATTTGAATTCATTACAGGACTCACATATGCGATAGGTGGTGGTGGAACTGGATATACATCAAATTTGTTTGTCAATGGTGCGTCATACATGGACGGGGTAAACGCTTTAATTGTTAAGGGCCCCGGTGGTGCAACTCTAAATTTTGTTCTAGCAGGTTCTACTCTCGCTGTTAATGGTCTAAAAATTGATTCTGGTACAATTTATCCGCTAAGACCAAGAGTTCTCAGTGTCACGGGTCCAAATAACATAATTGGACTCTTATGAGATCCAATTTCGAACAAGAATTAAAAGATTGGTTGTCTGGAAGAAGAGATTTTAAACAGGCACCTCCTGAAATACTCGCCACAGTTTATGGCATGCATAAGAAAATGCAAGGTATGCCAAAAAAGAAAGCCGGGGTTCCCTTGAAAGAGAACACCCGGCAAAAACAGGGGAGTAATAATATAGCCGACTTAAGCAGTCGGGGGCGAGAGAGCAGCAACCCTCTCGACTAACTCAGGGACCCTGTATGAGCCTCGTTCGGCACGACGCGAAGGATCAGTCGTGATCCATGCAGGTGCGACCTTCATTCCATTTCTTCTAGCAATTGCGTTCAACGTGGTTCTTGCAAAGATACCATCATTCAATTCAAGCGTTCCGTTCACTACTTCATCAGCCATAAAATTTACAAATTCCTGCTGATGATTCTTCAAGTCATTAAAATTCATTATATCCTCCATTTCTGTCTGCATACTTTCCAAGTTTTTTCATAAATTCATTGATGAACTTTTGCTCTTCTGGCAAGAAATATTCTGGTGGATAACCAGCCACTAGAATTAGTCCGGTCTTTGTTGATTTTTCCAAAACTTCATCATCAAATTCATATTGATCTTCCATCATGTGTGAGTATATGACCAATTGTTCGATCATATCAGACACACGAAAGGTTTGCTTTATTTTCCTCAATCCGCACCTTCAGATCCTTCATTTGAGTCCCAATCGATATGCTCATCATCATCGTATGGCATATCATCATCACCTTCATCGGTCATCGGATCATCTTCATCCCAGTTTCTCATGCTTCCTCCTTGATTTGAGTATTAGTGTCCGCAGCGGTCTCCTGCGGAGACACGCTGGGATCGAACTTGGTATATAGAGTGTAAAGAGCCTCGCTGGTGTCGCGGTCAAAGCGAGCCAGAGTCAGGCTGATCGCAGTCTTCTTGCACCCAAGGATAGCATAAGCCTTGCAGATGTCCACAAGACGGCGGGTGCTGATAACCTCGTCATTGGCACCCTTCTCAAACCCTTCGCGGGTCGCAGCACCCCAAGTGACGAGATGGTCGATGAAACCCTCGTCGTAGATCTTGCGACCATGAGGACCGCGAGCGTCGAGAGAACGCATCATCGTGGCAAGGATACGCTTCTCAGTAGCCTTCGGAGCGTAGTCCTGCTCAAAGCAGAACGAGATGCGATCAAGGAACGCTTCGCTCTGGACATTGGTTCCGATAAAGCGACCATCGTCGCTACCCTTCCCCTTCGTATTCGAGGTAAGGAAAATGCAGAAACCCGGGGCAGGACGGACCATGCGGTTGATCTTCTTGAGATAGACTCCCTTTCCTTCCATGACGGGCTGAAGGCACATCATCTTGGAGGAGCCCAGATCAAACTCATCAAGAAGCAGGACAGCCCCCCTCTCCATGGCTTCGACCACGGGTCCGTCCTGCCAGACGGTTTCTCCGTTGACCAGACGGAAGCCTCCGAAGAGGTCATCCTCGTCCGTATCGACGGTGATGTTGACGCGGAACAGTTCGCGCTTGGTCTTCGCACAGACCTGCTCGATCATGGTGGTCTTGCCGTTGCCGGACAGACCAGTGACCAGAGTAGGAGCGAAGAGCCCGGACTCAAGGACGGACTGAACCGCCTTGAAGTGTCCCCACGGGACATAGTTCGGGTCAACATCAGGGACGCACTTGTTGGTGTTGTTACGATGAAGTTGTTCGTTGTTGTTGCTCATGCCCCTATCTTACCACACCCCACCGCCGATTGCAAGCCCATGTGTCGCGTTTTGAAAAGATTCTAAATAGGAATATGAGACACCTAGACCCCGCAGACCGCATAAATTTAATCAATGAAACCCTTCATTTACTCTTTGAGGTACTCATAGATGATCCTGTAGAACCCGGAAAGGCAAAGGCCCCGTCTGCCCCCCCTGCACGATACACAATGTCTGAGCCATACACAGATTATTCTGGAAAATATCATCCTCCGGAAAGAATCTATAATGATGATGTAGAACCAAAGGAATCTCCTCTTGCTATATTGGATCCCTTCAATAATAAAGACCCATGGGGAGCACTTGGTGTTGGTTTGGCATCAGCGGGATTGAAGGCCATGGAAAGAACGGCTGCAGGAAAATTAGCGAGAACAGGATCAAAAGCAATTAGTACAGAAACTAAAGCTGCAACAACTGGATTTGAGTCTGCGGAAACCGCCGGATCAGAATCTGTTAAAAGCAAACCAAGATCCACAGCACCACCCACAGATTGGGCAGAAATTGTAAGAAAAATCGAAACAAATCCAAATAGTGGAGACAGTTACGAAGTTCTTTCTCCAATTGAAAGACTTCAACGAACACTGAATATAAATCCAGAAAAAGCTGAAGAACTTCGACTGGCTCAAATAAAAGCATTTGAGAGATTAGATCCCGAAGCAAGAGCAAGTGCCGTGTTATTTCATGGTGATCCACTACAAAGAAATTATTGGTATAGAAATATAAGAACAGCTACTTTGGATCCGGAAGGTTTCGCAGCAAAAGGGACTCAAATGGGAACACATCCTGAAACGGGTCGTCAAATTTTAGGGATACATCATAGTCAAATCGAATCTGGTCCTTATGCGAGAAAAGGTTATTCGGTTGTTGATCGTAGACTTGATCCCAGAGAACAATTTCGAGTAAGGGCACATGAAGAAGGACATGCTCAGCAAGCTGATACTTTGTCTCCAATTCAACAAGTATTTTTAAGAATGGGAGAATATCAAAATATGCCCGGTGAAATAGGGGCAAGAATTAGACAAAACATTTTGACCCATCGACATGATATTAAAGACAGAACTGTGCCGGTTGGTGGAAGACCCATGAATTATAGTCTCTTGCCAATAGAAAGAGAAGTTTTAGATAAAGTTGTCCCTCAAATACCGGAAGTTGTCGGAAACAGTCCTTTTTCATCGCCAGAAATAATGGATAGACTAAAACATATTTACTACCCACATTTCCATGTCAAAAACGATAAAAAACAACCGGGTATGGAAACGACTCGCATGGCTTGACTTGGTTTGACGCTCATGGTACAATGAAGTCATGAGCAACAACGAAATTACTCACAATTCGAAGAGCATCTTCGCTCGTCTTTTGGCTACCGAAGATCTCAATGTCGTGCATTCTTACTCCGCTAACACTGCGGCGTTTGATCTCACTTCTCGCACTCTTATCCTTCCCGTCTGGAAGAAAATGTCGCATCACCTGTATGACATGCTGATCGCCCATGAGGTTGGTCATGCCGTCTACACTCCCGGTGGCACCAATAAGGACTGGGAGAACAAGTCCAAGGAGATCTGCCCCGAGAACCCGATGATCGGGCAGTTGTATCTCAACATCGTTGAGGATGCTCGCATCGAGCGTCTGATTCAGAAGAAGTATCCCGGTGCCAAGCGTGACTTCTGGTTTGGTTATCAGGAACTGCTTGAGTCCGATATGTTCGGTCTTGAGGGCAAGGACCCCAAGGATCTCCAGTTCATCGACCGACTTAACCTTCATTTCAAGGTTGGTTCGTTTGTCAATCTTGGTGAGTTCAGTGTCGATGAACAGAAGTTCATCCATCGCGTCGAGACTGCTGAGACTTGGGAAGAGGTCGTGCAGATCGCCAAGGACCTGTATTGTCACACTCAACTTGAGTTCATGAAGGAGATGGAACTGGAGATGGACATGGACTCCGACGAGGAGGACGATGGCGATTCGGACACCGCCGATGGTCAGACTTCGCCGATGAGCGAGGGCAGCGGTGACAGTTCTGGTGAGCAGAGTTCTCAGGAGTCCTCCGGTGAGCAGCCCAGCACTGAGGCTGTTGAGGGCACTGGTACGATCTCTGGGAACGCTGTTCCTTCCAAGACCGTCAAGACTGAAACCGTGTACACTCCCGTGACTCAGCAGAGCATGGAGCAGAATATTCATAAGAGCCTTGTCGAGAAGGGCAAGGACAAGGAATCGCACAAGCCTGTGGTTATCTCCGAGCCTAAGTTGAACTTGGCTATTGTTTCGACCAAGGATATTCTCCGTGGTATCGACATTTATGTTGAGTTTGACTATCTTCCGAAGTGCAACGACTATGCGAAGAAGGAGTACACCGTCCAACTTGCAAAGGCTCAGACCATGCTTGCCGATTTTCGCACGCAGGCGAAGCCCTCGGTTGATACTCTGTGCAAGCAGTTTGAGATGAAGAAGGCTGCTGATATTCACAAGCGCACTTCTCGTCGTACGACCGGTGTTCTTAACATGGATCGTCTCCATGCTTACAAGGTGACGGATAACTTGTTCCTTCAGCGCACGAATGTCAAGGAAGGCAAGAACCACGGTCTCATCATGTTTGTTGACTGGTCCGGTTCGATGGCTGATATTCTTGCCGATACTCTGCGTCAGATGATTATCCTTATGGACTTCTGCCGTCGTTGTGACATTCCGTACGAGATCTACTCGTTTGTTTCCGGGAACTACAACACTTCCAAGTCTTTGCATGCAAGCGGAGTGGATTTCATTCGTGACATGTGGAACGATCCAAAGAACACTGAACATTTCACCGCAGTGTGTCCTTCCATGTTCTCTCTTCTGCATCTGTTCTCTTCCAGCAACACGAAGGCGGAGGAAGCCAAGATGCTCAATCACATCTTTGCGTACGCTCTTTCCTTCGAGAGGAATTCGCAGGGTATGCCTGTCCTGAATCTCTCGTATGCTTATCCGTCGTGGATGCAGATGAATGCCACTCCTCTTAATGAGTGCTTGCTCTGCATTCCTCAGATTTACAAGAACTTCGTCAATAAGTTCAACCGCGACATCAATCATATGGTTATCCTTACCGATGGTGAGGCTTCCGGATATATCATTCCCAGTGCCGCCTCTTTGGTCGATCCCAAAACCAAGGCTCGATATTCCTGCAAGAGTGGAGATGGGCTTTATATGAATCAGCGAATGACACAGGGTCTCGTTCAGTGGGTCAAGGATCGTACTGGTGGACATGTCGTGTGCATTGAGTTGACGAACTCTCCGGGTTATATTCACAATGCGTTTAATGTGGAAGGTATTCATCCTAATGCCGACACTAACAAGAACGCACAATCTCAGTGGTCCAAGGAGTCTTATGTCGAGGTTCCGACCACCAACCATGCCTACGATTCGTTCTTCGTGGTGAAGGCTAGGAATGCGGTCTGCTTTGATGAGTTCGATAATATCGATACCAGTAACCTGACTCCCAGCAAGATCAAGAATACCTTTATCAAGTACCAGAAGAAGAAGGTCATGAGCAGGTATATGATCAACCGGTTTGTGGAAATGATCGCAGCTTAAAAAAATAAACCCCCTTACGGGGGTTTTATAAATATTGGGTATGAAAACGTTCAAAACATTTTTAAATGAATCTGCAGCAACAGCAGCCGGTAGAGCCGGAGCAGCTGCAGCTAAAAATAGCAAATTAAAAAAAGCAGTGTTAACTCTTGTGGGGGCATCTGCACTAGGGGATTTTTTTAATGTTGGAGATATTATTTCTGGGATAATTAATAAAACAGCTGCAAATATGAATAGACCCGGACCCGGCGTAGAGGGCAGCGGATTTGGAAGTGATAGAGGTTTCGTAAGCGGTTTATATGCAAATCCAATAAAAATAACAGATGTTCCAACCAGACTGGTCCATGAAGTTGAAATTTAAAATTAGGTGATAATATGCCACAATATGATTTTACATGTACAAAATGCAGCAATAAATGGTGTGATTTTCTTTCTATCGATAAGAGAGATACGCCTCTGAGTGAACCTTGCCCACATTGCAAGGAAACAAATTCAGTAGAAAAAGATTGGGGTGGAAGTAATTTTTCCATCGCTAGTGATGCGACCCTGAACGCGAACAAGGCGACAGGGGGCAGATGGAATGAATTGATGGCCAAAATGAAATCCGGTCTACCAGAAAGATACAAGAAAAAACTGGACAGTCCCAACAATATGTCTGGTAGAAGATGGAAAGGTTAATTTATCCATCTGTATACATAAAATTATAATCAGGAGTTTTAAATGCGAACTAATCAATTTACAGACCTAAAGAGGACTATTCTCGGAGTTCAATCCGGAAATTCCCGCAATCTCTCAGAAAGCGTCCAACATACTCGTCAACCACAACCACAACAATCAAATCTCGATCCAGAACTGGTTGAGTATGTGACAAATGTCATCTTTGCAACCGAACAAGCCTTGGGTATTAATATGACTGCCCAAGAAATTCACGAAACTTCCAACTTCATCGTCGGAAAACTTGGGACCGAAGCTTTGATCGAGTCTATCGAAGAACAAGTTGGATTTGAACTGAATGAAAACGAAGTGGCCTACGTTCTGAACACTTTGAACGAATCACTATGATGAGAAATCGTAGACAACAAATTCAATATGTTGTTGAACAAAATTTGTCTCTGAATGAGGGACTTGGAAGTTTTCTCATGGGTTTAGGTGGTTTGTACGATTTTATTCCAAAGGCAGAGAGAAAAGCAGGAAAAGGTGCAATTGGACTCGGTGTTAGGAAATTTTTATCATCACCCCTTTCTCCTGTATCTGGTTCATTGACAAGAGCGGCTGATTTGGCATATGGGAAAGACGTAAAACCATACGGTCTCAAAGGGGAAGATCCGGCACTGGGTGAGTATTCTGGTCCGGTATCTAAGGTAGTATGATCCGTGGATCATCCTCTGAATTCGTAGAGTCTATACAAGAGTTCGTTCAAAAAAATAATAAATCACTGAACGTGACAATCCTATCAGACGGAATGTCACGTTCTTTTTATCGAGTAAATGGATTTGAAAATTTAGTAAATCCAGTCAATGGCATGTCGTTTTTGAAAATGAATTCTGTTGGGGGAAACAATACATTTTTAAATCTTTCCCCAAGTATTAATATTGATTCCATAGGAACTTTAGATCTCAGAAGCGTTGTAGATCGAGCAATTTCCAGAAATTTAATATCTATCGATTCAAATGTCGTTGAGGAATCTGACCAATTTGCCATAAGAATACCAGAATCTCATTTGTCATATATTTTTTTTGGTGGTGACTACACAAGACCCGGATACATAATTGATACAGGAGATGATCCTGATGACATATTTGAACTAGATGAGAACCGTGATAACATGATTGTTTATACAAATGAACTTTCTGTGGGGCAAAATCTTTATTACTACTTCTACCCTGATGAAGATGCATATGTCCCAAACCTCCGAGTTTTTGGTTTAGATGCTTCGATCGTAAATGGCGATCAATTGTCATCGGATGTTAATATAATTTAATGAAACAAAAAAAATTTACGCATGTGAAAGAACCACCACAGAATGATTTACTCTCAGAGGAAACCGAGAGTGAAAGATATTATCTCACCCCAGAGGGAAAATATCCTAGTGTAACTACCGTAACAGGGTGGGATAAGAGAAAATTCTTCGCGGAATGGAGAAAGAACAATCCAGAAGAAGCTAAAAGAACGACCAGTCGTGGAAATAAACTCCACAAACTGATAGAAAAATATATCAATAATGAAAAACTTGAAAAGAAAGAAATAGATCTAGCCACCTTGGATTTATTTCTTCAAATAAAAAAAGATGTTGACAGAATTGATAATATTCACGCTCTTGAAGTTCCTCTATATTCAAAATTATTGAAGCTGGCTGGTAGGGTTGACTGCATAGCCGAATTCGATGGGGAACTGGCAGTTATAGACTTCAAGGGAAGTACAAAAACAAAAAGAAAAGAAGACATCGAGAATTATTTTCTTCAAGCCACGGCTTATTCAATAATGTGGAAAGAGAGAACGGGTGTTGCAATCAAGAAAGTAGTGATTTTAATTTCATGTGAGGACGGAGGGGTTCAAATTTTTGAGGCAAATCCCATAAATTATGTTGAAGCCCTCAAGTCTGCCATAGAAAAATACGAAAAGGAAAAAAATGCGACCATTTGACATTAGAAACATAAACAGAGTCAATAGTAACGAATGGACAAAATGCAACAATGATGCAAAGAGTCCAATGTGGAGAAGTTGGGTCTGTGAAAATTATGGTGGAGAATTTGAAAGAACAAATTCTGGAAAAACTCTAGTTTGGTCGTGGAAAGCACCCCCAGAAGATGAACAGATAAAGTGGATTTTTATTGATGAAGAGGGCAACAAACACAGAGTAGATAAGTTCAAAACCTTCTGTCGGGAAAACAACCTCGATGATGCCAGAATGTACGATACATACACTGGTAAGAGAAAACATCATAAGGGTTGGAAAGCCATAAGGCTGTATGGGGTAGAGGGCAGAAAAAACGCTTTGGACTTTGGTAGGGAACTACCTCCTCCCGCCCGCTCTTAGCCGATTCAGAACCGCACAACCAATTGCCGGTTCAAGCCAAATCCTTGGGATTTGGCAATTATCTTTACGCTAAATACAAATATGGAAAAATATCTACCAGAATGGTTCAACGAAGCAGAATTTGAAAACTTCCTCACAGAAGGCCCCTATACCCGTCAAGCGTGGATAAAGGGCATCAAACGATGGAGAAGAACCAAGTTTATGCTCAGGAGCATGCTCGGAAAGACTCCTATGAAGTATATTTCCAGAGCGATGAGATCTAAACATGCTATTATGGCGAGGACAGCTATGCAAAATGCAAGAGACATTCAAGCGGCACAGGACAGAGAAGAAAAAATAGACGCAGCTCGTAATTTCGTCAAACAGGAAGCTCTGGATCTGGCTTTCGATAATTTTCTTTCGGAAAGACTAAATTCTGGTTCCGATAGGGCTGTTAATTTTGGAACTCGTCCGTCAGCCGGGGAAAGAGCTTCAATGAGAAATCCTACAGGGGACCCAAAGGTGCAAGCAAAACTGAAAAAGAGAATTCAAAGACAGGATGAAAAGAGATATTCAACCGAAGCAGTCGAGCTTGAAGAAGCCAAGACCGTAAAGATGAAAAGAACAAGAAGAGCAAAAAATACAAAAGAAAAAAGCAGAACCCCAGATCAAATGAGGGGCACTAAAACACCTCAACAAAAACAACAAGAAAAATCAAAAGTCAAGACTCAGCCGAAAAAAAAGCAAAAGTCTCAAGAAGATGACAAATCGCCCACTGAGCTTGCGAAAAAAGGTAACGTAAGCAAAGTCATTGTTGTCCGTGGAAAAGACAATAAAGTTAGAATAGTTTCAAAAGATAGTTACGATCCAAATTATCACACTAAACTATATCCTCAAAGTGAAAATAAAACTCCCTCAAGAACCGAGTTAGAATCGTATCTCAGCAATAAAGACTTTGCTGCAACAGAAATGTCCAATCTTATCTTCCCCAAGGATGAAAGAGCGAAACCTGAAAGAAGATTGACTGATGAGGAAAAAAATAAGAAGAGAACTGGTAAAAAAATTTCCAAAAGAAGTCAGGAGATTGGACCTGCCAACCAATTTGAAATAGTTCCCCCAAATCCAGAGGATATGATGAGAAGAGGTGCTCCGTTAAAGGCTCTAGAAGCACAAGATTCATCAATGATTTCTGGTCTTGTTTTAGATCCAAAACTTGCTAAATTGCTCGGTGATAAAAAATTCTTAACTCCTCAACAAATAGCAAAATATAATGAAATTGTCAGAAATAATCCTTCAATCGTAAGAATCGGAGATGATACACGACAAGAACTTTTTGCTTTGGCTTCGAGGGAAAATCAAAATCTTTCTGGAAAAAATCTAATTGCAATTTCTTCGATGAACAAGCAAGGTTGTGGTAAGGCCAGTCAGGAACACATGGCTGCTGGTTCCAGCGATGCTACACCAAAAGCAGATATCTTTGTCGTTGCCGAAGATAATCTGGTTGAACTTGTTGATTATTTAAATGGAAAAAACTGTGGAGATACAAAAAAACTTTCAGAGAATGTGGTTGGATTCTCATACAAAAAGGGTTATGCCCCGGTAGCGAGTTCACAACCAAGCGAAACACTGGCGACTCTTCTCACAGTGCAAGACATGATAAGGCAAGTGAGTAATGGTGAACTACCACCAGAGATTTCAACCGTCTTCAATCAATTGATAAATGAAGTCAGAAATATTCAACAACTAGCAAAAAATATGGGTGGCAGTGAATTTGGCGGAACAATTGCCGTTCAAGATCCGGGTTTCGCCGTCAATATAATGAAGAAGATGACTGAAAAGGAAATAGAGGCTAGAGGTTGGGGAAATGCAAATCAGTTTAGAACTCAAACTGAACCGATAAAACAAAAAATCGAAGGCTATCTTGAAGAATTGATGGAAAATCAACTTTTTAAGAAAGCTCTGATATATGCTCAAATATCAGGAGAAAGAAAATTTGCCCAAGATTCTCTTGGACGAGTAAACGGTATAATGATGGCATCTTCTGATGGATCTCCAGTCCACGGAATGATGTTGCCCGGTTCTTTTGAAGAGGTTTTAAAGAATCCAGTATATTCAGAAGAATTTGATGAAATGGTAAGTGTAATGAGAGTTGATGTGAGAGCCAAGTCAAGACCAATTTACAGAACTGTTGAGGGGGAAAAAGTCAAGACTGGAGTCGAAACCACTCCGATATCAACAAGAACCGAAAGAATGCCAAGAAAGTCTCTTCAACTTCAGAACTTTCAGGTAGATAATGAATTGGATCAATTGTTCGAATATACATTTTTGCCTCCAGACTTCACCACGACAACCATGGTGCAGGACATGGGTGCCAGTGATGCAGCACGAACAATGAAACCGCTGGATGCAGAATTGATGGGATTTAGTTCATATGGTAATTCTCAACAAAGATATGATGAAGAACTAAATCCGAATACCATTCTCGGAATCTTGAATATGTCTGGCTTAATAGAAAATATCACTATTGATCCGATAGACTTTGAAGAATTGGGTCTAAAGTTAAGATACAGAGGAAGTCCAATCATAAACAAAGTTAGCGTAAATGGTGTCAACTTTGAAATTCCTGTCATAAACAATAAAATGGATGAATTTTTCCAGAATTACGAACTTTTGAATGACATTCTTGTCGAGCAGGTCAAAAACGGAATGGAAGTCAATGAAGCCAGAGAGATAATGGGATACGAAATACCCAAGATTATCATGGAAAAGAGAAATTATAAGAGAGAATATAAACTTTTCCATGGAAAACCAGAACAGAGAGCTAAAAGAAGCAAAAGGGTTCTCGCCAGAAGAAAAATGGCAAAGAAACTGGGTAGAAGGGCTATCAGTGGAAAAGACATAGATCATAAGAATGGGAATGCTCTTGACAATAGCGATAAAAATCTTAGAGTCCGTTCTATAAATAAAAACAGAGCCGATAATGGCCATTCGAAGAAAAGGATAGCCGAGACATGGGGAGCAGGACTTGAAGGATCCGCTGAATTGACTTTAAAATGGCTCAGGGAAACTCCGGGTCAATTAGGACTAATAGATCCAAAACTCCTCCAACTTCTCTTAAAAAATAAAGGACAAAGCAGATGAAAAAGAAAAAAGGGTGTGGTTGCCAAGAATCCAAGTATCGTAAAATGATGGACATTCCAGAATGTTTTGAGAATAAAACCGATGGAATATCGATATTTGAAGCGTACAAATTCCAAGCCAGCAAGCCATTCAAAGTTACCTTTAACGAAGACATCGAAGTGTCTTTCAAGACTTTGAGTGAACAAAAAAAGCCAAAAAAACTCACAAATAGAGATAAGGCCCAGAAGGAAGAAATGGTTGGTAAATTAAAGGGCAAAATGGGTGAATTTAAAAAGAAATACGGTAAAAGAGCTAAAGGTGTAATGTACGCTGTCGCAACCAAACACGCAAAGAAAACCCCTTAACAGAGGATATTGAATGGAAAAGATCATAGCACAAGCTTCAGATAGCCAATTTATAGAGAATGTCGGCGGCTTGTTAGGTATTATGGCTGTGATTTTAGGAGGAACTTTCACTCTTTTTAGTATGCTAGGAAAGATAAGAACTGAACTGGCAGAAATTCGAGTGGAGTTACAAAAAGACAGAGCACACATGGAAAGTAGAATTGCTTCCTTAGAAGGATCCGTCCAGAAGATAAAATCTCAACTGAACAGCATTTTATTTTCATTAGCAAGAAATAAGATAAGTTTGGAAGATACTCACATCGAGGAAACTAAATAATCCAGAGGTAACAATGAAAAGATTTTATCAACTAAAACAACGCCTAATCGAATCCGAATACGCAGACGGGGGTGGTTTCAACGCTGCCTATGACGGAACAACCAGTCGCTCAGCCGCAAGTGACTTTGGTGTACACAGAATAGAAAACGAAACCCAGATGAATCGCATCAATGCCTTCCTGCAAACCTTTGCACAGAAGGATTATCTTGATCCAAGATCTGCATTTGCTCTTCTCAGAGCTAAGATTAACTTGGCTGGATTAGATTTTCAATTCAACCCGAATGTCCCGCTCCTAACCGATACCCCGATGCAATTTCCCTTGACTCGCTTTGGTGGAACCTTCGGGACCACCCCAACTCATGATTTGTCTAAGGGATTCCTCGAAACCGATGGAATATCAGAATTCAATGGCGGCAAGGGTATGAGATTAGCCGTTATCATAACAAGAAATGGAGCCAATGGGCTCTACAAATTTAATATTAGATTGGAAGAAACAGCAGGAGATGTTGCTGTAGAATAACTGTGAAGAACAAAGAGCCACTGACGCAAGAAAACTTCTTGCTTTTTACCATGAAATATTATGATAACCCCTCCTGCAAAAGCATGGAGGAGTTTAATGAGGATTTGGAAAGAATAAAATACATAAAAAGGCTCTTGAACAAGTTTGAAAAACGGGACGCGCTGAAAGAAAGACTGATACTGAATCATATAATAATTCTGAACAATGTTTTCGGTCCAGAAGCCTGCTCCAGAATCCTGTTTTTTAAACTAGAACCGGAATATCATTCATGTCTGAAATCATTCCTTCAATATCTTCAAATTTTGCCGAGGAAAATACCGGAAGTGGATTTGGATCAAATCCCAACGGACCATCGGATCGATCAAATACTGAAAACCATACGTTAAATGAGTCACTAGCCAGCATCGTGACTTCTTTCACAGTGTATAAACTGATGAATGAAATAATAAAACCTTTCACTGCTCTTAGAGCATATGAAGTTGGACTAATTGATGCAAATGGAAATTTGCTAAAAACAGAAGCCGAGATGAGTGCAAAAGAAAAAAATGTGCTCTCTCCCTTCATGAGGCTAGTGATCGGTATAAAAAGATTAGTTCAAGCCGTTCCCGGCAATAAACTCAAGGCAGATTTCAATTATATTCAAACTGCAGCTAGAGCCATGGCGTTCGAATGCCATGAATTGGGTGGAAACGGACAATTATTCCTCGAAGAACTTCAAAAATCAATAGATGTTCTCATTGAGGAGGGAGAAGTCGCTGCAGGAGACTCTACCATAGGCAATGTCATCGGTGCAGGCTTTTCCAACCCACAGGTAGGGGAAGATCCAAACCCGGCTTTGGCTGGCTACAGCCCCCCTATGGGGCTTGTAAGAAGAAAAAGAAAGAGGCCCACACTGTGAAAAAACTGATTCCTTTAGTGTTTATCTTAATTTCTGGATGTGTCTCTGCACCAAAGCCAGCTATCACTCCAGTAGCAAACACCACACCACCCCACCTTCAGGATGTGCTGGAAGATATTGGATCTGAGTCGGTCGTGATCAAAAATAATGCAAATGACATTAAAAATGAAGCAAAGGCTATTCCTGATCAAAAAGTGGCAAGTAACATAGAAAATAAAGCTTCAAATATCATAGTGTCTGCCGATTCTATATCGGATGAAAACAAAAAACTAGCTACCGTCATAGACGAGGTTAGAAAGAATGAAGAAGAACTGGCCAGACTCAAAGATCTGGTCAATTCAAAGCGTCTAGAAGCCCTTGAGAAGCTTTATGGCTATGTGACCATGTTCTGGGTGCTAGGATTCGCCGCCATCGTGGGAGGGGCGGTAGTGGCTTTTTTATTGGGAAATCGACTCTTCGGCTCCTCCATAATGATGATCGGAACCATGATGGTGGGCTTTGCAGCAGCCAGTCAATATTACATGGAGCAAATTGCACAAGTAGGTGGTGTGATTTTGGTTGTCTCCTTCGTCGGAGGAATCGCATACTTGATCTGGGGAATCTACCGCGCAAACACCGTAACTCTAGCGGTAAAAGAAGTGGTAGAGATGATCGAGATCCTGAAAGAGACCATGACCGATCAGGAAAGAGAAAAACTGTTCGGGAAGGACGGGATAGCCGACAAGGTTCAGTCCGATATAACAAAGCAAGTCGTCGCAAAAATCAAGGAAAGAAATGGTCTAAGAAAACTTGAGGAAGTCAAATCTCAGCCTTGATTTGCTCGAATAAGTATTTACAAACATAGTATGAGTCCACAATATCAGAAACAGGACTTATACAATCGTTTCTCCCCGGTGTCATAAAATATATCAAATCGGTGCCAGTTTCCTTAAAAAATGCAGAATGCATGTCCTCTTTTGTAGCATTACCCTTGCCTGTGGCCAGTTTTTTAACTGCTGATGGCTGGGCAACTTCCAATGGGATCTGTGCTTGGAATATTTTATATTTTAATATTCCTGTGTTTTCGGCTATATGAAAAACCTTACCTTTTGCGCCGAAAGCATACCCTTCAATACAAACCTGTTCAATTCCTCTGAGATATTTCATGGCCCATTCTGAGATTGTATCAAATCTCATGTAATCACCGGTATAGTATGCAAATTCCTCTCCCTTTATATTCTTGAGAAAAGTATCTGCGTATTTCTTTCTATCGGTCAGAAAGTAAAATTTGCAATGGTTAAAATTAAAATTACCCGTCGTTCCGTTAAAAACGCAAATAGAAGGGCAAGTCATACTATAATCTATACCAGCGATCACCATAACCTTATGTATTCTGTGTATAAATAAATCCGAAGGTAAAAATATGGCAACAAGCGATTTAAACAAAGAATATCTTGAATACACAAAAAAAGAAGCTTCCAAGTGGCATTTTTATCTTGGAGGCGATCCAGTGGTACGCCGACATTTAAAGGATAACGTATTTGACTGGGGCACTGATGTTAATCTTTTATACAAGATTCAAGACAAGGATGTTCACTTTGTAACTAATAGGCTAGATTGGACCCTCAGGCTCGCTGCCACACCTTGGAATCCGAATACAGAATCGGATGATAAAACATTAATATTTAATCCAGTAAACAGTATTGCATATCTTTGTGTTAGTGATAATGAACTGAATAGATCTGATTTTTCTATAAGAGGAAAAAATCCATCCATTTATATACCTTCTCATACAAATGGTTTGCTGTCGTATGAAGATGGGTATTCATGGTATGCTCTTTTTGTAGTGGATCCCGGTAAATTGGATATTGTCACAAGCTCCAAGATTCCAGTTATGTCACTGAATGATTTCAGCGAAAACGTGACAAATACTGCATTAACCCAAAGTTATTCTCAAATCTGTGGGGCGGGATATACGGCTGAAGGAACTTGTTGTCTTTACGCAAAAGAAATATCAAAAGATGCTCTTGGAATAACAGTTGGAGTCGGTGACTTGACTTATGTTAAAGTTACAACTTCATGTTACAGATGTACCGAATTGGCTAAAAAATTAAATGCAGAATATGTTTTCAAGACAGGAATAACATCATTCCCACCATATCCGACATGTACACCATGTGATTGTTCTATACAAATAGAGGATAAGATAACTCAAATAGAAAAAAGACTAGGTGAGTTAAATCCTTCTGGGTTCTATAGACACATTTATGCGAATTATCAAGGTTGGGAAAACCCATCAGAGATTCTCTCAGTATTCATTGATCTTGAAAATCTCACAGATGACGAAAAAACCATTCCGATAGCGAATCCCAAGGTTAATTTTGAAAGTATCACCGGAACAGACGCTCAAGCCGAGTTAATTACAGAATACATTGGGGAAAACAAGAACAGGGTTACAGGTATTCGTTTATTGGAAAGAGGCAAAAATTACAAAAACGGCGATACAAATCCAAAAATCGAAGGTGTAACTGGCAGTATTCTTGAGGACTATATTGAAATAAATGTTGCGCCAGAAGATTTCCCGGAAAATCCTGTATCAATGTTGAACAGTCTTGAGACATGCATTCGTGTGTCTATCACAAACAAAATGGTGGAAGACACAAACACCAACTTAAGAACATTCACTCGTTACGGAATAATGAAAGATGTAAGATTAGAAGCAGATAATACTAAAGCGAGTGATGGATTAAACTCAAACGAATTCCAAATGTTGCGTGCAACAACAGTTGCAACGTTAGGACTAACCGCAGTAAACGTTCCAGTGGATTAAAAATATGGCAGCACCAATTTCACCATCATTAACTACAGATCCCGATTTAACAATATCGAAAGATCAAAATATTTCTTTAAATACCGGAAATGTGTCTGTCTCAGCCAAGACCGCATATTTTAAACTTGGTGTTGGTTCTTCAGGGGACCAATCTCTCATAGAAATGATAACAAAAGACAGTCGTCAAATCGGGGTAAACAGCGAAATAAATGTGTCTTCTACGAATCCATATTATGTTCAAACAATAGACAAAACTGCAATTAAATTTGGATCCGGAGCACCCCTAATAAGTCAAAGCACAAATATTCGTTTTCCATCACCAGAAGCAAAAACATACACACCAGAAAAGGTAGCAACTTTCTTGATATTCAAGAAGTGAGGTATAAATGTCAGATTATCCATTTCAATTAGGAGTCACCGGAAACTCTTTTCCGCTATCCGGAAATCCCTACTGGAGTAGAGTAACACTTTCCCAGTTACAGCAACAACCAGCTAAAAATTATTTCTTATTGGCATTTAAGCCCGGTCTTCCTCTTCAAGCATCGGAACTAAATGAATTTCAAGAAATACAAATGATGGAAAATACTTTATTCTCTACAATGGTTTCTTCATGGCCAGTTTATTTGTCTGGTCATACTGGATCAGATCCAATATATGGACCCGGCTGGAAAGGAACAACTCCGCTGTATCCAGAATTTGATCGTGATTTTACCACCAAAAATATGGTAGGATACACTGGTGCATCTGGTGATCTTTTCATCAGAAAAGGCTGGTATCTCGTAAATGTTAAATCAAGTAATTTGAAGCATTGGGTTTATCTTACACAAGAATATTTTGTCACGGGTCCTTCTGAACCATTCCCGGCTTTCTTGGGTTTCACTGCTTCATATGAAATAGTTAAACCGGCACAGGATCCTTCGTTGTACGATAATTCAAGCGGAACCACCATTATTGCAGGCGCTGCTGCCGGTGCAGATAGAATAAAAATAAAACTTTCAAACCCATTCTGGACAACGGACAAAAATTTAGAGAATTTTAGCCCCATGGCAAAGAAACTAGATACAGATGATAAAATTCTTTACATGAATAACGTACCAGTCCCGGAGATTAATTGATGTCTGCATTTCAATCGATAACACCATTAGGAACAACTGCCACCTTTCTTGAATGGTTTAATTCGTATAATTCAACTGCTCTTGGCAAATTAAATAGTATTTACATTTCAAGACCATATGCAGGTGATGGGATAACTCTTGGTTATAACAGCACATCTGGTGGATATACATTTGAACTTTCAGGTAATGTCACCAAAAATATGTCATTTGCTGGTGATGTTGTGTTCAATGGAAATGTTTCTTTGGCTAGTGCCCAACTTTCTGGTGTTGCATTCGGCGTTTCTGGAAATTACATCGGTATAGGTGTAACAGCCGGTAAAGTTGTCAAAGTGTTGAACACTGGTGGGATTACACTTGCGAAAGCAGACAGCCCAGACAATGCAGAAGTGTTGGGCATTGCCGTATCTGTAGATACCACAAAAACAGTGATTGCAATAGCCGGTAAAATAAGTGGATCTACCTTAGCAACGAATTTGATTTCGGGTGGATTTAGTGCAGGATGTGTATACTTCCTAGATCCAACCGTTGCCGGTGGGCTGACCAGAACAGAGCCTACTACCATTGGGCAGGTTTCAAAACCTGTGCTTATAGGACTAAGTGGCTCTGAAGCAGCATTGCTTCCTTACAGAGGACAATACATCAATGGTATTTCTGGATCCAGTGGAGAAGTTACCTTTAATTCAACTTTATATGTCACTGTGAAATCTCAGGGAGAATCGGAAGCCAATTTTAGTCTTAGACCCGGATATCTTATGGCTGCTGGTGATAAAAGTAGCCCAGAAGGAATTACATTCTATGAGGGTCTTGGCTCTAATTTTTATTACAAAGCATTAAATTCCACCCCAACAGAAAAAATACTAGGTCTAGTTGGATCTTATGTTGGTTCATATAGTAATGTTAACGGGACAAATGTTGTTTTGAAAGTATATCCGACAACTTCAGTGGTTACAGATGTAATATCTTTGAACAACTGGTCATCCCTGTCATCTGCTGGAATAGTATATCTTTCTGGAGATGGAACTCCGTCAACTACAAGTTCTTCGCCCGAACTAATATTGGGAAATATTTCAAATACTGATTTGTTATTGAATATACAGTCTCTATCACAAACAATATATTCATCTGTAGGGAGTGGAGTCAATACCACATCAAATATATTGATGAATGGTCAACATCATCTGTGGCAAAGAGCAAGAGGTGTGACCGCTCCTTACGGCATAACCACTTCATCTGGGGAAATAAAGAAAAATTACCTTGCAGATAAATTTGTTATGTGGGCAGGTTCAAATACAATAGGATTTACTGCTCAAAGACAAAATTTCTCAGACATCCAAACGGATGTTCAAGGATATCCAAAGTATTATGTTACTATGAGAAAGACCAGTGTTTCTGGATCTAAGTCTTATTATTACTCTGTGGTCGATGATGTACGAACCATAGCAAATAAACAATTGACACTCTCTTTATATGCTAGAACTCCGGGAGGAACCGGAACTTTCAAATTGCATAGCATTCAAAATATAGCTCTTTCTCCTAGTGGAAACACATACTTAAACGGAGTCACCCACTCCACAGTGACAACATCAAATTCGAATTGGAATCGATATAGCGTCACTTTCATAGGCCCAACAGCCGGATCGGGAATAACAAATAGCTATTCCCTCGTCGGTGTTGAATTGGTGGATGAGGGTAAGACGTTTGACTTTGCCCAATTTATTCTGAATGAGGGTGCAACCGCAATTGCACCCAAAATAGTAGACATGTTTGATGAATATCAAAGAGTAGCACCGTATTATCAAAGAAGTTACAGACCAGACGAAATGAGTGGGTCTTCCGTAGCAAGTGTAAATAACGGAATCAACCAATCAATCTTACCACCATTCAATAGAATATTTTACACGTTAAAATATCCTATGAAGAAAATTCCTAATGTGACACTGTATTCTGTGGGTGGAAAGGCAAATGAAGTTTCAATTGCATATGGTGGAGCTTATTTTGATATTTCCAATCCAGTTGTTTTGTCACTTCCGACATATGGTGGTTGTGCCAGATCATCAATACCATCATTGACCACTTATACAAGTGCGATAAACACATCATACACAGATTTTTACTTTTCACCTTCACAAAATTATTGTCCGTTTGATGAAGTCGCTTTCCATTATGTGGCTGATGCCGATATAACAA
>Ga0315904_10004080_pt1 | contig 21059 bp, 19 predicted proteins | sample LakEriMetagenome_6_FD_203529 | JGI IMG/M metagenome (GOLD analysis project Ga0315904, IMG submission 203529) | Freshwater fungal communities from buoy surface, Lake Erie, Ohio, United States - Buoy 12 MA120 | ecosystem: Environmental > Aquatic > Freshwater > Lake | place: USA: Lake Erie, Ohio...
CCACTTGCTGGATTCATAGCAAAAAACATTTGAACCAGGTTGTCTGTTCCAATAGTCTTTCCAGATAATGATGGCATGGTAAATGTTGCAGTATATCTTTGCCATGTTGTTGTTAAAGAAAATGTTCCTATTGTAGTTGAGACATTTGAAGACCCGCCCGTCCCAAATCTTTGAAGCATATATGCAGAAATTGTTCTATTACTATCTGCTTTAGCAAAAAAACTAAATGTTGTAGTCTGTCCAGCTAATGTTTGAACATCTTCAATATATGTATTTAAATACCAAGCTGTCTCTGATCCTACATTTGTAATTGAGTTTCTCCAAAAATATTTACCTTCATATCCTGCAACTGGAGCGGAACCAGGAGTAAATGATTGTCTACTCTGAGAAAAAGAAGTTGCTGCTCCTGCATTTAAATACCACCTATCAGCTAAAAATCCATTTCCACCCGAAGTGCCTCTTTGCCAAATTGAGAAGTCACCATTTAGAATTTTATTACGGCCAACAATTGGTCCACTATTTATAGAAGGAACATTTAGGTTTCCTATCATGGTTCCGCCAGATAATGGAACAAAATCTTGTCCCGCCAAAGTTCCGTCCGTATCTAGCCATACTTGCCCATCTACGCCAGTTGCTGGCATTGATGCTTGGGCGGAATGAATGGCGGTATACGGCAATGATGGCGCTACATCCTGCCATTGTGTTCCATCCCATACTCTTATTTTTTTAGCCATTATGTCTCCTATAACTCCGCACTAATCTCAATTGATGCATTGCTGTTAAAATTTCCTACTAAAAAATACATTGCCCCAGGAGTTAAGCCTGAACTTCCTACAACAATTGGAACAGAATTTTGTGCAGCATATATATAAGTAGTGTCATATGCTATAGAAGATGCAGTATAGTTTGCATTGTTTGTTAATCTATATCCGCCTGCAGATTGTAATCCAACACTCAAGCTAGTTGATCCTAATCTCATTGGAACAGGAATCATAACTTGCCCTACCGCAAGAGATGATGTCTGCGCTATATAATTTCCAAGAAAAGGATAATTGGTAGCTGTATTTGATGCTTTATAATAATATCGCTGACATGCTGCAAGTTCTGCTTGATAATGTCCTCCCATTGAAGAGTATGCCGTTGCGGCAGTTCCAAATTCTAGTTGTACTTGAGTAATTTCATACCAGTCATTTGCTCCCGCTGTTCCAGACGGGTATCCTGCAAAGAATAAAGATGCCTGCGTAGTATTTGTTGCTATAGTATTATTTAAAACATATGTATACTTTGTCCAAGTAGTAGTTAAATTTACTGCTTGACTAACATAGTCTGTCTCGTTGGTATAAGCTGAAAAGCTTCTTGGTCTTGGAGATCCTGTTCCTCCAAAAAAATATACTCCTATTTGAGACATTGTAGATCCAGAACCAGCTCTTGCCCAAAATGACAAAACTAATTGCTTTCCTAGTATTTTAACAATATCTTCAGATGAAAATGGCTGTTCAAAATTCATTCCATTAGTATTAGATGTTCCATTTGCTCTTTGAATTCTAGCAGCATATGCAGATCCAGGAACAGTAGATGCTACTCTTTGATGAGAATATCCTGTATTAAAAAATCCGTTCCATCTATCTAAACCATAAGCATATCCGCCTGTAGTTATATTTGTTCCTCTTTGAGCTATATCAAATCCTGAATTGTATATTAAATTTTTACCTGCCGCATTAAATTCTGACTCTTTCAAATATACAGCATGTGGATCTGCAGCGGCGGCATGAGAAGCAATAGAACTAGTTACTTCAGCATCAGTAGCCATATCAGTAGATACACCTGATAGTATATTAGCTATATCTCTAATTCTAGACATTGTTAGCCTCCAAGGTTTCTACTCTTGCTTTTAGTTCTTTTACCGCCGCCACTAATAGTGGGATAATATTTGATTCTGCAATTCCTAAGAATTCTTCTGAAGGAGTTATTTCATTTCCATCTTCATCTAGTATGGCATCAGATGTATTTGTTTTAATAATATTATCTACCCAGTCATATTCAGATAGCGCTTCTTGTACTTCTTGAGCAATAAACCCTACAGTCTTTCCCGCCACAAAATTATGAACTGGGTGTTCTTTCCATGTAAATGAAACTGGGCGGAGGGAATCAACAATATTTAATCCGCTTGTTATTGTATCTACATTCTCCTTATAACGCCCATCAGATGTAGCAATAGATGAGGATGTTGCAAATATCTGAGAGTTTACTTGAAGTCTATATGCTCCATTTGAAGAGGTATATCCAATAAGAAGGTAGCCGTTTGAATCAAATCTTGCTCTGTCTGTTCCGCTTCCTACTTTAAATAAGATTGAGTTGTCTTCATTTAACAAAATCATTGTTTGATTGTAAGAAGCCAATGATAAGGAGCCACCGCCTGGGCAGAAGACTGAGCCAGCTCCAGTGTTTACTGGATTTTGAAGATAAAGAATATTGCCCGATTGAACCGAAACTCCACCGTTACTTATAATCCTCATTCTTTCTGTCAATGCGCCAGTATGTATTCTGGTGGCAAATGATAGATATCCAGCATAATTTCCAGATGTTGAATTTTCTTTTCTTCCACTTATTTGTGCATATGGAACAAAGTTTGATTGATTATTATCAGAGCTTGTAACACCAGCAAATGATAGAGAGCCTCCATTATCTACTCCAAAATTATTGGAGCCTATTGTTACTAGACCATAACTATCTACTACGGCACTTGTTGACCTAATTTCTAATTTTGTATTTGGAGCAGCATATCCAATTCCAACATTTCCTAATGAATCAATACGCATTCTCTCTGTTCCGTTTACAGTATGAAATGACATATATCTGCTTTGACCATTAAAAATTATAGAAGCTGAGCCTCCATCTAAAGGCGTAGCATGATTTATAACAGCATTGTTTGCAATGGGTGTGTGTATTCCTAAACCCGAATCTCCGTTGTTTTCTATTCTTTGAGTAACAGTAAATTGGCTATAATTATTGCCGCTGGCTCCTGTATAAACATGTAGTCTACCTTGTGGAGCACTTGTTCCAATTCCAACATTTCCTGATGAATCAATACGCATTCTTTCTGTATTTGCAGTTATTAACGTAAGAGGATCTGTAGAGGCTGTTCCCATTCCAAATAAATTAGATGCTGCATAAAATCCACCTGCCACTGTTCCTGCTGAATCTTCTACTGCGATTGGCCATCCGTTTGTATCCGTACCTACAACCCTTAATCTTTCATCTCCTATAGCTCCGCCAGGATTTGAACTACCCATTCCTACTTGAGCTTGAAATATTTGATTGCCAGTAAATGTATTTGTTGTAGTTGTGGCGGCATTGATAGAATTTAAATTAGTTATTGAAAGAATTTCTACTATATCTCCAGCTGCCGCCGCAGCTGCTAGTACAACTGATGTATTTGATGGAGTTGTATAATCTGTAGTTCTAAGCAAAAGCATTCCATTAAAATATACCTGCTCATATCCTTGAATGAATTCTAAATCTGTAGTAAATGTTGTTTGGCCTGCCGTCGCCGTAATTGTTTTACGACGCATAATATTTGGATCAAATGAGTCAGATGATGAATCAGATTCAATCCATACCTGTCCTACAAACGGCGATGCAGGGGCATTGTCAGAATATGTTGCACCCTTTACATCTAGAGAAGATAGAGTAGTTGGGGTATATGTTGTGCCGCTTGAAGAATATAATATTTGTCCTGAAGAAGGAGAAGTTGTTGTTCCTGTTCCGCCTTGTAAAGTAGTTAGATATGGTGTTGCATCTACTTGCTTATTTGCGTCGGCAACAAGAGGACCCGTTTGACTAAGCCCGTTGATAACGAGCTTATTTTTTACTTTAAAATCTTTATCTGACAATCTGGTTCACATATCCCCTAATTGGTATAGATTAATTATATCTTAGCTATTATTCAAAGCCGCCAGAATTTGATCTAGCTTGGCTTCCATTTCGGCCATACGATCAACTGGCTCTGGTTGGGCAGAAAGCATTGCTGCATGCGATGTAGCCCATGTTAAAGCCTCTTGCTCGCTAGTCCATGTTGGACCACCTTCTGCTTCTGGATTAAATGGCTGCTCAATACAAATCAAACCATCTCGATCTACCCAGGCGGTAATAAAATTATCTTCGTTAGTTGTTACTCTAGGGCTAAAATTTGCTGCCATGATGATATCTCCTTGTAATTGGATTTTACTCCTTCAATTGCTGCCTGATGTTTTTGACCAAGCACCTGTAACTTCTCTAAACTGCCTCTTGCTTCCGCCATAAATAAATCTGAAAATTCCTCATTTTGTTTAGAGGCAAATACTGCTAGTGCTGCTGCTTGTAATATTGTAGCACGATTTGCTTGTCTTTCCAACTCTTCTGTAGCCTGCTTATTAATCTCATTAATATCATTATATGCAGCTGACTGAGTTAAATTATATGCATGAGATTCCGCCCAGAGTCTTGCCTCTTCTTCAGAATTCCAGCCTTCCTTTTCCCCACGTCCTGGGCGCATAGGTTGCTTAATACAGATCTCTCCGTCTTTATCTATCCAAGCAACTATCTTGCCCTTTTCTTTTGTAATTCTAACTGTATATGTATTCATTATGCGTACTTCCATGTATATGTACCAGTAGAGCCATATGCTGCTACCCCAGAAACTGTTGATGATGTATAAGATCCGCCAGGACTTCCAGAAGCTGCCACAGACCAACTTCCTCCAGTTCCAGAGTATCTGTATGCAGAAGAAAGTCCTTCTCCAGCAAGCTCAATAATCCGATCATCTAAATTTGTTCCACATGTTCTTCTGGTAGCAACAGGCTGTGATGTTTCTGAAGTCCATGATGAACCATTATATGAATAACACATTGTTGAATTGCTTTCGCTGCCTGGCCCGCCAAAATAGTATGTTCTTGAGTTTAAATCTACAAGCTCTCCAAAACCAAATGAGGTTGGTGTAGATCCTCTATTTGTCCAAGATGATCCGTTGAAGCTTTCTACTGTTGAGTTGAATCCACCGACTTTTAATATTCCGCTTAGCCCTGCAGCATATGTTGCTGCATGCCAATATGCTCCAGAACATGTTGCACCTGTTGTCCAGGATGTTGCTAAGTTGCTTGTTCCGTATACGCTATTTGTTGCAGGATATCCTGCTATACCCCAGATTGTAGAACCAATTTTATCTCCAAATGGTCCCTGTGTAGATGCTGGATAATTTGTTTTTGCTGTCCATGTTGATGGTGCATTAACTAAGTCTGCAGAATAACATAAATTAGAAAATGGTGCTTCTCCACCGAATCTTATTCCAGTATTTCCGCTTACTTCAAATCCGACGGCACCCTTGTTATCTGGATAATTATTACTTAATCCAGTAAATGCACGGACGGAAGTAAATAGCTGTCTCCATGTTCCAGAAACTTTAACCCACATAGAAGAAATAGTTCTCCATGTGCCAGATACTTTTACATAATTAGCAGTAGTTGTTTTCCAGGCTCCAGATATTTTAACATTATATGGCATTATTTATCCTATACATAAACTGCCCACATGTCACCATCTTGACCGCCAGATGGATTTGAAGTCGATGCTGTAACATTTCTTATTCCAACTGTTGTTCCATTATCAGCAACTGGTCTTAAGTAATAAATTTTTCCAAATCCGTCTGCAGATAATCTTACAGAACCATCGTATACGTCAAAAACTGCATCGCTATTATTATTGTATCCATTTGTTCCACCAGTAGAAGCTAAATACATTTCTCCACCCTCTAATCCACCTCTACCAGCCCAAATTTTTACTGCGCCATTTGTTACTTGAAATTTACTTACTCCATTAATCTGAGAAAGGAATTCACCATTTGTATTGTTAAACACAGCTGAGCCATTAGATGTTATATAGAATCTTATAGCAGCGGCAGTTGCATCATATAAACCAAATAGGCCTCCAGAAAAACCACCAGTAGACCCTCCAGAAACAATTCTCCAATCTCTTCCATTAGCAGATGTAGTCTTAAGAGATATATTAACTTCAGCTCCTGAAGATTCAAAAGTGGCAGTTGAGTAGTCATCTGAAGTTACAACATGTAATTTATTAGATGGTGAAACTGTACCAATTCCTAGCCTTCCAGAATCTGTAATACGCATTTTTTCTGTTCTTCCAACAGTTCCTGTGTTTGTTGTATCAAAAGTTATATAGCTTCCTCTTGCTGTAGAAGTTTGATTTTCTGACGCATACATATTTATTGCTGAATTATTTGAATATGTTAAACCGTCATAAGTAGAACCAATAATATAACCACTTCTTTGATTAGCAAGAACTGCGGTTGGAGAATCATATGTTCCGTTGTATCTTCTTGTTAATACTCCAGGAGACTCGTTTCTAAAAAGCTCAATTAAGTCTCCAGCACCATCGTTAATTACTTTTAAATTTCCAGAAGCCGCAATATCAGATGCGGTTTTTATAATTTGAACCCCAGTAAACGTATTGCTTACAGTAGATGCAGAAGAAGGAATGCCAATAGCTACTGGTTCCCAAGTATTACCATTGTATATTTTAAGTTTATTTGCCATTTATCCTCCTATAGTTCCGCTGAAAATTCTACCCAACCATTAGCTGAATCAAGTAGCAAAATTCCAGCATCTCCAGTTCCTCCATCAGATGTGCCTTGCCCTATTCCGAACGATGCTGACCATGGTGAACTTCTATTACTTGAAAAAGAAGTTGCTGCATACGTAGTTGATCCATTTAAAGCTGACAATACTAATTCTCCTACAGCAGAAGATGCCATACTTGGAGCGGACCTCATATTTACCTTAAGAGGAACAATAAAATATGTAGTAGTTGCATTATTTTTTGAACCAATTACTCCAGACCCTGCACCACTCATTCTTTGATAATATCTTTGGCACTTAGCAAGTTCTCCTTGAATGTCTCCGCTTGATAAAGAAAATGCAGTTGCGCTAGATCCAGCTTCTAGCTGTACATGAGTTATTTCTATCCATTCACCACTTGGTAATACAGTAACTGGATCGATGCGTAAATTTAAATAATTTCCAGGTCCTATTGTTTTTCCAGAAATTGATGGAAGAGTAATATTAAAGGAAAGTCTAGACCATGAGCTAGTTATAGTTTTGCCAGAAGTGCTTCCATAAGTATAAACATTTGCAGATCCACCTGAACCAAAGTACTGCATGAGTTCTACTAGATCAACTGTATAACTTGTTCCACTAGAACGAGCCCAGAAAGAAACTGTTACTGTTTGTCCAGCTAAAGATCTAACATCTTCCATTGACTGCTGAAAACCATGATCATTACTTGAAGAACTAGAAGTAATTCTTATAGCTTTATTTGATGTTTGGTTAGAAAAAATATTTTCTGCAATTGTAGATATAGACCATGTTGCAGAACCGCTAAAAGATGTTGTCTTCCATCTATCTGCTAAAAATGCCCATGCACTTGTTGTGCTTGTAGCATTTCTTTGATTAATATTAAAATCGCCATTTATAACAAAATTTTTTCCAGCAGCAGTTGAATTAATTAATGACCCTAAATCTCTGGCTTTACTCATATTGAATTCTCCAATGCTTCTAATCTTGCCGCCAATTCTTTATTTGCGGAAACAAGGGCGGCAACTATTGAATTGTAATCTACGCTCCATGGATTTCCATCATATCCAGGAATTACAACTTTATCGTTTGTAATATCCTGAGCAACAAAGCCGTATTGACTTCTTGAGTTTCCAATAAAATTAAACTGCTTAGGCTGTAAAGTTTTTATAAAATTAAGTCCGCCATCATACTCAAGAATATTTTCTTTTAAAGTTTCATCTGAAACGTCAGATCTATTATATATGTAAGTAGTATATCCGCCAACACCAAGATACAAGTTTCCAGCATCATTTCTAATTGTTACAGAGCTTGCCCCATTATCTGCAGTTCTTGTTGTTCCATTTACAAAAACTACTAATCTTGTTGCTGTATCATTTGAAGCATTAAGAATATAATTATATCCATTTGATAACATTCCAGTTCCAATTGCTGCAAATGATACTGAATCAGATCTTGTTCCCTTGGAAGAATAATATGATCCTATATAATTCATATATGGAAAATTAGCGTTAGTGTAATCAAGCCTAAAATGTTCTGTTATTGATGTAGATGTAGTTCCATATCCAATTCTAAAAGTTGCACCAGCATCTTGAAGCCTAATACCCCATCCTGCTGTTCCATCAACAAAAGATATTCCTCCACCATAAGAGCCGCTTCCAACAAATGCTGCCTGAGTCCAGTTTGTAATTATATCGTTAACGACTGTGTTTGCATTAATTCTTCCAGTTAATCCTGTAGTGCCAACTCCAAATCTTCCACTTTTATCAAACATCGCTCTTTGTAAATAACTTGTTCCATCCCAGTTCCAGAATCTATGGGCACCGCTTACTCCTCTAGAGTCTGCTAAATAATGAACATCTCCGCCCCAAGATTCCATATCTTTACCCCACAAAATTACTGAAGTTCCATTTGAAGCATTAGTTGAGCTTCCATATAAGCCTAATATTGTAGAATCTGACTCGCTACTTATTGAATTAGTTTTAATTCTTCCGCCGCTTCTAATTGCAAAAAGCTCTGCATTTGAGTTATTTAATACTTCAAATAGATCTGAGGATTGAGATGCTGCTCCAACAATTTTTAATGGAATTGATGTTGAATTACTTGATGTAATAGTATTTGAACCAGATGTAGTAACAGTGTTAATTGTATTTAAATTAGTAATTGAAAGTATTTCAATTACATCTCCTGCAGATGCTCCTTGTAGGAGTGTTACTGTATTGGTTCCGCCACTTGTTGTATAATCTGTTCCCCTTACAAGAAGTACACCATTGTAAAAAACTTGCTCATATGCATCTATAAAAGAAATATCTGTTGTAAAAACAGTTTGTCCAGCAGATGCTGTAATTGCTTTTCTTCTAATTATATTAGGGTCAAGTGTGTCTGAGTTGTCATCTGAGTCTACCCATAGATCTCCAACATTAGGGCTAGAAGGAGCAGATGTTTGATACGCCGCTCCACTATTTACCCAGTTTACATTTGTTCCATCTGATGCAAGGACTTTATTTGTATTGTTAGTCTGAGAAGGCAGTAGGGCATTAATAGCATTTGCTGCTGTTGTTTGACCTGTTCCGCCCTTATCTATTGCTAGAGTTGTATGTGAGGCTAAAACACCATTTGCGTCAACTGTAACAGGGCCAGCGGTGGTTAACTCGCTGACCTGTACATTATTTTTGACTTTAAAGTGTTTATCTGCCATGATACCTCTATTTTACCATTTAAGGCTTACTAATTACTCTGCTTCTGGAATTACATAAGCTTCAGCAGTATTTCCTGCCTCCACCCAACGAAGATATCTTGCATAATCAGAATTGGCGGGATCAGTAGGAATATGCCATACCTTTCCATCCTCATCTGTTCTTACAATTGTTGTACCAAAATCTGTAGTATTGATCTTGTAATCTGAATTATCTACAAATTCAGGCATTGTAAATGTTGTCTCTTCTGTCATTTTATTCTCCTTTATTTAACTAGCCACTCTTCGACTTCCGCCGAAATATCTTTCATCTTAATCCAATTAGATGCAATAACTTGACCCTTGCGTAAACGTAGTTTACCAACAAGTCCTACCATTGCCCATTCTGGACGATTTTCTCTAGGAACATATTCTACTTCTGGATCGAATTCTGGATTAAGAATTCTTTCTCCATTTTCATCACGTAGGTATACTCCAAAGTCGTTCTTTAAGTACTTGCCAGACCATTTAAAGTTTGCATGATCTCCAACTACTGATGGATTTCCAGATATAACTCCAATTGGAGTTTCTCCTTCTTCCGCTATCTTAATTTTATCATTTATTAGTGATACTGTATAGCCTAAGCGGTCTTCATTATCTGGATTGCCGTCTGCCCATTCAAAATATTCGGCGTAGTCAGCACCGCCACCATTCCAGGATCCATCAGCATAAGCTTGTCCATCTCCACGTAAATAGTGTTCTGTGTCTCCTCCAGCATTACTGTATGTTTGCAAATAAACAAAGGCTGATGTATTTGTTCTTGTTGTTCTAATAGCTTGAGCTACTGTTGAAAAATTTGCATCAGTTTGGTCTAGCCATAAAGTCTGAACATTTGCTGTATTTTTAATTCCAAGTATTTCATTATTTAAAAGAGTTGTCGTATTGATAAGAATGGCGCCAGTATTTGTAACTCTTATTCTTTCAGTATCATTCGTCGTTAAAGATAAATGATGGTTTGATCTTGATCCCATAGAGGTAACACCATTTGCATCGCTAGCCAGGATCTGCATTACTCTTGATCCGCTATTTATAAGCAATGAGGCATATCCTGTGGCATGGGTAACTTGCAAACCTGTTCCACCAAAATTAGACGGTGCTGTTGTACCTATTCCAACATTTCCTTCTGAAGTAATACGTATTCTTTCTGCACCAGCATTGTTAAATCCAATAAATCCAGAAGTATCATTGTTATTAATGACAAATCCGCCAGTTCTATATTTAACCATGTCTACTGACGTTACTCCAGAATTTGCTGCATTATTTGTAATCAATCTTATAATTGATCCTGCAGCATTTCCAGAATCTGTATTATATATGTCAAAATATCTAAGTGTATTACCTGCACTAGTTGCGCCACCAATATTTACATCGCCTGATCCAACAACTCTCATTCTTTCAAGAGCCGTGTTTGCATTGGGTGCGGTAGCAAGAAATGCTAGATCTGTTCCTCTATTTGATGAAGTCCAAGTTTGTGAAGCATAAGCTGTTATTTCTGCTCCGCCATTCCAACCCAATCCATAATTTGTGCCATCATGTCCAGATATAGCAATTCCACCTAAATTAAATCCTGATGTAACTGCATTATTATTATTAGATCTTTGTAGCAAGATATGGTTTCTATGCGTTGATGTTGGATTTGTAAATCTAGAAATTAATGGCCATTCAGATGCAGATGTAATTGTCTGTACACCTAAAAATGTATTACCAGTAGACGCTAATGTTGCCGCTCCAATTGCGGCAGGGGTGGCGGTCCCAGGAGTTCCTACTAATTCCCACTGACTTGTATTTGCATTCCATCTCTTAATTGCCATTTATATCTCCTTATAGCTCCGCCGAAAATTCTAAATACGCAGAGTTAGAATTATATGCATTTAGTATACCAGCCCAACCACTAGTAAGTCCACCAGCAACAACTAAAACAATTCTTGCACCAGTATTATTAACATGGTCCATAGAAACGCCAGTCCCTTGCGTTCCTCCTGCTGGCGTTGATGTTCCTAGGGTACTAGCTCCACTGCTAGCAAAAGATGGAGCAACTCTCATAGTTCCTTTAAATGGAACATACGAAAGTAAAGTGCTTGAACCAGATACAAATCCACTACCAAAGGGTGAATAAAGTGTAGTATTTGATTCACTAGATGTAAATCTTTGGTAATACCTTTGGCATATCGCAAGCTCTCCAGCCAATGTTCCTCCTGCACGAGAAAATGGAGTTGCTACAGAGCCAAGCTCTAATTGAATTCCAGTAATTTCATAATAATCATTTGCTCCTGCAGTTCCTGTTGGAGTAGATACAAAATTTAAACCAATTTCATTGACCCCAGCTGTAACTACTCCTGTTACAGAAAATCTTTGCCAGCTATCAGATAAAACACAATCAATTGAAATTGGAATAGCTGCATTTGTATAATTTTTTAAAGCCTGATCTGTTCCTGTTCCAGTTATAATTCTACCAGTAAGAATATTTGACGATGCAGAATAATTTGCTCCTTTTCTTGCATAAAATGAAAGAGTTACAGTTTTTCCAATTACACGAAGGCTTTCAACAGTTTCCATTGAATGATCAATAAAAATTGGTTGGGTAGAACTAGTTCCAGAATCTCTTTGAACACGTAAACAATATCTAAATCCTTCAAGTTGTGCGGCTTGACGAGAAGCTGTTGCTCCTAAAGTATATGCATTTCTTACATGCTCAAATCTATCAGCAGAATATACATATGTAGAATTTGAATATGCAAATGAGGTTCCTCTTTGCCAAACATCGAATCCTCCATTTATAACTAAATTTTTACCAGCATGAGAATTGCCCTGCCATCTTAATCCTGTACTAGTTGTGGAGTCTGCATATAATGATTCTCCATTATTTCCCGCCGCTAATCTTGTATATGCACCATTTCCAGTTGCAACAAATATATCACCCTTAGCCAATAGCGCTGTTGGAACAACTGCATTAGTAGTTGTATCTTGATCAATCCAAATATCTCCATCAACCATACCTGTAGGAGTTGTAGCACCAATGAATGTAGTTTTACCTACCCTGCCGTCGGTAACTTTGACGGGGGCAAGATCAGATCCAGCATAGACTTCCCATGCCGTTCCATTCCATCTTTTTACTGCCATGTCATATCTCCTTTATAGTTCTGCTGAAGCTGCATAAGAACTTCCAAAATAACCAGAGCTTGATGTTGCTGCGGTTCTTCCTTCTCGTGTATACCTAGTTGTTGTGCCACCAGCTCCGCCTGGAGTAGCTCCAAATGGTCCTGCGTTGTTTGCATTTGCAAAAGTAACTGACGGGGGTATACGCATATCTACTGGGAAATAGTACATTCCATAATATCCATTACCAGCTGTTGTAACTCCAGAAAATGACAGATCGCCACCTCCTACTGCATAATAACGCTGGCACAGAGAAAGCTCTCCTCCAATTGTACCACCTGAACGAGAAAATGGTGTTGGATATGATCCTTGTTCTAATTGTATACCAGACCAAGCAATGAACTCCGTATTATTAAGAGTGCTAGATATTAAACCAATTCTAATTGTTTTTGCCGTTGATGGAACTGTAAATGTCATTGATATTCTTTGAAATGAGGTTGAAGACAATGCTACAGGAACTGCGGCTACTTGCATAAGAACTCCTGAAGTTAAATAAATCATGTCATCATTAGTGGTTGAATAATATGCAGTCATTCCTGAAGCTGTTTTCCCGTTTGTTCCTGCTACATAGGCTGATAATGTTACGGTTTTTCCTTGAAGAGGAATAACATTTTTTGTTTCAATTAATTGATAAAAATCAATACCGCTAGCATTTATAGTTGAAGTAAATTTTAACGAGCTTTCAAATCCGACTGGAACTAATGATGTATCTCTAGAAATTGTTCCTGTGTTTCCAGAATAGCATGTCCATCTATCTGCGGTATAAATAACTGTTCCTGGTCCTCCAATTGCAAAACTAGTGCCTCTTTGCCAAATATCCATTGCTCCATTAATCAGTACGTTTTTACCAGCGTATTGATTATTAAACGGGTTAAATGAATTATCTCTAGCTCTTGTCATAGTTCTCCTTTATAGCTCCGCCGAAAAATCTAAATAGTCTCCGTTTACTGTTAATGATAACATAGATGACGTATTATTTGTTAATCCAGAAGATACATTCCCGTCTAAGTTTAATATATTTTGTACCGATTGATAAACCGATAAAGATGATAAATTATAGTTAGAGCCATTATTATATATAGCAACTCCAGCGCTTCTGGAAATTGATGGAGATGTTCTCATGTTTACTGGTAAAGGCAGACTAAGCATAGATCTAGTTGTAGAAATTACATTACCCGATGCAAAGTAGGTTTGGTTTCCGCCAGTTTTTTCATATCTTACAAAATATCTTTGGCATGCAGCAAGCTCTCCTTGAATATTTCCTGTTGCACGAGAAAACGGTGTATTGTTTGGCCCTACTTCTAATTGAACTGCAGAGAATTCTAACCAATCATCTGCTCCAGCAGTTCCTCTAACTTCCCAGAAAAAATTTACCATAATTGTTGAAACACCACTTGCTGGTATTGTTCCAGTCATAGTATATGTAGCAAATGAATTTGTTATATTAAAATTGGCGGCAAATGCATCAGTTGCAGCTTGATTAATAGCATTGCCATCAACATTATTATTATATGCAACTCTTGCTCTTAAAAGCCCATCAGGATCAGACCAGTTAGCACCTTTTCTAACTCTAAAACTAAGAGTCATGGTTTTACCGACTAAAAGCTTAGCTACAGGTGTTTCTATATTTTGAGTTAATTGATAATTTGTTTCAGTTGATACTCCAGCAACTCTTTGAATTCTATATGAATATTGACTAAATCCTGGATCTGCGTCTGCTATTCTTTGATATCTACTATTACATGAAGATCCGATCCAATTTTGCCATCTATCTGCTGCGGCATAGAATGTTCCATTTACTGCAGATGATGTTGTATCTGTAGATCTTTGCCAAAAATCAAATAATCCATTTATTAAAACATTTTTCCCGCCTGCATTTAATCCAGAATAATTTATATATCTAGAATCTGCCTGTGCCTGTGTATATGTATCTGTTACTGAAAATAGGGGATTGCCAAAGATTTCTACTGTATCTCCAATTTCTACCGCCTGAGTTAAAGATATAGATGTGCCATTTGTAGCAGTGTAATCTTGTCCACGAGTAATTAAAGTTCCATTGATATATACTTGTTCATTTCCCGCCGTATATGTTAGAGTAAGGTTATTATCATCTAATCCAGAAATTGTTGATGTGCCAGAAGCAATAGTCTTACGCCATCTAACTAGTTGAATACCATTCCCAGTTGTATTATCAATCCATATATCTCCAGTTGTAGGAGATGATGGAGCAGTTATTCCAGTATATATATTTGTTCCCGCCAAAGCATCTGTCACAGTTTGCTGTGTAACAGCATTCCATTGTGTGCTTACGCCATTTGATTGGAGGTACTTATTAGTATTACCAGTTTGAAGTGGAAGAAGAGCATTTAAAGCATTACCAGCGGTAGTTTGTCCTGTTCCGCCCTGACTTAATGGAAGGGCGGCAGTAGAAGTAACATTACCACTAGCATCTGTAGTTACAGGTCCTGCCGTAGTAAGCGAGGGAACTTGTAGACCAGATTTTACTTTAAAGTTTTTATCTGCCACTTATTCCTCCTACAATCTTATTTCGCTAAACTTAACCGTTACATTTGTGCTTGCTGCATCCGTTACTGTTACCTGTAAAAGAGCATTTCCTCCAGATGCTGATGCTGAAACTACTACTCCAGAAATTGCACCGCCAGTTTCTGTGATAGCAAATTCTGTCATGTCAATATTTGTCCCATCAGTTTGAACAATAACCTTTGAAGTTCTAATCTTTGAACCTTGCTTTAATGAAACCATATATTCAATTGATGTAAATCCTGACAAGGCATTTGTATCAATTGTAGTTGCTGTATTTGCAGTAATTGTTGCTGTTCCAGTTATAATTGGAGTATCTGCCCAAGAAGCTGATGATCCATTTGTAGTTAGGAATTTACCTGAATATCCTGTTTGAGAAGGTAGACTTACTGGTGCTGCCGCCCATGTAGGAACTCCGCTTACGCTTGTAAGCAAATATCCTTCTGTTCCAATTGCTAATTTAGATAAAGTATTGGTAGCCGAAGCATATACCACATCACCTGTTGTATATGATGTTAAACCAGTTCCACCTTTTGTTGCTCCAATTGCTGTTGCATTCCATGTACCAGTTCCAATTGTTCCAAGAGTTGTAATGTTTGCGCTTCCCGCCCAAGTTGATAAAGCTGTATTTTCAACATTACCTAATCCAACTTTTGAGGCGGCCAAAGAAGTAATCCAAGCAGGATCTGCATATGAACCTGTAGTCACTACTCCATTTGTAACAGTTCCTGCATTTCCTGAAACATCTCCAGTTACGTTACCAGTAATATTTCCAGTAAATGTTCCTGTAATTGTTTTATTGGTTAAAGTTTGAGCGGTAGAAAGATCTACTGTTACTCCTGTATCAATTGCTAATGTTCCAGCGGTTGGCTCTGTTAAACCATTTCCAGCTGTAATAACTTGGCCAGCATTAAATTGAACATATGAAATTGATGTGGTTCCAATTGTAATTGTTCCAGTTGTATTTACGATATATCCAAAACCAGCATTTGTTGAACCTTGCTGAACAAATGTAAAGTCTCCATATGCCATTTCACCTGCTGGTGAGTTGTCTGCATCTGTAGCACGAGTTAAAACCCATGGATTTGAACCATCGCCTGTAGCTGTTACTGTATAGATACCATTTTGCAATCCAGCAGTTTGGTTCTTTACAAGTACACGCTCACCAACATTTAAAGTATGACCATCTACTACAAGGGCGATATTTACAGCAGATGTCAATGTTGCACCTACTCCAGATGTTCCATTATCATATGCTGCATCTAGATTTGAGGTAGTTGCTGCATGAACAGCGGCATGGAAATTAAGTCCAGCAGTAGTATTATCTACGTAAGCCTTAGTTGCAGCATCTCCTGATGCTGTTGGTGTTCCTAAATTTGTAATCTTATATGAAGCTAAATCAACATTTCCAGTTGGCGCACCAACTGCGCTTAGAGCAAATTCAGATGGATCTACAGATATTGCTCCAGTATTGTCGTCATAATCAAGTCCGTTTCCAACGGCATTACCGACTGCATCCTGAGCATTCTCATCTGTGTATGTAACTGCTCCAGTTAGAGAAATTGCATTTCCGTTATCATCATATGTTACTGAGATGTTTGTATGTGTGCCTGCTGCAAGAGCAGCAGCTACTGCATCTACAGCATCTTCATTTGAATATGTTGTAGCTCCAGTTAAACTAATTGAATTTGAGTTGTCGTTATATGTTACTGTTATATTGGTATGAGTTCCTGCTGCTAATGCTGCCGCCACTGCATCTTGAGCTCTCTCATCTGTATAATAAAGATTTGTTCCTTCTGTTACATTTGTTGTTGTAAGGTCTGAGGTTAGAGCTACAGTTCCGCTAGCATCTGGAAGAGTAATTGTGCGATCTGCTGTTGGCTCAGTTGCTCTAATAATTGTTTCATTAGCGTTTGCAGTAGCGCCTTCCAATATAATATCTGTACTTGGAACATATAGGGCACCATCAACTAATTCAGCTACTGTTACTCCTAAATCTCCTGTTTCAAGATATCCGTTTAGGGTTGTATTTAGATCAGATGGGACTACGTTAGCATATACAGTAATTGAGTTCCATGCTGTACCAATTGCAGGAGCGATTACTGCTGGACCAATCTTAAATTTCAGGGTATCTGTTTCTATTCCGACCTCGCCTGGGCGCAGGACGGGATTATTTGTAGACCAGTTTGATGACGTGTCTCTACGTAATTGAATTCTAACTGCCATTTGCTAACCAACTCCTCCATCGATTATATCATTATTTGATGCTAATGTGTAGTCTGTATTTGAGGTTCCGCCATCCATAGATACAACATAATTTGCCTGAGATACGTAATTAGCGTAGTCAACAGTTCTAACTCCGCCTTCTCCAGCAAAGTGTGTGTGGTCCAAAATTTCTTTTGGTCCAGCCACATCGTACCAAATTGTTCCATTGTAAATTTTTATTGTATTTTCTGATGAATCAAAATAAATTCTTCCCTGGCTAGGTGAGGAGGGGGCATCTGCTAAAACTTCTAGAGCGTTAGAAGAGCCTCCACCTCCTCCGCCAGAACCTACCTCAGTCCATGAACTTCCGTTATAATATTTTAATACATTTGAAGATGTATTATAATAAATTGCCCCAGCTATTCCAGACGCAGGGTCTGAAGACAAGTTTGGCGGGGTAACGGGAGTTAAGAACTTTTTAGCCATTATTAGCCTACTACTACCACTCTATATGCATCATTAGATGGAGCAGAAGCAAACTTAATGGTTACATTATTTGCATCTGTATGTTCTACATCTGCCTCTACTTGTGCATATACTGAAGCATTTTCAAATACTTGAACAGTAACATCTCTTGTTCCAAGAGCATGATTTACTGTATAAGAAGTTGAAGATCCGTTTCCTATAGAAGTTGCATATTTGCGAACTCCGTATCCTGAAGCAAATGCTAGGGCACCAGAAGAGAATGTAAATCCTGTTCCAGCATTAATTCCCAAACCATTTGAATCTACTGACAAACCACGAGCTGTGTCAGTCTTTACCTCTACCGCTCCGCCAGTATTTGTGATAGAAGCATTTCCAGATGTTGGAGTTACATCTACGCTAAATTCAGTTCCAGATAATGTTAAACCTGCACCAGCAGTAAATGTTCCAGAACCAGAGAACTGTAGCCATGATAAAGCATCTGTTCCTACTGTAGTTACTTCGTTTTCGTTTACCCAGCCTGTGCTGTTATATAGAGTACCGTTTTCTACGAATACAAAGTCTCCACCATGAATTTCAGCGGCAGTATTAAAGTCATCAGCACGTGTTAATACTGTTGAACTCGTATATAAATAGATACCGTTATATGCTGCAGTCGACTCATTCTTAACAAGAATTCTGTCTCCTACTGTTAGAGTATGTCCATCAATAACAGTAACAGCATTTGCTAGAGTTAATGTAGCTCCTACACCAGCTGTTCCGTTATCGTATGTTACAAGACCTCCAGAAATTGTTGCCAAGCTTTGTGGTGTTGCGACATGTGCTGCCTCATGGACATGGAGTCCTTGAGCAACCGCATCTACGTATCTCTTATTTGCAGCATCTTGTGGATCTACTGGATCTGCAAGTTCTGTAATCTTGTAATTATTAGCATCAATATTATTGCTAAATGCTGAAAGCTCTACAGCTCCATTAGTTACTGTAAATGTTGGAGAGTTAAATGATGCAACACCTTTATTAGATGAAGTTGCATCTTCTCCAGCAATTGTAATTGTGTTATCAGATACTGTAGTGTTGATTCCTTCTCCTGCAGCAAAAGTCAGTGTATCTGTTAGGAGATTTACTGTATCTGTTGTGCCAGATTCTGCAGCAATTGAAAGTACTGTAGCAACATTTGCTGTGCCTGCAGCTGTCAAACGACCTTGTGCATCTACTGTAAATGTTGGAATCTGTGTTGTTGAACCATATGACCCAGCTGTTACTGATGTATTATCTAGGTCTAAAGTTGTTGTTCCTGCTGTATCGTTATATGTAGCAGTAAGACCTGTTCCTCCGATAACGGATGAACCAATAAGGTCTTGAATTACTTCTGTAGAACCAGATGTTGGAATCCACTCTGTTCCGTTCCAGAAGTACATTGTTTTAACGCCAGTGGCGTTATTGTAATAAATCTGACCTTCTACTGGTGTAGATGGTGCAGTTGAAATGTTTTGAACGACAGCATTTAGTAACTCATTTTGGAGTAAGTCAATGCTGACTACAAATTTTCTTGCCATGTTTTCACTCCCTTAAGACAGATATGCTGTCCCTGAAAATGGTTGAGCCATTGTCAGTGTTATTGTATTTATATTATCATAATCTATTCCAGTTTCAACTAAATCTCCTGCGCTGTTTTTGACAGTTGCATTTGGTTTAAATCCAAGATCATGAATCAAAGTAACCCCATATAGGTTACTTGAAATTTGTATTATTTGATTTAATGACCATGACATTTCTTTAGAAAAATCTGATGGTACTTGTTGTAATTTATAACTTATACTTCCGACCCAAGTTGTATCTGATAGCTTAGGGCCATAGAACATAGTGCTAATTCTATCGTAATAGAAATCGCCCTCTAGCCCAAAGTTATTAGCAGGGGCACCTATGCCATTTAAAATTGTTTTTCCACGAGGCCCTTGTGGTCCTGGTGTACTTACTTGTATTTTATTTACTGTCTCAGTTACTTGTACTATTTCTGACACTATATAGTCACCGACCTACTAAGGGTAAGGAATCCCTCTACCAATTTTGTTTTAACGCCATTTCCATCTACTAACATTACGTCGTAAGATGACTTTGGATAAAACAATTTATTTGTTTGAGTAGGAGTCATAGTTATGGTTAACTTACCATTTAGTGAGTCGATTACAATTCCGCCTGTTGGAGAAGTAAGACTAAAAGCCAATTTGGATCCACCCTTTGTATCTCTTACCTGCATCTTTGCGGATGCACCAGAAAGATCAATGGGGTCTCCATTGGTGTCTTTATATTCGATTATAAATCTGAATGTTGTATTCTGATCTACTTCGAAATTCTTTTGTCCTGCCATTTGCGAAAATCTCCTAAATAGGAAAACTCCTATGCCCATTTTAGCATAGGAGCCATCCTAATTAACTTATTAAATTATGCCTTTTTGGTAAACCCAAAAGAGCTTTCATTTGGATTTAGTGCCTTTAGAATAACAGGCAATGTTGCGGCAATGCCACCCTTAAGTAAATCTCCTGGGTCAGTATTACCAGTCATGTATAGGGCAATGGCGGCACCTAGAAAGTGACGACCATAGCTTGCTAACGCTGCTAGAATTTTTTCTTGCATTGTTACCTTTCCATCATTATTTAGATCTTGATTCATTAAGATCCTCCTATCACTGGGCACGGTGCCCAGGAATTTTTGAGGTTTCCCTCAAATCTATTGTAGCATTAAGCCGAAATATCTACAATCTCACAATTGCCATCTGATGTGCATGCGAGTGTTTGTGTTCCGCTTGTTCCGTCTTCTGTTTCATAGAAAGATAGATCTTCCCAACGAATAGTGTTGGGCATCTTTGAAAGCAAGTCTTCATACTCTTCTTTTGTTACTTCTTGGTAAGGAGCTTGTCGATAGCTGTGATCTGAATGCGGCAAGAATGAGATTCCTGACACTTCATCAAAATGCTTATATACCCAAGCGCCAACTTCCATCCACTCATCTTCTTTAACAGATACAGTAATAGATGGCTTATGCTCACACCATGCACGTTGATAAACTAACCAAGTGTTTAAGTGGTCAATTGCAGTCAAATCATTTCTTACAATTGCACCTGCTGGTGCCTTTACAGGAAATGAGAACACATATGTATCATTTGGCTTCATAAAGTCATCTTCCACTGGGATTCCGACTTCCTTTAAAAATGTTGATAGAGGATCCTTCTTGTCTCCACGAACTGTACGAATGTAATACTCTGAATGCCATGCATGCATTCCAGAAGACACTCCTACAAGCTGTGAAACGGTTCCTGA
>Ga0315904_10004081_pt1 | contig 21057 bp, 18 predicted proteins | sample LakEriMetagenome_6_FD_203529 | JGI IMG/M metagenome (GOLD analysis project Ga0315904, IMG submission 203529) | Freshwater fungal communities from buoy surface, Lake Erie, Ohio, United States - Buoy 12 MA120 | ecosystem: Environmental > Aquatic > Freshwater > Lake | place: USA: Lake Erie, Ohio...
CAGCAAGTAATGCAAGGTCAAGTATTGCGAATGCTAAACTCAACCTTTACTGCTGTTAACTTAAATGAATGGAGTCATATAGCATGGGTAAAGACAACCACAAATGGAGGAAAGATTTATAAGAATGGCACTTTGGTATTTAGTGGAGATTTTCAAGATGTTGCATATTCATGGGGCAGATTGGATTTAGGAGCTGAATTTTACACGTCATATGGTAATTATTTCAAAGGCTTCATTGATGAAGTTCGAATCTCGAACATTGAAAGAACTGCTGAGGATTTTCTATCACATTATTCATCAGGTGAACCATTTATTACAGATGATAATACGATAGGTCTTTGGCATTTCGATGATGAAGCAGGAACAATTGCTAACGCTCAAGTAGGTCCTAATGCGGAAATAACAAACGGATTATGGACAGAAGGCAGATTTGGATCGTGTGTATACTATAATGGATTAAACACAGTAACTTCTGCGAACCTTGAAATACCAACATCTAATGTGACAGTAGAGTTTTGGATAAAACCAAGTGATTTTCCGGTTGTACCTGCTGATTTTCGACCAGTTAGTTTATATGGTGTCAATACTACATCCTTCATTTTGTCTTCAGTAAATGAGACCGTTAATTACACTTGGTCGACGGGTGATTTAGGTTCATCAATAAGTATAGATCCTTCGACTCAAGATTTCGTTTGGGTAACCAATGGCAGTTGTAATGATACAATTTGGTTTAACTCTCAGGCTTCAACCATAATCGATACAGTCATTAATTATATCGATGTTTACGATACCCTGTACACCAACATCAACCTATATGACACGACAACCACCTACATCACCGTCACCGACACGCTCATCATCAACCTCAATCCAACAGGTTTCAATCCGGTGACGTATGCCAATACGATTTTGATGTATCCCAATCCGTCGAGTGAGCAGCTCACCATCAATTACGGCGACTTCGCTTCGCTGGCGGGTTACACGCTGAAGATCTTCAATTCGATTGGACAAGAAATTCACTCGGCCAACATCAACCAACAACAAGAGGTGTTGCCGTTGAACACGTGGGGCGGTGCAGGCACGTATCAGGTTGTGATCTTCAACGCGCAAGGCGTTCCGGTGGATACGAGGACGATTGTGTTGCAGTAGAGCGAGCGCCCGTCGCTTCGCTCGGGAATCTTTTGAACCGCAAAGGCGCCAAGAACGCAAAGATTTAGTCTCTGCGAACTTGGCGCCTTGGCGGTTGAAAAAACAACAACGGAAAGGTTGGCGTGCGAGCAACTTTCAACCAAGAAGCTCCCCCAACTCCAACCACCGCATGCTCTTCGCATCGAGTTCCTGGACCACCTTGCCTAGCTTGTCTGTAACCTTCAGCAGTGCTTCATGATCGGTGCCGGCGTCGGCGAGTTGCTGTTCGAGTTCGGCCTTTTCTTGTTCGAGTTGCGGAATTTCTTTCTCGAGCTGATCGTATTCGAACTTGTCTTTAAATGAAATTTTTCCTTTCGACTCCTCGGATTTTTTCTCGGCCTTCACTTCTGCTTGTTGCTCCTTACGCACTCCCGCGCGGCGGAGGGCTTCCTGCTCTTCCCACCTGCGATACGTATCGTAATTGCCGAGAATATCCTTCACATCGCCTTCGCCATTCAACACAAAAATGTGATCGACCAGCTTGTCGAGGAAGTACCGGTCGTGACTCACGATGACCATGCAACCGGGATAGTATAACAGGTATTCCTCGAGTGCTGCCAGCGTAAAGACATCGAGGTCGTTGGTGGGCTCATCGAGAATGAGGAAGTTCGGATTCTTCATAAGCACGAGCAACAACTGCAAACGCTTGCGCTCGCCTCCGCTCAGCTTCTCGACATACGTGCTGTGCTGATTGCGCGGAAACATGAAGCGCTCGAGCATTTGCGATGCCGTGATGGTCTTGCCCTTGGTGAGCGGAATGAAGTCTGCCACTTCGCGCACGCACTCGAGCAAGCGTTGGCCATCCTTCAGCGGCATGCCTTGTTGGTTGTAGTAGCCAAACACTACCGTTTCGCCAACGACCACTTTGCCGCCATCAGGTTCGAGTTGCTTCGTGAGCATGTTGAGGAACGTTGTCTTGCCCGTTCCATTGCGGCCTACGATACCAATCTTCTCCTTGTTCTTGAACACATAATCGAAACCACCGAGCACTTGGGTGTTTCCAAATGATTTCTTCACCTTGTGAAACTCGACAATCTTGCTGCCCATGCGGCTCATGTTGATCTCGAGTTCGAGTGAATCCGGATCATCGTTGCGCACGAGACTTTCCTTCAATTCATAGAAACTATCCATGCGCGACTTACTCTTCACTGTGCGAGCACGCGGCATGCGACGCGCCCATTCGAGTTCCTTTTTGAAAAGCTGTTCCGCCTTGTCGCGCACTACGCTTTCGAGTTGTTCGCGCTCGGCCTTCTTCTCGAGGTAATACGAGAAGTTGCCTTTGTATCGGTAGATGGTTTTGTTTTCCATCTCCAAAATTTCATCCGTGATGTTCTCGAGGAAGTACCGGTCGTGCGTGATCATGAAAATGGTCATGTTCGACTGCGAAAGAAACTGTTCCAACCATTCGATCATCTCCAAGTCGAGGTGGTTGGTAGGCTCATCGAGCAACACCAAATCGGGTTCTTCTATGAGCACCTTCGCCAGAGCGATGCGACGTTTTTGTCCGCCACTGAGCGAACCTACTTTGCGATCGAGGTCGTGGATATCGAGCTTGCCCAATACTTCACGCGCGCGCGCTTCATAATCCCACGCTTGGTTGCGATCCATGGCATCGTGTGCGCGGGTGAGTTCCTTTTCATCACCCGATTCAACCGCTTTTTCGTAATCTGCAATGGCCTTTGTTTTCGGGCTGTCGGCAGAGAATATGTTTTCAAGGATGGTCGTGTCGTTGTTGAGTCCGTGCTCTTGCGCCAGAAAACCAAGACGCACTTCCTTATTGTAGGTCACCAGTCCGCTGTCGGGTGCATCGAGCCCTGCTAGGATACGAAACAGCGAGCTCTTCCCTGCCCCGTTGCGCGCCACGAGTGCGATTTTTTGTCCCTTCTCAATACCGAACGTCAGGTTTTCGAACAGCACATGTATGCCATACGACTTAGAAATATTTTCGACGGAGAGGTAATTCATAGGGGGAACAAATGGGGTGCAAATATCGGTCGTATCTCAAGATTCGCGCGCCCAACTATCTTCGCTCTATGAACCTCACCTGGCACATACACTCCTGGAGCGACCTCTCCACCGAAACACTCTACCACATTCTCGCACTGCGCGCCGAAGTATTCGTCGTCGAACAAAACTGTCCATATCAAGATGTGGATGGCAAAGACCTCAAAAGTTTGCATGTATGCGGATATTCGGAAAACGGTGAGCTGGGCGCCTATGCGCGTTTGGTAAAGCCGGGCGTATCGTATGATGAATGGTCGATTGGACGTGTAATCACTTCCCCTCGAGTGCGTCGCACAGGCGCAGGCGAAGAGCTTATGCGCGTGTGCATCGCATATTACGCAGACCGAAAAATTTCCCCGGTGCGCATTTCCGCGCAATCTTATCTTCACGACTTTTATACGAAGTTCGGATTCGTCCAAGTAAGCGAAGAATATCTTGAAGACGATATACCCCACATCGAAATGCTGTATACCTCTTTGTAACCATGCACCCGGAAATTGAAACGCGCATTAACCGGCTAAATGCCTCCAAGCGCACACTTGAAGAAGCTATTGCCTCGGCTCATCATGATCCGCACGTTGGTCCTGCCGGCGAGTGGAGTATTGCGCAAGTTGTAGAACATATACTTGCATCGGAAGCAGGCACACTTGGATACATGAAAAAGAAAAGTTCCGGCGGATGGGATTTGCTGGAAGATGCGGGCGACGAGCATCGTGCAAGCAGCGCAGCTATCAATGCGCGCCTGGAAAGCGATGAGCGCTATAAGGCTCCCGATGTGCTGCCCGAGCCTACGAATACGATATCACTTCCCACTCTATTTGAAAAATGGAATACCCTGCGCGCTGAGATGCATGCATTCGTTTCGCAAGTGCCGCCTGCGCATTTCCACAAACTTGTATTTCGTCAACCTGCTGCAGGCATGTTAACGTTATTGCATACCCTCGAATTTATGGATGCACATTTGCGCCATCACCTGCCGCAAATCGAACGAATCAATCGGTCTTAAAAAATGGAATTGCCCACACCCAAGCGCGAAAGGCTCTTTCAGCACATGCTGATCGTGCTGGCGTTTGCCATACCGTGGGCGAAAAAAGCGTTGCCCTCGATTATTGTTATTTCTCTGCTGGTTGCTTTGTTTTACGTCATTCGAAAACGGACTATTTTCAAACCAAAAGAACCTTTAGCACCACTCAGTTTAATTGCTTTATTCTTTCTGCTCCTTTTAGGAACAACCTATACAGAGCATCCTTATGAGGCATGGAATGAAATCGGAATTAAGCTATCGTTTTTCGTTTTCCCACTATTGGCCTTCATCACGCCCAATCTCTCCAAATCACAAACCTCCGAAATTCAGTATGCATTCCTCGCTGGTTGTTTCCTATTCATTGGTATTGCAGCTTCCCATTCGACCTATGAAACCGTTCAGCATCAAGATATCTATTATACCACCTACGATCGGTTGAGTTGGTATATGCATCCTACCTATGCCGCACTTTACCAGACCTTCGCTCTTTACCTGCTTTGCTCACTGTTTTTTCGGCGTCAATTCTTATTTAACAACCGATCCATACATGTTGGGGCTATTCTGATGGTGCTGATATTTATTGCCTTACTATCATCCAAAGCTGGGTATTTAGCAACACTTTTTGTGCTTGTATATTCTCTGGCACAATCTATCCGCCTTGGTTGGTCATTAACCAGAAGCATCAGTACAATAGCGGTTGCCATATCACTATTTGTTCTGACTATTCTGAATCTGCGTACAACTTCACAACGGGTTGAAAACGCACTGCACGATCTGAGCGCGGTTGAGGTAAATAGGAGTCAAAACGATACCACGTCCCTTCAAGCGACAAGCACGAACATGCGCCTTCTGACTTGGCAGGCTTCCGCTACTGTTTTGTTGGAAAATCCTTTCGGAACGGGAACCGGCGATACACAGGAAGCGCTAAATACAATTTACCTGCAACATTCAGCAACACATCCTGCCGAGAAAAACCTGAATGCTCATAATCAATTTCTGCAATTGGGTGCTGAATTAGGTTGGCCTGGTTTATTGGTGATTCTGCTCTGTCTCTTTGCCCTATGGAATTTCGGCAAAAGAGATCAGACCATTCGGCTTTTAGCACTCGTCTGCGGATTGAACTTTCTGTTTGAATCGATGCTTGAAGTTCAGGCCGGAATTGTCTTCTTCTGTTTTTGGGTTTTTACGTACTCAAAATCAAGTGATGAGGAATAGTTGTGTTGTCAGTGCACTTCCTCAAGGCGGGATTCCGCTCCGTGAGCAGCGTGGAATTGTTTAGCCGCATTTACAAAAGCCACGAACAAAGGATGCGGCTTCATAACAGTGCTCTTGTATTCGGGGTGAAACTGTGCTGCTAAAAAATACGGATGATTATCCAGCTCTACAATTTCTACCAAACCACTGTCCGGATTAATACCAGTGCAGCGCATACCAGCCGCTTCGAACTGCGCCTTGTACTCGTTATTAAATTCGAAGCGATGGCGATGACGCTCTTCAATTCGCTCTGCATTTCCATAGGCCTGCGCCGCTTTGCTTCCGGGAATTAATTTGCACGGATATGATCCCAAACGCATAGTACCCCCCTTGTGCATGATCGTTTTTTGCTCGGCCATCAGACTAATAACCGGATGAGTTGTATACTCCTTCATTTCCGTTGAGTGGGCATCAGCCATTCCGAGTACGTTTCTGGCAAATTCAACGACTGCCATTTGCATCCCAAGACAAATTCCGAAAAAAGGAATCTTACTTTCCCTTGCATAGCGAATGGCTTCTAGCTTACCGTCCATTCCGCGAGAACCGAATCCCGGAGCGACCAAGATGCCATCGACACCCTTGAGTTTTTCAATCGCGTTTTTTGGTGTCAAGTCTTCAGAATGAATCCACCGAATATCGACACCGACTTCATTGGCTGCTCCCGCATGATTAAATGCTTCCGCAATGGACTTATAGGAATCTTTCAACTCCACGTACTTTCCGATCAATGCGATGGTTGTGCGACTCTGTGGATTTTTGTAGCGATTCAAAAAATCAATCCACTGCGATAAATCCGGAGTTGCCTTGGGTTGAACATGCAATTTTTCTAATACCACTTCATCTAGCTTCTCTTCAAGCATCAGCACCGGAACATCGTAAATCGTCGAAGCATCTATACTCTGAATAACCGCATTGGGTGTCACATTACAGAACTTGGCTATCTTGTTTCGAATCGCCGGCGACAATTCATGTTCGGTCCGACAAACCAGAATATCAGGCTGAACACCATTCTCCAGCAGCGTCTTTACAGAATGTTGTGTTGGCTTTGTCTTCAATTCACCTGCAGCCGATAAATAGGGAATAAGTGTGAGGTGAATGACAATGCAATCCTCGTCCTTTTCCCATTTCATTTGTCGAACGGCCTCCACATATGGCAGGGATTCTATATCACCGACTGTGCCGCCAATTTCGGTAATTACAAAATCGTACTCTGACTTAGAACCCAAAATTTGGATGCAGCGCTTTATCTCATCGGTGATATGCGGAATGATTTGAACGGTTTTCCCCAGATACTCACCACGGCGTTCCTTTTCAATAACACTTTGATAGATTCTTCCGGTGGTAACATTGTTAGCCTGCGAGGTTGGCACATTCAGAAAACGCTCGTAGTGGCCCAAATCCAGATCGGTTTCGGCACCGTCGTCCGTGACAAAGCACTCGCCGTGCTCGTAGGGATTCAGAGTTCCCGGGTCAATATTGATGTACGGATCTAGTTTTTGAATGGTTACTCGGTAGCCTCGCGACTGAAGTAATTTAGCAAGCGAAGCGGAGATGATTCCTTTGCCCAACGAGGAGGTAACGCCGCCTGTGACAAAGATGTATTTAATGTTTTCTGACATGACCCGTATGAAATGCGCGAAAGTGCATTTACGGGATACAAAAGTAAGTCAATTGAGTGTGCGCTTCTTCAAGAAACTCTGTAATTGTTGGAAAGTTGGACTAATCCCCTTCCTTTAGCGGTCGCGTAAGGCTTTCCACCACCTTGTATTCCGATAAAAATTCACGAGCAATGACACGCAAAATTGTATAAACCGGAATGGCCAGCACCATTCCTACAACACCACCAATGGTTCCTGCCATCAGAATAACAATGAAGATTTCCAGAGGATGTGCCTTCACGCTGCTTCCTAATACGTTTGGCTGAACCACGAAAGCGTCAATAATTTGAGCGCACACGAAGACCAACGCAACCTTGAGCAATAAGGGAAACAATTGAGCTTCGAAATCGAGATGCAGAGAGGTAGTAAGAGCAATGAGCATACCCAATGAAGCCCCCAACAGGGGACCCAGGTAAGGAATAACGTTTACCATTCCGGCAAACAACCCTATCAAAAATGCGTTTTGCACTCCCAATACATACAAGGAAATTCCCACCATGGAGGCCATAATCATACTCTGAAGAGCCACCCCTAAAAAATATCGACGCAGCAGATCATGGCTGTGGGTGAGAATGACTTTAATCTTCGACATCTGACTATCCGGAGTAATTGTCATTACAATCCTAGAAAATAAAAATCCGTCCTTTAGAAAGAAAAACGATATAAACAATACGGCAAACAAGCCTATGATCGCATTGCCCACTACACCGAACAAATCATTAAACGTAGATTGAAGCCATTCGGTGCTGAAAATACGTTGCAGATACTGAACGGCATACTGAGTAGGACTTTCACCTGTCATATGCTTCGACATGTCATAACCCGACCGCAGCACCTGCTCGTCTATTCGCTTGGAAAGCTCTTCCGAGTTAATCTCACTGATGATGCGAATTTCATTTGTTACAAGAGGTGAAAACAACACAACTAAAAGAACGATAACCAATAGAAAACTGCTGAGAGCGGCCATGGCCCTTCCCCAATCAGGCAGACGCCATTTGCGGATGCGCAATCGTTCGAGAGCATCGGCAACCGGTTCACAGATGAATGAGATAACAATTGCTATGACCACATATGCAATAATGACCCGAAACAACCAAAGCATCGAAATTAGCAGCGCAATGGCCGCAAGCGTGAAAATGATTTTCCAGTTTTGACTCAGGTTTTTCATCTTATACGTACCGTTTGGGAAAGTCAAAGCTAATTAAGTTGCAGGCTCCGGCACTCACCATCGACCAGGAGTTGCAGGGTATCTCAATCTCGGCAATGCCACAGGTTGGCATTACCACCCATTCGCCGGTAAGCTCATGCACCAGGGCAGAAACTCCTGGGTTATGCCCAAATAACATGACACAAGCGAAATCATCATTCAACGCATTCACAATAGCGAGTAGTTTTTTTACATCTGCCTCATAAATTTTGCGCTCCGTATCCCATCGGGAATCCGGAAGACCCAAACGCCGCTTAAAAAAGCCTGCCGTGGTTAGCGCGCGATTAGCAGGACTAGTAAGGATAAAATCGATGGCATGCCCTGCTTCTATTATTTTGTCGGCCATAAAGGGGGCGTTGCTCATTCCTCGCTCATTGAGTGGTCTGTCGAAGTCCGACATTCCCTCATGCGACCAATCAGACTTAGCGTGTCGAATGATAAATAACTTTTTCGGCATAGGGCAAACCTACGCAAAGGAATTTCTAATTCAAGATTCAATACATTTACACACGAACAATTCATCGTTTGCAATGCAGATTTCATTCTGTGAGGTACACTTGCTAATTAAATCAGTATGAAAGAGAGCCTGCTTCAATTTTTCGAACAGATTGACCCCGTGACCGGAGCGCTCATTGCCACTACGTTCACGTGGTTGGTTACTGCGGCAGGTGCCGGCCTTGTTTTTTTCTTCAATACCATGAAACGCTCTGTGCTCGATGGCATGCTGGGTTTCACCGGTGGGGTCATGATAGCCGCCAGCTTTTGGTCCTTACTTTCTCCTGCCATCGACATGAGTCCTGGCGAAGGATTCACTAAAGCAATGCCCGCTGCTGTTGGGTTTGCTATGGGTGCCTTGTTTCTGTTTGGTCTCGACAAGATTTTACCACACCTTCACATCAATTTCCCGGAAGAGCGCGCCGAAGGTGTAAAAACCAAATGGCACAGCACGATGCTGTTGGTATTGGCTATCACACTTCACAACATTCCGGAGGGTCTGGCCGTAGGCGTATTGTTTGGTGGAGTTGCAGCCGGTATACCCGAGGCAAGCATAAGCGGTGCGGTGGCACTGGCCATTGGTATAGGCTTACAAAATTTTCCGGAAGGACTCGCCGTATCCATGCCCCTGCGACGTCAGGGTCTTAGTAAGTTCAAAAGCTTTTGGTATGGACAATTGTCTGCTATAGTAGAGCCCATTGCAGGGGTTGCCGGCGCACTGCTGGTTATGCAGTTACAACCTATTCTGCCCTATGCGCTCGCATTTGCTGCAGGAGCGATGATATACGTAGTAGTAGAAGAGGTAATCCCGGAGACCCAGCAAGACAAGTTTACAGACATAGCCACACTGGGCTTTATCGGTGGTTTTCTTGTTATGATGCTGCTCGATGTAGGGCTAGGCTGATGGTAACAACTCGTCGGCGAGCTGCACAAAATCGACGCCATCAAAATTACCGGAAGTCATAAGCAACAAATTAGCATCCTGCCATGATTGCGACTTTAATTCTTGCATGAGCAGCTTAGAGTCGGTATACACCTCGACATTGTTGGATGCAAATGCATCCTTCACCTGCTGCGGCGATATAGGTGGAAGTTTTTTATGCTCGATTGTATGAGGATTGAAGTACACATAAGCCTTATCGGCAGCCTTCATTGAGTCCTTATACTCTCCAAGGAAATTTGCATTAAGACTGGAAAATGTATGCAACTCCATGCAAGCCACCAGACGCCTACCCGTAAACTGCGCCTTGAATGCCGCAGTAGTAGCTTTCAACTTGGATGGAGAATGAGCAAAATCTTTGTAGATAACTGATCCGACGGTTTCCTTAACCGGCTCAAGTCGACGTGCAGCGCCTTTAAAACTCCTCATAGCACTGTAGAATTGGGTATCCTCAATTCCCATGAGACGGCATACTTCCAGGGCGCCTTGCAGATTTTGCAAGTTATGCTCACCGAAGATGATGAGCGGAACCTCGCCATCAGCGGTATTCAAAAACGTCACTCCATCGCGCACTGCGTGGGGATGTACGGCATAGGGAATCTTCTTCCAAGCGCCAGAATGCACCTCACTAATTCGCTTCACCTGTGAATCGGCGGAACAATATACAAGTGCACCACCCGGTGATATCTTATCCAGAAATATCTCAAACTGATGAACATAATTCTCGAAAGTCGGGAATACATTGATGTGGTCCCATGCGATTCCTGTGAGCAATGCAATATCAGGATTATACAAATGAAACTTCGGCCTTAAATCGGTGGGTGAAGAGAGGTACTCGTCGCCTTCAATGACAGCGAATTTCGCGCTATCAGAAAACCGAACCATACAATCGAAACCCTCTAGCTGAGCGCCCACTAGAAAATCACATTCAACATTGCACAGCTTAGCAACATGAAGAATCATAGCGGTCGTAGTTGTTTTGCCATGACTGCCTCCAATTACGACGCGTGTTTTACTTTTTGTTTGCTCGTAGATGTATTCCGGATAAGAGAAAATACGCAATCCAAGTTCTTGCGCGCGCGCCAATTCAGGATTGTCTTTTCGTGCATGCATACCCACGATGACTGCATCGAGATCATGGGTAATTTTTTTAGGGAACCAACCTTCCTGCTCTGGCAACAAACCACGTTTCAGAAGACGTGTTTTACTGGGTTCAAATATTTCATCATCGCTGCCGGTCACGACAAAGCCCTTCTCATACAATGCGATGGCCATGTTGTGCATGGCGCTTCCGCCAATGGCTATTAAGTGAACTTTCATAAGGAAACTATTTCGATTTAAAATTGATTCGTTTTCAAAATCATCCGAAGCGGGTAGCGTCCTGTTTATGAGCGCACAAATGTTGAATGTTTGCATAAATCAGAAAGCACTGTCTTAGATTCGTCAGTAATCTCGTACACATGTCTCCAAAATCGGAAGAAATAGCCCGCTCGGCCAAATCGGGCGTGGGACCTGAGTCCCTGATTCACGTTGGTGATCGCAAGGACACACCGGTCAGTGTTCGACTTATCGATTACGACCAAGCAGAAGTGCGTGAAAAGCACGTCGTCAGCTTATCGGAATGCTCAACCTATGCGCAAACGGACACTGTGAGTTGGTTTGACATCGACGGAATTCATGACCCGGGTGTCATAGAATCGGTCGGTAAAGAATTCGGTATACACATGCTCGTGCTCGAAGATATCATGAACAGCACCAGCAGACCTAAGATTGAGATTTTCGATGATTATGTGTTCGTGACGCTGAAAATGCTTGAATTCGATTCACGCACTTCAGCGCTTAACATTGAGCAATTGTCGTTAATTGTATCGGATAAATATCTGCTCATGTTTCAGGAGCGGCCTGGTGACAGCTTTAATTCCATTCGCGAACGCATTCGCACATCCAAAGGGAAGGTAAGGAGTAAGAATGGATATTATCTGGCATATATGATTTTGGATGTGGTCATCGACAACTACATCATCGTAAGCGAGCAGTTTGCCAAACACCTGGAGCGCATCGAAAGCATGGTACTTCGCAAACCCAATGAGCGCACGATGCAAAGCATTCTCGCCGTCAGAAAAGAACTACTCGATTTCAAGCGAAACATTGATCCGCTAAAGGAAGCTATCAATACGATGATTCGCGAACTCGATGATGAAATAGCGAAATACTATCGCGATTTGTATGACCATATCATTTTCGAATCGGAGAATCTTGCAACCTATCGAGAAACCATTGTAAACCTGCTCGACTTGTACCACAGTAATCTGAGTATGAAAATGAATCAGGTGATGAAAGTTTTGACCATCATCACCACCATTTTCGTTCCCCTCACTTTTATTGTGGGTGTATACGGTATGAACTTCGACAACATGCCCGAACTACGCACCAGAAACGGTTACTTTGTGGTTCTCGGATTTATGTTTTTGCTGGTATGTGGAATGCTCATCTACTTCCGAAAAAAACGATGGCTATAAAAACGACAAGGCCTGCCCTAAGGCAAGCCGGTGTCATGCAATAAAAAAACAATTAAAAACCTAGTCGTTAATATTTCAGTTTAAGAAAGTAAGCGTTGACGGAGCATAAACTCAAATTGTTGATTTTGCCGGCGCAATTGTTTTAGCACGATTTCCTTTTCAAACAATTCCTTGAATCGGTTCCATGCCTCGATGACCACATCCGATATTTCTGACGGATTAAATGGCTTAGACAAAACGCCACCCACCTTGCCTTTGTTAATGGCTTCAAAGAGTAGACTCATGTCACAATGACCTGTAACCAGAATGCGTTGCACATCCGGATAATCGCGCGCTACCGTTTCGAGAAAATCAACTCCACTGATGGAAGGCATGCGATGATCGGCCAATACCACTTGAATGCTTTTGTCCTCAATGAGGTTATACGCCTCAAATGCAGAAACAGTCGTGTAAATCTCGAATTGACTTCTGAAGTTGGCGCTAAAAGCAACGAGGTTCGATTCATCGTCGTCGAGGAAGAGAACTCGAGGTTTTCCCGAAAGTGCTTCTATAGCTGAATATGAGTCAACGTGTGGTTTCATAACCTTGCGGTTTAAAGTGGTGATGTTGCCTTCTAACGCGACAAATCCTAGCAAGGTTACAGACGAATGTAAAAAAGATGCCGCCGACTGCTATGCATGTTGTTGTTCAAATAACTTATTGATGATGCGCTCTGTAGTTTGCTGCTGCTTGACGTAGTTCTCAATCAATACGGTGTAATTGTTCATGAGCTTACTCAATAACTCATGACTATCAGGGTAACCATAAGCGCTCATATTAGAAGGTTCACCTGCAAGGCCGTTGGAGGTGCGTAGAACAGTTCGATTCAGCAAGTCATCCATCTTCACGTCGTATAGCTTGCATAATTCCGTAATGATAAATGCATCTAGGCGGCGGCCTCCTGTTTCGATTTTACTGTATTCCGGCTGACTCACTCCCAGAATATCAGCAACATACTCTTGCTTGTAGTTGTTCTGAATTCTCAATGCTTTGATGTTAGGATACTTATTCATCGATCTAATGTTTTGGTTTGTGAACGCAAACATGTGAGCGCGGCCCATCCAATAACCGGGCATTTCGATTTTTTCGAAAAGAAAATCATATAGAGGTTTATACCATAAAAAGCTCGGGGTTATCAACGGATTTTCAAGATTTCAACAACTCATTCTATTTCATAATATTTCTCCTACACTTGACTAACTAAACCACCTGAACTATGCTAGAAAATGCCACTGCCCAAAGTGTTGCACAGGGCTTTGCCTATGCCCGCAAAAAAGCAAAAAGCAAAATTCAATTTCCAAGCTGGAAAGCAGTCCTGCACGATGTGCTGGAGAATGCCCGTATGCATAATCCCGATGACTTCGATTCCTGCACTCCGGATTGCCGCAGTATTGTAGACGAATTAAATGTACTTCGCGAGGTCATTCTGTCCCGGAATATGGATATGCTCTTCTCGCATGTACCCAGTTATAAATCTACCTACACCAGTGGCACCAACTTGGATGAAGCACTGGCCCAATTTAAATCCCTTCCAATACGCCCCAATGAGTTCTACGCTGTATTCGATTTGAAGACGGCTCAGTACAGGGAGATGGACAGTAAACTCGACTCCTTACTTGGCTTTAAACCGGACGACTTCAATGTGCCATCTTTGATGCTAAAAGATTCTTTCACGCACATATTTCATCACCGCGATCATTATCACATGTTACGGTGGGCTTTTTTGGCGCAGGCGATGGTAGCCGCCAGAATATTTCGCTGGAACTCGCTGGAAGATCAATTTCGGATTCGCTTCCGAGTGCGTACGCAAAAAAGCACGATTGCCTCTTATCGTGCCCATGAGTTTATAACACTTGAGAAACTTTGCTTTTTATTTAATGAGACGACGCCCGAAGGCTGCAGACCCTCTATGCACATCGACAAATGGCTCATCTTCGATCGCTCAGAATTTGAGCATGTGCGTCCATCATGGATAAGTTCACTGGACCGCCAGGGGAACCTCAATGCTGTTTTATTTCTGATGAACGCGGCTCTTATTCAATTTCCTGTCCAGTACCTGGTCTACCTTCATGAGCGAAGCTTGGCAGACCGCAACAAGGCAATCGCCGCGCGCCTTCAAGAACATGTGTTCAAACATACCGGTATAGAGATGCAATTTGAGGAACAAGCTGTAGCCGATTGCTTTGCGAAAACAATACGGCCGCGCATGGAACAGACCATACAAGCATGGGAGTTCCGAAAGGCAAATGACCTTTGCTCGCTAGAGAGTGATGCGCAGGCAGTGCAAGCGGCCAAATCACTAGGCTTGCTCCCTATTCCGGAGAAAGTGCTCAAGGCTATCTACTCAGGAGTAGTAGAATTATAATAGAAGGAGATTAACAGAGCACTGTTAAAAGTACCGGTAAACCGCTGTATAACCTGCCGCCGTCATAGGTAACTTTCCCTAATTGGGAATTTTATGCAAATTCCTGAAAATGCACCTATACGAATGGCTCTATCACCATCACAGGCACCTCGACAGGCCCTCATTCTGAGCGGAAGCAACATGCTTGAACGCGCCGTGCTTCACAACCTTCGCGAACAGTCACCTACAATTCATATTGTAGATGTTTTTCAGTCCCAATTGCGAGAATGGCTGAAGGCAGAACATCCTGAAAAATCGCTTTCCGAAGAAGAACTAAATCATTTGGCTGCGCTTCATAGCGACCCGACAGACGATGAAAAAAACGGGGTCTGGGTGTACTACCCTTGGCGTAATGCGCTGGTGCACTGTCTTTCCAAAGATGAATTTATTCGAGTTCGTACCATTCGCAACTTGCATAAAATTACCGGTAAAGAACAAGACCACCTTGCAAACGCCAGAGTAGGAATAGTCGGACTTAGCGTTGGGCAATCCGTTGCCATTTCACTCGTCATGGAGCGAATATGTGGCAGCCTTCGCATTGCTGACTTTGATACGCTGGAGCTGTCTAACCTCAACCGCATACGCAGTAGTATGATTCATCAGGGCGAGCTTAAAACGACCATTGTAGCGCGTGAAATTGCTGAAATAGACCCATTCATTGAAGTAAGCTGCTATGATAAAGGACTCCAAGCCGACAATATTTACGAGTTTTTAGAGGGCCTAGACATAGTAGTAGATGAATGCGATAGCTTGGAAATGAAAATCATGCTGCGAAAAGCTTGTCGAGAAAAGGGCATCGCGGTTGTAATGGACACAAGTGACTCACTGATGCTCGATATAGAACGATTTGACCTGGAGCCCAATCGCCCCATATTCCATGGACTTCTTGATGAGGAAACGCCCATTGACTGGAGTGATCCGAAACAGCGCATGCATGCACTCAGTCAAATCATTGAGCCACAAAAAGCCAGTATTAGAGCCCAACAATCGCTTACAGAAATTGGCAAGACAATCACAACATGGCCTCAACTGGCAACCGACGTAGCTATGGGGGGAGCATTTGCAGCCAAACTGGTGCGCCAGATTCTGCTGGGTGATGCGATACCATCGGGTCGTTTTAGAACGGATATCATTGGACAGTTTCAAACCAACGCAACATTTCAATCGATTGCACAGGTAAAGCATGTCTGATGTGATGGGGACATACCGTATTGAAGCATTTCAGGCTGTTGAACATCCGGATTTTTGCGTTCGATTTCACGATGGGCACACGGGCGTACTCACAGAACTAGGCATTAAAAACTTGAATTCTGCGCAGCCCTCTTGGATGACAGACCCACATGTTTTTGTGCTGGTGGCTATAGATCAGGATCATGAAGTGGTGGCCGGTCTGCGCATTCATCGTTTCAACTCATCCAACACCACCTTACCCATCATAGAATCCATCAAAGAACAAGATAGCCGCATTATTAACGCCATTCACCGCACGTTACCGGAAGGCACTGCCGAAGCCTGCGGACTATGGAGTGCAAAAAAGGTTTTCGGAAAAGGACTTACGCCTCTTCTTTGTATAGCTGCCATTCCGGTTATGGCAGAAATCGGGCTTACCAATTTTTTTTGTTTTGCGGCACCGTACACAGAGAAAATGATTAAGACGAACGGACTTATTGAAGTAACCGATGTAGGAGATCAGGGGAGGCTGCCCTACCCTACACCAGAGTTCATTTCGGTGGTATTAAGGAACCCCGATATCCATTCCATGGAATACGCCGATGAGTTCAATCGTCAGCGGGTTTTTGATCTTATGAAAGAACCTGTATGCACCTTTTTCGAGGACTCTCCGCGCGGCGCCATTGAGGTTCATTACGACTTGCGACTAAAAAAAGGCCACGAAGTTCCCGTTTTATGAAACTAATTCCTTAATCATCGTATAAGGGTCATTCAACTTAAATGGAATGACCTCGACCACGATGCGTACTTTGTTGCTTGTTGCTCTTTACTTCCTCTTTTCAAAAGCAGAGGCAAAGGATGGTGCACATTCATTGATGCTGGACAATTGCTCGGTGTATTGCGGAAACCCCGACCTACCCATAGCAGAAATCGCTCACAGCACCCACTACAAAACCATTGAACATGGAGCTCCGAATCTTGGCTTGAGCAATGATTGGCAGTATGTTCAATTCACATATGAGGGAACAGCCAATTCAGATGAAACATTTTGCTATATCGGTAATAGCTCCATCGAAAAAATTGAACTATTCCGTGTTGGATCATCCGTAGATTTAATAGGCGTAAGTGGCAGCACGCAGAGCAATGCAATTGACTTTGAGACGCCCTCCGGCTTTGGAATAGCCATCCCCCATGAACCCGGCCGTTATATGCTTCGTTTGTATTCGAGTAAACAATTGATAGCTCCCATTTATGTGGGTGAAAGCAGCCGGGTTTTGCGCATGGCGGGAAAAGAAGACGCCATCATGTTCCTCTATTTCGGCATCATAGCCGTGCTATTCTTTTACAATCTCTTTCTAGCCATCGCCACACGAGAGCGCGGCTACTCAGACTATTCGTTCTACATACTTTCCATTGCGCTAACACAAGCTGTTCTATTCGGGTATGGCAATTCTTACCTATGGCCCGGTAGTGAATGGTTCGGGAAAAATGGTGTCCACATAATGGGCGCTGTGAGTGGAATGACCACCATCTTTTTTACGCGTAGCTTCTTGCGAGTCAAAGAATATACCCCTGTCATCGATAAAATTCTATTAGGTTATGCCGTCCTTTATTGCGCGGCTCTTGCACTTTGCTTTACCGGTTATGGTATTGAGAGTTATAACGTCATTAATTTCTGTGCAGCCTCTTCAATACTCTTAATCATTGCCTCGGTCAAAGCAAGCAAAAAGGGCAATCGTTCAGCCGGATTCTTCCTTCTTTCGTGGTCTGTTTTCATTATAGCGTGTACCATTTTCGCCATGAAAGATTTTGGGGTATTACCGTATAACTTCTGGACGGTCTATTCCCTTCCCTTCGGATCTGCTATTGAGGGTGTTTTGCTTTCGTTTGCTCTTGCCGATAAAATCAATGTATTGCGAAAACAAAAAGAAGAAGCTGATGCGCAGCGAATCAAAACGATTGAATCGCAAAACGAAGTCTTGGAAACAAAAGTGCATCAGCGCACAGCGCAGTTGGAAGAGGCCAAAGATTACATCCAGTCGCAGTATGATCACTTGCGAATGACACAAAAGCAGCTGGTCGAATCGGAGAAACTCGCCGGACTGGGTCAAATGACAGCGGGCATAGCCCATGAGCTCAACAACCCAATAAACTTCGTGAATTCCAACGTGGGGCCCTTGCAGCGAGACATTGACGACATTCTCGCCATGCTAGATGCGTATCAGTCACTCGGCAACAACGCCACTTCCGAAGACCTAGAGTTGCTTCGTAAGCAATGCGAAGAACTGGATATTACATTCGTTCGAAAAGAAATTACACAACTCGTTCAAGGTATTGAAGAAGGTTCGAAGCGCACAGCAGAAATAGTCAAGGGGCTTCGCATCTTCGCGAGAACGGACAAAGACACGCTTATCTCAGCCAACATTAACGAGTGTATTCAATCGACACTTGTTGTTATGAAAGGCGTTACAAAGGGCCAGGTAACGGTTCATAAAAACCTGTCGAGCGATATACCCGACGTGGACTGTTTCCCTGGAAAACTCAATCAGGTGATAGCTAACCTGGTGACGAATGCCATACACGCAACTCGCATTCCGGGACGTCATGCATCGCAACGTAACATCTGGATTACTTCCGAAAATGACCATGAATTCGTTCGTATTCGTGTGAAAGACGACGGATGTGGTATTGACTCACAAGAGTTGGAAAAGATTTTTATCCCCTTCTTTACAACCAAGGCTGTGGGAGAAGGAACGGGGCTTGGACTAGCCATAGTTCGGGGTATTATTGAAGAACACAATGGTCATATTGAGGTAGTTTCGCAACCCGGAATTGGCAGCGAGTTTATCCTACATTTGCCCATAAACCGCAATCAGCAAACCCGTTCTGCAGCATAACGCAGATAGAACATGAGCAAACCTTACAGCATCTTATACCTGGACGACGAAGAGCAAAACCTCGTCTCCTTCCAGGCTCTCTTTCGCAGACAATACAATGTATTCACCACGACAAGCGCTCATGAAGCAGTGGATATTCTCAATAACAACGCAATTCAGCTTATTTTCTCCGATCAGAAGATGCCTGACGTGAGTGGTGTTGAGTTTTTCGAAACCATTCTGCCTGACTTTCCTCATGCCGTGCGCATTCTGCTGACCGGTTATGCGGATATCGAAGCTGTTATTGATGCTATCAACAAAGGTCAGGTGTATCGATATGTTGCCAAACCTTGGGATGCGAATGAGTTGACTATTTGTGTCGAAAATGCGCTTGAAAAATATCGTAGAGAACAAGAGCTCTTGAGCAAAAGCAACGATCTGGACCGCTCGAATAATGCTCTCGAACAATTCGTTTTCAGCGCCGGCCAAGAGCTTCGTAACCCTGCAGATGAGATCTTGCAGGCTACTGCTATACTGGAAAAATTTGTCAGCGATGGCGAATCTGCGGCTGCGCTTCGCACCATTCAGGAACAAGCCAGCCGTCTCCAAGACTTCAGTGAACAAATTGCGCGCTTCTACAGCAACAGCAAAGCAATCGCCGAAAACAGTGACGTCGACCTTGAACAACTGATTCAGCAATCGATTGCCGCAATACCCAAAAGCATCACGCAGGCCTTTTGGCAAATCACAACAGATTTGAATCTAAACGGACCTTTTGTTTCCGATAAAACCAGGATAATGATAATCCTGCAAAACATCTTGAACAATGCTGTACGCTTTTCAGATGTAAATAAATCATGCAACAACATTCAGGTCAGTGTTGTGCAAAATGCGGAGAAGGCCATTTTCAGAATTGCTGATCAGGGTGTTGGTATTGATAACGAGAAAATAGACCAACTTTTCACCATGCAGATGCATTCGGAAAAAGCATCAGCAGGGGGCTTAAACATGTATCTGACAAAATCTGTCGTTGATAAAATGCAGGGAAAAATCAGTGTTTCATCTGTACTTGACGAGGGAACACTCATTACATTTGAGCTACCCAACTGCCACTAATGAATTTAAGGGACATCCATTTTCACCTTGTTGACGACAATGACATCGACACGTCGGTGAATACGAAGTTGTTACATCTGGCCAATATTTCCGAACTCGTAAGCACCTATTCAAGTGCAGTAAAGTTTTTGGCTACTATGAGAGAAAATCCCGGATTATTCACTCAAGGCCGTCACATCGTGTTGCTTGATATCATGATGCCCGTAATGGATGGATTCGAATGCCTTGCGGAACTGGAAAAAATGGATTCCTCCTTCACTCAGAACATGCACGTTTTCATGCTTTCAAGCAGTATCGACCGCAATAACATCAGTAAAGCCGAGAAATTCGCCATCGTCAAGCGTGTTATTGAAAAGCCCCTCGATGTATACACACTGAAAATGGCTTTGGAAGATCTTTTCATGGAATAAACGGTCTAAAAAAGGTTATCAACCTGCAACTCGTCAATAATATCTCGTTACCGCTTTAAGTCAGGATACTGCTATCCTTATGTTTGGGGGCTATCTCCTCCCTTCTATCCATCATGGCGAGTTTCGTAAAAAGCACATCATTCCGAAAAGCACTATTGGGCATTGCCCTCACTTACGCGGTATTACTGCTAGGCTCGTGGTTCTGGTTGAATTGGTACACTGACCACGGCGAATATGTGAGTGTTCCTGATATGAAAGGACTTTCTACTGAAGATGCCATTCGAGCATTGCAGGAGAGAAACCTAAATTATTTGGTCATCGACAGTATATACGATCGTAAAGCAGTTCCAGGTTCGGTCTATGATCAGAGTCCGGCCTTCGAAAGTCAGGTCAAAGAAGGCAGGCAAGTATTCCTCACCATTTACCGCCTTAGTCCTCCCATGGAGAAACTTGGGATTAAGCAAGGTGACTATGCAACGGTTGCCATGATTAAACTGCGCAACAAATCGATTGATTTCGATACATTATACGAAGACAATAATACCCTCGCCAATAGCATTATACGCGTAACTCAAAGAGGGAAGTCATTAAAAGCTTCAGATGAAGTAGCGCGTGGTTCGCGCGTATTACTGGTAATAGGCCGGCCGGTTTCCGATAAAATAATCGTACCTGATTTTACCGGCATGACGTGTTTGCAGGCCAAGACAATCCTCGATACACTCCATTTGGAATGCAATTGTCGGTTCGAAGCAC
>Ga0315904_10004082_pt1 | contig 21055 bp, 23 predicted proteins | sample LakEriMetagenome_6_FD_203529 | JGI IMG/M metagenome (GOLD analysis project Ga0315904, IMG submission 203529) | Freshwater fungal communities from buoy surface, Lake Erie, Ohio, United States - Buoy 12 MA120 | ecosystem: Environmental > Aquatic > Freshwater > Lake | place: USA: Lake Erie, Ohio...
CTGCGTGATCTCTTGGTAGTCTTCTGGGGTGCCAGACCAGAGCCCAGAGTTCTTAAAGGTTCTTGCAGGCTTTCCCTGTGCGAGCCAGCTCTCGAGTGGCTCAACGATTGCAAGCTTTGCCTTTGCCGCTTTATCTCCGGTCTTGGCAGGCTTTTCGACTTTCACTTTAAGCTTCTGGATGGCGTCGTAGTCTGAAAGGATAAGCTCTGTGTCGATCGTCTCAACATCGCGCCGAGGGTTTACCGAGCCATCAACGTGAACGATATTCTCATCATCAAAGCAGCGTACAACGTGTGCAATCGCATCAACGCTTCTAATGTGTCCAAGAAACTGGTTGCCGAGCCCTTCGCCCTTTGATGCTCCGCGAATAAGGCCTGCGATATCGACGAAGGTAATCTGGGTGGGGATGATCTTGGCTGACTTTCCTATCGCCGCTAGTACTTCAAGTCGCGGATCTGGAACGGGCACGGCGCCAGTGTTGGGCTCGATTGTGCAGAAAGGGAAATTCGCCGCAGCCGCCTTGGCGGAGGTAAGGGCGTTAAAGATAGTTGATTTGCCGACGTTGGGTAGGCCGACGATACCGCAGGTAAAGCCCATGGTGGGGTACTTCCAAAAAAATTAGGCGTCTATGGCGGGGCTCGCTACTTGGCGTGATAAGCGAGCCACGGTGCATCTAGAGGTAACATGGGGATGTGGGAAATACAACCGAAGGGGGGAGCGGCTGGGAGGGGGACCGTATGGCCATTGGATTGCCCGTGCTCGTGTCACGTGAGCGTAAACGTTCTCGTTCCCGGAAATGGTGCGGGATTCGTTTGGTCGAGTGAAATCGTTTAGGGGAAGGTTTACGTGCAGGTACACGAGCAGGGGAGGGAGAGCCCACAAGTGGTCTAGAGGGAGTCTGGGAAGTTTGGAAATCAACTGAAGGGGGGGTAGTGACTCCGGCAGGGCGGAGCTGGAAGCTCCGCGTTCCCGATCTACGGACGCTGACGCGTCCTTCGCGTCGCTCACGGGCAAAACGCTCGCTAGCTCGCGTTTTGAGAGGATCATCGCAGGCTCAAGTCCTGCTTGGGCCATGGAATGGCCCCAGCAGGACTTGAACCCGGATCTTTTGTTCGCTCCAAGCTACGGACGCTGACGCGTCCTTCGCGTCGCTCACGGGCAAAACGCTCGCTAGCTCGCGTTTTGAGAGGAAGCTCCCTGGTTCAAGCCCAGGTGAGTCTATTCCTTGTGCAAGGCACAAGGAATGGCCCCACCTGGACTTGAACCAGGGACCTACCGGTTATGAGCCGGCCGCTCTGACCAACTGAGCTATAGGGCCTTCGGAACCTGCAAAGTTACATCTCTCCGCCTACCGATGCAACCCTTTTGACCTGGGGAATCGGACGGTTCGGGATGCGTATTTGTTCGATTTTCCGTGTACTCTGCGGTTTCTACGATATACTATGGGGTTTATCATTTTTATAGAGGCCCCATGTCCGAATCTGCTCCAACTGCTGTTCTCCCGCTCCTCGTCGAACTGAGTAAGCTTGATGGTCGAATCGCTATTCAACAAGCTAAACTAAAACAGCTAGAGGCCGAGCGAGTCACTCGCGCCCAGGCGATCACAACACTCCAGTCTAAGCGTGATGCGAGGGCAAAAATAACGGCGGATAAGAAAGCTTTAAGCGCCCGCGAAGAGAAGGGGATAAAACTCGAACGCGACAAGATTAACGAACGCAGACGCGCCCTCAGCACACTCAACAACTACAAGCTGCAACAGGCAGCCGAGCGCGAGATTGATTTTGTCTCAAAACAGATCGGACAGCGCGAGGATCTGCTGCTCGGATTGCTCCGAGAGATTGATGTGCTCGACAAAGAGGTTCAGGACGCTGATGCTGCTTTGCAGGGGATGCGAGATGAGTTGGCGGCCTTTGAAAAAACCTCCGGAGAGGAGATAGCCGCCATCCAAGAGGATCTGAAAGGCCTACAAGCCGATCGTACCAAACAGGCTCAGCTTGTCGGAAATACTCAGATTTTAACGCTCTACGGGCGGATTGTGGCGCGCTTTCCTTCAGACCCGATTGTGGACGTGGTCAACCGCGATAGCTGCGCTGGATGCTTTATGAAGGTGGGGCCACAGGTGCCAGTTCAGATTTCTAGGGGAGATGTGGTAAAATGCCCCGGCTGCGGGAGAATACTCAAGCTCCCGCGAGAGGAGGTGTAGCCTTCCTGAACAAAAAGCGTTGCTGTCGTGCAGCGTACCTTCAGGTAGCTTAGAGACCCTCAAGCAGGAAGGAGTTGGGTGGATGATCGCTAGGGAGCTTGCTCCCCAGAGGAAAGTCGGGACTTCATAGAGTGAGTTGGCCGTTAACGACGGCGCCGAGCGATCGGCGGAAAGTGCCACAGAAAAGAAGACGACCTTTCCCTTCTATGGGAAAGGAAACGGTGAAACGGTGAGGTAAGAGCTCACCAGCATGGAGGTGACTCCATGGCTTGGTAAACCCCAGCTGAAGCAAGGCCAAATAGGAAGACGCTCTACGGCAACGTAGACAGTGTGACTCGCGCTGGATCTTCGGGTAGTGCCGCTCGAGCCCTTTGGCAACAAGGGGCCTAGATGAATGATCGTCTTATTGATACAGAATCCCGCTTACAGCTCAACTCTTTCCTGGTTGACGGGTCTTGGAAGGTTTCGTTTTGGTTGGAGCCTTAGCAGATTTATTGACCGTCTTTGCTGCTGGAGTGGGTGATTTCTTCGGAGTTGGCGTTGGCGTGACCCGAACTTCCGCCACGTTCATCGGTGCTGCGGTTGGAGTCGGAGACGTCACTGGGGTAGCAAGTGCCGCAGGGGTTTGATTCTTTACCACAGTTACTCGCACGTTCCCCTCGGCAACACTTCGATTGTCATTTAGAAAAACTTTAATTCGATCTGCTATCAGAACACTCTCGCCCTGTTGGAGCTGCGGATTCTCGGTCAGGACGACAACTGAGTTGATCGCATCGTAGGTAGCTCGCTGGCTCGTTGAGACGATATCCTGCTTGGTGATCTTTACGTCGCCCTTGGCGATTATTTTCTGAATCTCGTTCTGTTCAGAGTATGTTCCTTCAATCTCCTTTGAGGTGAGTGTCATATCACCTTGGGTCACGACGACATTCCCGCGGTAGATAAAGATCCGACTCTTATTGTTTAACGTCAGAGTGTCGGAGGTAATGTTGGTCGGCAGCTTGCCAAACTCTTTATCGTTAAATGACCCACCGAGCAGCGGACTTTTGTCGAGAGAATTTAACGCCGATCCCTCGGAGTTGCTCTGTGCCGACACTCTAAGCGAACAGCACAGGGCGATGAGCAGCGCGTAGAGAAGGGTCTGTGTTCGTCGGTATGTCATGGCCATCATTTCGTGCGTGCTTTAATGGTACTCTTTACTCCATTCGATACCACGATCTGTTGTGGGTCGAGTAGGGCTTCAGCTCTGTTTCCTTTTAGCGCAAACATCGGACTGTCTAATTCAAGCGGGACGGGGATAGTCACCTTCCCAGCCTTTTCGTCGTAGAATGCCTTTGACGTTTTAAGAGTGGTATTTCCTTTATATACCACTACAACGTTATCATACAGTTCGGCGATTGAGAGCTGTGTTCCACTTAAGATCAGATTGGCACGATCTGAGGTGAGATGAACAGTGTCTCCATTCTCGCGAACAACATTAAGATCGGGCTTTTCAATCTGCGCTTTGCTGTTGAGTGGGTCGTATTGGCCGCGGGTGCCGTGGATCTCCCACACAGTTTTACCGTCTCGCACCAGGCTTCGATGGAATTCGTTCAGCACAAATCCTACCCCCGCAGCTGGAGTGCCGCTCGCTGCCAGTGGGTCCACCGCTACCGGGGTGGTTTTATCTACGCCTTCAATCGCCTCTTTGGTAAGTGAGCCTTCTACCGTTGGTACCCTGGTGTTGTTACGACGATAGATCGTAATTCCACTGGCGAGGAAAAATGCCGCCAAGAGACTCAGTCCCAAGCGCATGCTCTGTTTTCTGGTTAAGTGGAGAGCCACAATATCTTCCTGTGGTTATCGGGTTCCTGCTTCCTGCACGGTTTTGCGGATAGCGCACAGCAGGCTTACAAGCGAGCCGACCTGTTCAAGCGGGAGCATGCAAGGTCCGTCCGAGGGAGCGTTGTCTGGATCGTCATGACACTCAATAAACACACCATCAACTCCTACCGCCACCGCAGCGCGAGCAAGCGCTTGCACGTATTGGCGTGAGCCCCCTGAGGTTCCGCCTGAGCCCCCAAGCTGTTGCACGGAGTGCGTCGCGTCAAACACCACAGGATACCCCGTCTCTTTCATCATCAAGAAGCTGCGCGGGTCAACCACAAGGTCTCGGTAACCGAACGATGTGCCTCGCTCGCACAGCAGAATCTTGGTGTTGCCCGTTGATGCAATTTTCTCGGCGACAAAACGCATATCAGCAGGGTGTAAGAACTGCCCCTTTTTGACGTGCACGGTTTTCCCTGTTTTGCCAGCTGCTACGAGCAGATCGGTTTGGCGGCAGAGGAATGCGGGGATCTGAAGAACATCGACAACTTTCCCTGCCTTTAGAGCCTGCTCTTCGGTGTGCACATCGGTGAGGACTGGGACGTTTAGGGTCGACCGCACAGTTGCCAGGATTGAGAGTCCTTCGTCAATTCCAACGCCGCGCTTACTGCTTGCACTTGTCCGATTCGCTTTATCGAAAGAAGACTTAAAGACAAACGAGACAGGCAGCTTCTCGCACAGCTCCTTAACGTGCTTTCCGATCTTTAAGCAGTGCTCAAGTGACTCAATCTGGCACGGTCCGGCGATGACTAAGAGCTTTTGCCCAGCGCCCACCGCTAGCGATGGAGTGATCTCGACAATCACGGTTGGTCCCCAACAGCTAGACTGGCCTCAGCGCCAGATGGGCGTCCCTTGTTACGTTCTGACGCTGCAGAGTTTGACTTCTTATTTGAAGCGCCGGGTGAAACCGCTTTTGCCTTGCGGGCTTTGGCGGCGGCGACGAACGAGGTGAACAGCGGGTGAGGGACCCGTGGAGTTGACTGAAACTCGGGGTGAAATTGCACTCCTATAAACCAGGGGTGATCCTTTAATTCGATGATCTCAACAAGGACGTTATCGGGAGAGGTTCCAGAGAACACCAAGCCGGCCTTCTCCAGAGCATCGCGGTACGTGTTGTTTACCTCAAAGCGGTGGCGATGACGCTCGCTGATCAGAGGTTTGCCATAAATCTCTCGCGCTTTTGAGCTCTCTTTTAAAGCACACGGGTATGCCCCAAGGCGCATCGAGCCGCCTTTCTCGTGAACGGTTTTCTGGCTCTCCATGATATCGATAACGGTGCAGCTTGAGTCCTTGTCAAACTCAGCGCTGGTGGCTTTCGGGAGTTTGGCAACGTGGCGCGCAAACTCGATGGTCGCAATCTGCAAGCCAAGACAGATTCCGAAGTACGGAATCTGATTCTCTCTGGCGAACTTCGCGGCTGCAATCTTGCCCTCGCTGCCACGCACTCCGAATCCGCCGGGGATAAGGATAGCATCGACCATAGCGCCGTTATTTGCTTCTTTTATGGCTTGCTCCACGCTGGTTTTCTCAATCACTTCGCTATCAACGTAGACGATCGAGATGCGGCAGTCGTTAGCCACGCCGCTATGAATCAGGGCTTCGCTTAAACTCTTGTAGCTCTCAGTTAGATCTACGTACTTGCCAACCATGGCGATTGTGACTGATGGGCGATCATCGCTAGTAAGCGAGCGTACGATCTTCGTCCATGCTTCAAGCCGCGGCGCGCCTGTCCAGATGTTGAGCAGCTCGACGATGCGTTGATCGAGACCTTCGTTGTGCAGCGCAACCGGCAGCTCGTAAATCGTATTCACATCAGGTGCGTTAATCACGCAGTTCTGACTGACGTTACAGAAGAGGCTGATCTTGTTCTTGAGTTTCTCATCGAGGCGTTGGTTCGAGCGGCAAATGATAATGCTCGGAACGATTCCGTAGCCCGTGACCTCTTTGATCGAATGCTGGGTCGGCTTTGTTTTAAACTCGTGCGCGGTCGAGATAAATGGCACTAGAGTTACATGAATGTAGAGGGTGTTTTGTGCCCCAACATCGGCGCGCATTTGACGGATCGCTTCCAGAAACGGAAGGCTTTCAATGTCTCCAACCGTGCCGCCTACTTCGACTAGGCAGATATCAAATCCTTCTGCCGCTAGCTTTACGCGGCGCTTAATCTCATCGGTGATATGTGGGATCACTTGCACTGTTCCGCCGAGGTAATCCCCGCGGCGCTCGTTTGCGATCACAGTTTCATACACCTTACCTGAGGTGAAGTTGTTGAGCTTCGACATACGAGTACCCATAAAGCGCTCGTAATGTCCAAGGTCGAGATCGGTCTCGGCTCCGTCGTCAGTTACAAAAACCTCTCCGTGCTGAAATGGGCTCATCGTTCCTGGGTCAACGTTGATGTACGGATCGAGTTTGACCGCGGTAACTTTTAATCCTCTCGCCTCGAGCAGCGCCCCGATACACGCAGTGGTGAGCCCCTTGCCGATTGATGAAACTACTCCGCCAGTAACAAAGATGTATTTAGTTGGACGAGATTCCATATTTAAATTCCGCACCTAGCTTCGAAATGGGTTGCTTTGTCGGTGTGCTATCGTGTGTTGCGAGTGCCTAAAAAACAGGGGTCTTTTGTGCGCCCGAACTTCTTACCAGTATGACCTTTCTCAGGATGTAATTCAATTTCAAAAAGCTAAATGTTTATAGGGTGATATCAGCAATCGGATCTTGACAGGAGAGGGGCGTAGGGAGGTGGGGTTCCTGGGGCAGCTCATACCCTAGCGGGGCTTTTAGGCGATTATAAGCGGGAATTCGGTATTAACGAGAGGTCTTATGAAACGTCACGTGTTCGGTATGCAGTTTCCCCTAGTGCTTGTTGTAACTATCTCATGCGCAGTTTTCCCGCTTGTTGCGTCAGCTAATCCGGGCGCGGTGGGAGAGCCTAGACAGGAGCCGTCAAGTTTTATTGACCCGGTTGTAGAACGGGTGCGGGTGGCGGTGCAGAAGGAGGTTGGTGATTCGCGCTTCTCAATTTCGATCTACAACCTGCTTGACACAGTCTTGTTACGAGGAGAGGTGGACTCTGAGCAGACCAGGAGTCAGATTGTTTCTGTGGCGGGGCGAGTAAGCGGCAAACCTGTGCGGGATGAGATGAAGCTAAGACCCGCGCTGACGGATGACCAGATCGCATCATCGCTACGCTCGGCGCTGAGCCAAGAGTATCCGCAGCTGGCCGACCGTGTTCAGGTTGAAGTGCGGGGTGGGGTTGCATATTTATCGGGAGACCTGCGCAATCATCGTGAGATCGATGAGCTTCTTTCCACTGCTCTGATGATAAACGGGGTTAGAGATATTCAGAGCGATATTACCCTGGGAGGACGGCCCTACGGATCGGGGCGGATGAGGGTGGGGAGACGGGCGTATTAGCCCGCACATTTCATGAAGCTAGCTGCTGCGAGCGCTGATAACCGCGCTTTTTCGGGGAACGGGAAAGTTTAGGTGCAGGTGGCAAGAGCAAGGGATGTAATGGAGGGGCCGGAGTAGCAGGGGGCAGGGAGGCGGAAAGGGGTTTCGCCGGGCGGGAAGTCGGGTGTATCATCTCCTGCATGACTCTCAAGCCGCCTTATCCTATCGTTGTCTTAAAGCAGGGGCGGGATGTCGCAGTGCGTCGCCGTCATCCGTGGGTCTTCTCAGGGGCGGTAGCCGAACGACGAGGGACTCTGCAGCGCGGCTGTTTCGTTGAAGTTAGGTCAAAAGATGGCTCGGTGCTGGGTGGGGGACATTGGGGAACGCGAGGTATCGCGATCCGAATGTTGTCCTTTGGAACGATAAAAGAAGAAGTGGCCCTTGTTCGCGAGCGGCTTGAGGCCGCAGCGCAAGTCAGAAAGGCGTTAGGCCTTTTCGGCAATGAACTCACAACTGCATTTCGTTTGGTGAACGCTGAGGGCGATGGCTTACCCGGGCTTATCGTTGATGTGTACGGCCCGGTGGCAGTTATCCAGTGCCACTCGGCGGGAATGTGGCGCTTGCGCGAGGTTATCTCTGAAGCTCTTCTCTCAGGGTCAGTTCCTGGGCTGACTGAATCGGTGTATCGAAGGGTAGAGGCGCAGATAGAAGAAGACGCGGATGAGTCATCGGCTGGCGAGGATGTCCTAGAGGGGGTTGTGCCTGAGCCGGCAAAGGTGGTGGCTTTTTCTGAAAATGGTCTACGCTTTTTGGCTGATGTAACCGCGGGACAGAAGACCGGGTTCTTTCTTGACCAAAGGGTTAATCGATTAAAGGTCAAGGATTACGCCAACGGAAGGCAGGTGCTAAACGCGTTCTGCTACACGGGAGCATTTTCTGTGTATGCCTTTGCGGGAGGAGCTGAGTCGGTTGTATCGGTTGACACCTCTAAGGCTGCGATTGATCTATGTCGTCAAAATGTGGTGACTAACTTCACCAGCAAGCAGCATCTCGCTGAGGTTGCAGACTGTTTTAGTTATCTGACTCAGATCCCTGATACATTTGATCTGATAGTGCTTGACCCCCCAGCATTTGTGAAGCATCAACGTGCTCTGCAGCGTGGGCTACGTGGATACGAGACAATTAATACCCTAGCGCTTAAAAAGATTAAGCCAGGCGGCATCCTGTTTACCTTCTCGTGTTCGCAATTAGTGTCGCGTGAGCTGTTTAGAGATTCGGTGATGCGTGCTGCTGTGAACGCCGGCAGGTTCGTGCGGATTATCGAAGTGCTCCATCAAGCGCCCTGTCACCCTTCAAGCGTATTCCATGCCGAAGGCGATTATTTAAAGGGCTTTGTGGCCATGGTTGAGTAGCCAGTGGTGGGCTACTTTGTGTAAGTAGTTAATGGGGTGGGTAGGGGCCCAATTGATTGGTAGCCTCTCCGGCACAACTTCTTAGCAGTTCGTCATGACACCTGTAGGTACATAAAGTATTTGGCATGAGGTTGTATATGGCATTAGCTCTTCGTTCTGATTCAGTTACTACGGAGTCGGTAGGTCTCTCTCGTTCAGCGCGTGTAGCGCTCCAATCACGGTTCATCGCCAAAGGAAATATCTCAGCCTCTGAGCTCAGCGAGGCTATCGCGGCTGACCTCGACCAAGGTGTTGCTCTGAGTGAAACGTTTATAACTAAATTCCTCTTGGCGACCGATATGCCGTCTGATCTGCGTTCCGAAATCACTTCAAAGATCCAAGCGCGGATGGGTCAGGTGTTGTTCTGTGACCCAGTTCTCTTTCTGAATTACAGCAAGGCAGCGGTGTTGATTGCTAGGCCGTCGGTAGTGCTTAGTTAATCTTAAACTCCATCGGCAGCCACTTCAGGCCTCGTACGAGCGAGCCTGTGTTGTGAAATTGTATCCCATTAAATGTGAAGTCACGAAACGCGACGTGGGTGTGTCCGAAGAAGATCTGTTTTGCTTGTGCAAGATGGTCTGGCTGAGTCGCTCGCAGATACTCAACTATCGAGCGAGCGAGAGTGCTCTTTCGATGACGAGCATACTCTACTACATTAAGGCGGGTGTAGGTCACAATCTGTGCAAAGACTTTACTAAGAATATTTGGTCGCGCGTCTGCATACCTCTGGCGTAGAGCGCCAAGGTCACAACTGCCCTCCGGTAAATCGATGACATCCCCGTGCAGAAAAAGCGCGGAGCCCAGCAGGATCGAATCATGAACTATCTGTAGGTTTGCTTGATTTGCTGCAAATGCTGTCGCTTGTGTAACGAACTCGGGGTGAGAGTCATGGTTCCCAAGAAGGTAGTAGAAGGATGTGTTTGGAAAGCGAGCGCACAGATCTCTAAGCCAATCGACGGCCTGTGCGGTCGTTTCCGTCACTGATTGAAAAATTGAGCGTTTAAAATCGAATATATCGCCGTTTAGTACGATAGTGTTGTAACGACTCGCGGCTTCAAAAAATTCGGGCAGCTTGTGCTTATAGAGCGAGGCACACGAGAAGATATGTAGGTCTGAGACGACAAGCCCCGTATCTGGGGAAGGCGGAGTAATCATGGTAGAGCGATCATTAACCGGTAAAGCGATTTCTGTACACTGTGGGGACCAAGAAAAGTTAGCGAGCTTCTTTTGTTGGGGCGCGCTTGGTAAGGCTTTATTTTTACTTGCAGGCGTGTGCGAGAGCGTGCTAGGCGGCTTATAAATCAGGCGCAACAGCTCGATTGCAAATGTCTAACACGGGTTGGTATTTTACCTGTTGCATAAAACGAGTGGCGCGATGACTATATAAGGAAGATCGTGATTATCTCTGCTCAGAGATAATTAAATTTTGGTCGCCTAGGTAGGGTGACGCATCTCGCCTATAGGGATGCAGCCCTCGTTGGAAAAGGAGGTGATCCATGTCAGCTATAGGAATAATTTCTGCCAGCTTTGTGGATGAGGTGCTCACGCTGTGAGCCGTATCTGCTCATCTACTTTAAGTATGGGGTTTTAAGAAGTAGTATAGGGTTTTTAGCTGAATTGGGTCGTGTCTAGTTGAGCAGAGATGCTTTACTTTGATGCGCTAAGGGTGTGCGCCACGCACGTGGCGCACACTTCTTCTATAGTACTCTCCCGCCTCTTTCCTTCCCACATCCCCTCATTTTCAGATTGCCCCGGATGGTAAAATTTTGCAGTGCGCCGAAAGCATGAGGTCGCGCATTGAAGCTGCCTTGCAGGTACGATGAAATATCGGCGTAGTATTATAACGCTTCTAGGGGGACAGGATGACAATTATTTGGACGATACTTATCGGTTTTATTGTAGGCCTCGTTGCGCGGGCAGTTATGCCTGGCAAGGACAAGGCTGGCGTGGTGCTGACAACGGTGCTTGGAGTAGCGGGCGCATTGATCGGCTCGTTGATGGGGAGGGCTTTTGGGTTGTATGCAGCCGGGGAGCCCGTGGGATTGTTTCTTTCGGTGCTTGGAGCTGTTGTTGTGCTTGCGCTCTATCGCAGGATTGTGCCGAAGGCTTCTGTTGGTAGAGCGTAGGAGTGCGCGCTGAGTGAAGGGCGCCCCATTCATATCGTGATGAATGGGGCGGTTTGCTATTCTTTCTTGTGAGTGGCGGCGGCGCGTACTGTTTTGGCTAGTGAAGCGCAGGAGCCTGCTCTCTCATTTCGCTTACTGCTCGCCGAAGTGCCTCGGGATGGCGCTGGGTATAGAGCCCAAGTAGAAGCAACGTTGGCGCCCACTGTCCGACAAACAGCGCATCATGTTGTCGGCCCAGCGCTCTTAGCATGAGAGCCGCCCCGATAGAGAGCGTAGCACCAAGAAGAAAAACATCTCTCCCCACCTCTGTGAGTCGTTGTGGTAGTTGTTGCTGATGGGCACGCTCGATCGCTGGGCTACTTTGAGTGCTTTGAGTTTCCATAAAATCTCCTCTAATACAAATATACGTCAGTTTCTCTAAGGTATGCGGGACAGGGTATGAGTACTGGCAGCTCGTAGGCGTACTCGTTAGGTCTTGAGGCCGGCACTCTGTAAGGATGCCCTCATCTTAATAATCTGCGTCATGTTCAGTGCCGAAGGGAGCGAATACTCTCAGCAGCTTGGTCTACTCAGCAGGAGGACAAAAGTATGAAGCTAGATACGTTAACAGAGGCACTCGAGGGCGAATTAAGAGATCTTTACGATGTCGAGCAGCAGCTCGTGAAAGTCCTGCCAGAGTTGGTGCAGGCAGTTGTTCACTCGGATCTAAAGACTGCTTTTGAGGAGCATCTTGTAGAGACTAGAGAGCAGTTGGAGCGCCTTGAGAAAGTTTTTGATATCGTGGGGTGCGAGCCTGTTCGCGAGACTTGTGAGGCGATGCAGGGGTTGCTTCGAGAGGTGGACAAAATCGTCGCCTCTCCTGGTAACCGCAATGTGAAGGATGCTGTTCTGATAGGAGCGGCGCAGCGGATCGAGCACTACGAGATGGCGGCCTACGGTACGGCGCTGGCATTTGCTGAGCAGTTGGGGCTCGATGAGGCGGTAGAGCTCTTGCAGGAATCCTTGGATGAAGAGATGGAAGCAGACGAAAAGCTAACGTCGTTAGCAGAGGGAGGGATCTTTACCGCAGGAGTCAATCGGGACGCGAGCCGGGCATCCCGGGCTGGGGTGTAAGGCTACTGGCGGCGAACGGATAAGAGAGTGAACGAATAAGATTCCGTCAGGTATTGAGCACTTTTGACGTTCGCCGGCCCCTAGCTGGGGGCCAGGATCGATAAGATTTCGTGGTACGATTCAACGATGTGAGTCGGATTGGCGGCTTCGAGCAGCTGTCGCTCGGAATAGGGATGGTTATCAGCCGGAGAAAAAGCGATGCTCCGCACTCCGGCTGCGTGCGCTGCATGAATATCAGCCAAAGAATCCCCGATCATCCACGCCGACTCAGGCTCTGCTTTTAGTCTTTCAAGAGCGGTCAGAAGGGGCTCTGGATTGGGTTTTCCTTTGCTAACATCCTCTATACTTACGACCGTGTCAAAGGCATGCGCGAGCTGCCAGCGATCAAGCACAGGGGCGACGTGTCCACGCCGTGAATTCGTAACTACCGCTAGTGACTTGGCATGAGCGCGTAGCTTGGTGATTGTGGATTGCACTGCCGGATACTGTTCAACAAGATGCATGCGGTCGAGCACCCTCTGCCAGACCCGCTCCCTAAACGCCTCAGGGTTTGAGATCTTGAACTGGGAGGCGATATCAACGGACGGCCTTCCAAAGCAGTGCTCTATGGCAAACGCGAGGTCTACCTCTACGCCGTGATCGAGCAAAGAGTGTTGAAAGGCGTGTCCCCAGTGAGGCAGGGATTGTCCAAGGGTGCCATCAAAATCAAATAACAGGACGTGACTCACCGGGGTACACCACCTTTGTTGGTCGCTGTATTAACGTTTGTCTAACGCGATCATTTCTATTTCAACGATTCCACCAAGCGGTAGAGCGCTGACCTGGAATGTTGAGCGCGCTGGCTTGTGTCCCCCAAGCGCTTCTGAATAGAGCGTGTTAACGGTCTGGAAATTTGCGAGGTCAGTCAGAAATATAGTCGACTTTACAACGTCGGCAAATGTAAGCCCGACATGACTTAGGACGACCTTAATATTGGCCAGGACCTGCTCCGTTTGGCTCTGTATGTCGGCTCCGACTAACTGTCCTGTGGCCGGGTTGATTCCCAGCTGCCCGGAAAGGAAAACCATCCCACCTGCGCGTACTACCGGTGAGTAGGGGCCAACTGCCTTAGGGGCGTTTGGAACGTCTTGGAAAGTTTGGATCGTATTCATGGGAAATCCTATTTACATATGCATAGTCACGGCGCGACTGAAGATAGCGCGTTTGGCGATAAAAGAAAAATGGTTAATTTTCAGTTAGCGCCTCGCTTTGTGCGGGTTTGGGGTTCAAAACAACACCCAACAAGAGGTATGAAGGAAGTGCGGCTATGCGAAAGCGACTATGAAATCCACGATCTTGGTCATCGACGACGAGGAAGATATTCGAGAACTGATCCGATACAACCTCTCCAAAGAGGGGTATCGCGTCGAGTGTGCGATGTCGGGAGAGGAGGGGCTAGAGATGTTGAGGAGCCTCACGCCTGACATGATTATTCTCGATCTGATGCTTCCTGGTATTGATGGACTTGAGGTTTGTCGACAGCTTAAAGCCGATCAAACTCTTAGGCAGATCCCCGTTATCATGGTTACTGCACGTGGTGATGAGCCCGATGTCGTATCGGGCTTGGAGCTGGGCGCTGATGACTATGTATCAAAGCCGTTTAGTCCCAAAGTGCTCCTTGCGCGAGTAAAGAGCGTGTTTCGGCGCGGTCGTGGGGCATCCGTGGATGCCGATGAAATCCTCACTCACGGTGGATTAGTTGTAAATCCAAAGCGTCGAGAGGTGCGAGTCGATGAACAGTTGACTGAATTGACCAACACAGAGTTTAAGCTCCTCCACTTCTTGATGCGCCAGCCTGGGTTAGTGTTCACTCGGGATCAGATCGTTGAGGGTGTGCACGGTGATGATTATCCAGTGACGGATCGCTCGGTCGATGTGCAAGTAGTGGGATTGCGAAAAAAACTAGGTTTGTACGGAGCGCATGTTGAGACCGTACGGGGCGTGGGGTATCGATTCAAGGGCTAAAAGCCGCCCGACCGGGGTCGTTTTTTTGCGGGGAATGGAGTACTGTTGGCGCGATGAAAGGTCTGCGTGCACCACCGCCAACTCGTCTTGTGTGTCTGCTCATCGCTTTAGCAGGTTCGCTTCCTTTGTTGGCGGTGAGTCTCGCGTATTGTAATTCGGTGACCACCCTGTTGAGCGCCAGTTTTCTCTCGGCCCTCATTTTTTCGGCGGGATCGCTCTGGTACTTTGGTCACGTCGACCGCGCGTTTTCGGAGATATACCAGGTATGCTCTCGGATGAGAGCAGAGGATCTCTCAGCGCGACTGTATCCACCACGGCTTCGCCGCCTTACCCCGCTCTATCGAATGATTAACTCAACCGCCAGCTTCCTTCAGAAGCAGTTTGGGCGATTATCGCATACGAGCGCGGAGCAGGATGCGATCTTGCGTACGATGGTTGAAGGCGTGGTGTCCATTGATCCTGATGGGCGAATTAGAACTGTGAACACAGCGGCGCGGATGTTGCTTGATATCTCAACATCCCAGATCGAGGGTAGGCTCGTCGCTGAGGTCATTCGCCACGCGCAGCTGCTTCGGTTTGTTTCGGAAGTTTTGAGTGATAACGCGCCACGAGCGCTCACTATTGCGCTCCAAGGGGAGATGACCCGGCAGCTCGAGGTGCAGGCCTCGCCACTGATCGCCGAGGGAGCTGTCAAGCCGGGCATCCTGCTTGTCATACACGATACCACTAGAGTCCGGAGGTTGGAAAATGTCAGGCGTGACTTTGTAGCGAATGTGTCGCACGAGCTCCGCACTCCGATTACATCGATTAAGGGTTTCGTTGAGACGCTGCAAGATGGGGCAATGCATGATCCGGCCCTTCTGGCGAAGTTTTTGGGGATTATCGGACGCCAGGCGGAGCGCTTAAATTCAATTTTTAACGATCTGTTGACTCTGGCGAAACTTGAGGCGGGCGGAGACGACGCAGAGGTTGAACTGGAGAGTATGAAGGTCTCGGAATTGATACGCGCAGCGATCGATGATTGCGGACATAGCGCGTCTGCCAAAGAAATTATCCTCCAGGTTGCTTCGGGGTCTGATGGGAGAGTGTTAGTGAACCTCAGTCTCGTTGAGCAAGCGCTTGTCAATCTGATCGATAACGCGATTAAGTATTCCGAGCCTAAGTCGGTAGTACGCGTGGAGGTGACCCCTGGAGACGAGTACACAGAGGTAGCTGTGGTCGACAACGGCCCCGGTATCGAGAAGCGACATCTGGCGAGATTGTTCGAGCGCTTCTATCGAGTCGATCAGGGGCGTAGCAGACAACAGGGAGGCACTGGGTTGGGGCTCGCCATAGTAAAGCATATTGCTCAGGTTCATGGCGGACGAGTCGAGGTTAAGAGTGTGCTAGGAGAGGGAAGTCGCTTCTCGATATTTTTAAAGAGTGTGGTTTGATGATACTTTAAGCCAGCTTTGAGGCGGGCGTGGATACAAAAGCGGGTGTCAGCTGTAGGGAAGATGGATAGAAAGCAAAAAAGATTCAGGCGTCACGAGAGTGTTCTCAACTTGCTGCTTCGAGCAGCCGCTTCGGTTTCGATCCTTACCACGTTCGGTATTATCGTTGTGCTGACCGTTGAGAGCGTGTTCTTCTTTCGAGAGGTGTCTTTGAGTCAGTTCCTATTCGACTCGCAGTGGACGCCGCTTTTTCTTGATAAGCATTTTGGTATCTGGCCACTGATCTGCGGTACGTTGATGACATCGGTCATCGCGATGATTATTGCCTTACCCGCTGGTTTGGTTATCGCGGTGTACTTAAGTGAGTTTGCCAGTGAAGGCGCAAGGCGCTGGATTAAGCCCGTGCTTGAATTGTTAGCGGGGATCCCAACAATCGTATATGGCTACTTTGCGCTGCTGGTGATCACGCCGTTTTTGCAGAGATTCTTCCCCTCGATGGGATCCTTTAACGCACTGAGCGCTGGGATTGCGATGGGGATTATGATCCTCCCAATGATGGCCTCGTTGAGTGAGGACGCAATATATACGGTACCGAAGAGTTTGCGAGAGGGTGCCTATGCGTTGGGCGCTTCAAAGCTTCAGATGATCATCGGTGCTTTACTTCCTGGAGCCTTCGGGGGAATTGCAGCAGCAGTAATGCTATCGATCGGACGAGCTGTAGGCGAGACGATGATCGTGGCGATCGCCGCAGGGCAGCAACCGCTTCTGCACCTCGATCCGCTCCAACCGATCGAGACCATGACCGCATACATCGTTCAGGTATCTCTTGGAGACACGCCCCATGGGACGCTTGAGTACCACACTCTGTTTGTAGTAGCGATGGCGCTGTTTCTCTTAACCTTGGTGTTAAATACGATTAGTTTAGTGATTCGGGAACGTTTTAGTAGGATGTATCGGTAGATGGAAGCGCACGTTGCACAGCAGGGTATGTCTTTGGAAGCCAGCCAAGCACGGTTGCGCGAGCGACCCTTGCTTGCGCAGCCCATAACCGAGAAGTGCTTCGTGTGGGTCGCCAGAGGGCTGCTTGTGGCGGCAGGTGTGGCTCTTGTGGTGCTGGTAGGAGCGATTGCTGTTGACGGGTTGACTCGTATTGATTGGAATTTTTTCGTTAGCTTTCCGTCTCGGAAACCTGAGAATGCCGGAATCTTAGCGGCATGGTTGGGGAGCGTATGGCTGCTGGTCTTAACTATTGTAATCGCGCTACCGGTCGGAGTTGGAGCCGCGATCTACTTAGAGGAGTACAGTAAGAAGGGGCCATTCAGGAAGCTCGTTGAGGTGTGTATCGCCAATTTAGCGGGTGTGCCATCGGTGATCTATGGATTATTAGGCTTGCAGGTGTTTGTGCGGGCGCTTGGTTTTGAAAGGAGTATTATTTCTGGTGCGTGTACACTAAGCTTGTTGGTCTTACCGATAATTATTATCGCCTCGCGCGAGGCAATCAAGGCTGTGCCAAAAGGGTTACGCGAGGGGGCTCTTGCCCTTGGCGCGACTCGTTGGCAAACAACGTGGACGCAGGTGCTACCGGTGGCTTTGCCCGGAATTGCAACAGGGTGCATCTTCGCCTTTTCGCGAGCAATCGGTGAGACTGCGCCGTTAATTACCCTTGGCGCTCTTACATATGTGGCATCGGTCCCTGACTCTATCTTTTCTCCTTTCACGGCTTTACCCATTCAGGCATTTAACTGGCTTTCGAGGCCCCAGGTAGAGTTTCATCGTAATGCAGCGGCGGCAATTACCGTCCTGTTAGGTTTTATGATAATCATGAATATCGCAGCTATAGTGATTCGCATGCGATGTCAGAGGCGTCAGAGGTAAAATAGTTGGAGGGGCCTGTGATCGAAGATGCGTTGGGAGGAGTTGTGAACCAAGAAATGAAGGTGTCAGAGACGGGCGAGTCAGAGGCTCACGCTCAATCCACGAAGGTGGCGATTGAGAATGTTGATCTGTTCTACGGCGCTTACAAAGCGTTGCACGGCATTACCCTCAACATCCCAGCACGCGAGGTAACCGCTTTTATCGGACCATCAGGCTGCGGAAAAACCACTCTCTTACGCAGTATTAACCGCATGAATGACCTGATCGAAGGGGTCTCGTTTACGGGTAGTATTCGTATCGATAACCACGATATCTATGCGCCAGGAGTTGATTTGATTGAGCTGCGCAAGCGGGTTGGAATGGTCTTTCAGAGATCAAATCCGTTTCCGAAGAGTATCTTTGACAATGTCGCGTATGGCCCACGTGTGCATGGTATTCGTGATAAGGGCGTGCTCAACGAGATTGTTGAACGCAGCCTGATTAGGGCTGACCTGTGGAGAGAGGTACGCGACCGTCTCTACAACAGCGCGCTCGATCTTTCAGGAGGACAGCAGCAGCGGCTGTGCATAGCCAGGGCGCTTGCGGTGGATCCAGAGGTTTTGTTGATGGACGAGCCTGCTTCAGCGCTTGACCCTCGCTCTACTTCTAAGATTGAGGATCTAATCGGCGAGTTGCGGAATCAGTACACGATTGTGATAGTGACGCACAGTATGCAACAGGCAGCGCGCGTGTCAGATCGAACTGCTTTTTTCTACGAGGGGCGCCTGGTTGAGTTTGGCCCGACCAAGCAGCTCTTTACCAAGCCGCGCGAGAAGCAGACCGAAGATTACATCACGGGAAGATTTGGATAATTCTCGCTGCAGTTACGGTGAAGGCAGTCGGCGTATGTCGGCTTAGGAGAGGAGATAGATATGTCGGTACACTTACAGAAAGCGATCGATGGGCTCAAGAAGCGTATACTTGAGTTAAGCGCCGTAGTTGAAGAGAGTGTGAGCAAGGCTCTGCGTGCGATTGAAGAACGCAATGGAGCGCTCGCTCAGGAGGTTATCGATGGCGATACTCGTGTCGATATGCTTGAGGTTGAGGTCGAAGAAGAGTGTTTAAAGATCTTAGCCCTGCATCAGCCGGTGGCGATAGACCTACGCTTTATCGTCGCGGTGCTTAAAATCAATAACGACTTGGAGCGCATTGCGGATGTTGCAGCTAATATCGCCAGCCGCGCGCGGCGTTTAAGCCTCGTCACAACTCCAGCTGTGGTGAGTGTCGATTTCCACGGAAGCGAGCTAAAGGCTCAACAGATGTTGCGTAAGAGTCTTGAGGCGCTCGTTAATCTTGATGAGGACGTGGCGAAGTGGGTATGCGCCGCCGACAGGGAGATCGATGAAGCCAATAGGAGCGTGCATCAGCAGGTTTTACGAGCGATTAAGGCGCATCCCGAGGACGCGGAGCGATTGATCCTACTACTTTCAGTCTCTCGTAATCTCGAGCGCTTAGGTGATCACGCAACTAATATCGCCGAAGATGTCATTTATATGGTGCGCGGTGAGATCGTCAGGCACACGCGGGTAGAGTAGGGCGTAGTGCCCACCTGTGCTCGTACAAGCAATTTGCTCTTGCGGCGCTTCGAGCATGTGATACCGTCATAGAGACTTCGGTGTAGGAATTGTATGAAGCGACCTATAAAATTCACCATTATCGCGAGCTTAGTGGCGTTCACTTACGCAACGGATGTGTGGTCTCAGAGCCTGACGAGAGAGATTCCCCCTGGTTCGACTCTCGGGCAGGTTCTGGGTTTGTGGGGTGAGCCAGTAGAGAAAGTTGATAAGTCGGTTAAGGGCGAGATGGTCTGGTATTATCCAGATGGCGGTAAGGTTGTCTTTAAGCAAGGTCGAGTGAGTTCTTGGCGTCCAACTAACGCAATTATTGCCCAGAAAAAACAGTTTGCAGCTTCAAGAGCGGAGGCCAGTCCAGCCGCAGCGCAGCTCTCCAAAGAGACCAGAGATCTAGTTCGAGATATAGCCAAAGAGGTTCCCTCTGGGCCGGATGTTCCGATGCCTGATGCTCCGCCCGCAGTGGCTCACAGCCAGCCACCGATGATCCCCAATCAGGTTCCTCCTGGAGGACGCGGGGCCCCACCTGGATTAGTGCCAGGTGAGGTTATGATGGATGATGATGTTGATGACTAGCTTGCAACCCTGTTGCTGCGAACCGCTTTGCTAAACCCTGCGCGAGTGATTTTTGAGAAGAATCACTCACAATAGCAGGGCGAGCGCAACTTGGCGGTGTTGCTCTTTCTGGGGGCCAAGATTGCGCTCGCCCAGCAATTCTCATTCATTTTTTTTCAAAAATGAATGAGGCTGGGTTTATATCAATTTCAGCGCGGCACAAGGTAGATGATTCGAGCACGGTTTTGCATGACGCCAGCGTATTTTTTGGCTTCATCACCTCGCCCCCAAAACAGGTCAATGCGGTCGGTGCCAGTTATCGCTCCTCCGGAATCCTGGTCAATTACAAAGCGAGCTGCGGGCTCAAAGCGTTGAGGGTCTTCATGAACGGGTTGGTTTGGCCCAAAAACCGGCTTGTCAAACTGGAGATAAGCCAGCGCTCCCTTGGGGGCAAAGCGCGGATCGGCAGCAATTGTTCTGCCTGGGGTTGCTGGAGCTCCAATCGCGGTGATCGCGCGCTTATCTGAGCGATCAAAGAAAACGTAGCTTGGATTCATGAAAAGGATCTTATCGCGCTCTGCCGGGCTCATGGTGCGGAGCTTAGCTTCTAGCCTCTGCATGGTGACTTTTTGGGGTGCGATCTGATCCTTTAGAAATTTACCGATGGCCTCGTAACGATGCCCATTTTTATCTGCGTAGACTAGTGATACCTCTTCACCGTGTGGAAGCACGACTGTACCTGAGCCTTGAATCTGGAGGAAAAATGCGTCGATCGGATCGACCCAGGCAAGCTCCAGCGATTTGCCGGAGAGTGCTCGGCGGCTATCTATCTCCTCACGGGTAAAGAAGGGGACGACTCTATCCTTTACGAGCCGCCCCTTGAGCGGTTTCTCAGATGTAAATCTTTCAGAGAATGTACCAAGAGGAATTGTGAGCAGCTCGGGTGGTTTGGCGTAGAGGGGGCGCGAAAACCTCTTCGTGGGGGAGAGGGAGCCAGGAATCGCCGGTGCGAAATAACTGGTGAGTAGAATGTCTCCCCATGAGTTGCCCCCGTAAAACTCAAAGAAGCGGAAGTTGTCCCGAATATACCTAAGCTTCTCCTCTACCGATCGCGAGGATTGAAGCACCTGATGTAGTTGGGTGAGGGCAGCGTTGTAGTCGCCACGCGAGACCGTGACCGGGCCGACATTCATTAATGTTGAGGATGTATTGAGCAGGATTTGTGATTGAGCTTCAATCGCTGTGCTAAGCCCATCTAGAGCAAGGTCATCATTAAGAGCTGGAGCCTCTATTTCCCGAAAGGCATTAAACGGACCTGTGGCTGTTTGACGGGCGCATCCGCTGGCCATAGACACTATTCCTAGCGCAAGCAAGGGTGCCAGCGAGCGTTGTATGAACAGCAGAAATAATGGGCGTAGTAGTG
>Ga0315904_10004085_pt1 | contig 21049 bp, 23 predicted proteins | sample LakEriMetagenome_6_FD_203529 | JGI IMG/M metagenome (GOLD analysis project Ga0315904, IMG submission 203529) | Freshwater fungal communities from buoy surface, Lake Erie, Ohio, United States - Buoy 12 MA120 | ecosystem: Environmental > Aquatic > Freshwater > Lake | place: USA: Lake Erie, Ohio...
AGCTTCGTAGAAAGCATTCGTACGTTTCATCTCTTGACACGATTCTTGTGTTAAGAAATAATAGTCTTTGCCTTCAACTTCACCTGGTCTTGCTGGTCTTGTAGTGTAACTTACAGCATATTTGAAACCACGACTCTCTAGATTCTTTCGCATATAGTCCTTGCCTGAAGCACCTGGACCTACTAAGATAATTCTTTTATGGTTATTCATGTTGCTTATATCTGTTAATTTGTGTTTGTTTACAATTGATATGCTAAAGGACTAGGTAAATCACTGTATTCACACCAGTTCTCAGCCTGATCGAATTTTGGATGATACCAGATGGTTCTGCCCTTGTGTTTTTTATGTGACATGTTTGGATTGCCATAACAGAGCATGAACTCATCCCAAGAAGCCATGTCTGTTAGATCTCCGAATGGATTCTCCCAGTCTTTAAGCTGGCCTCCGCCTAATTCGTAGGCTTTTAGCGGCAGGGTTCTACATAGTTCTAGGATCTCTGGTGCCTCTTTAATTGCCACCTTTGCTGGAGCAAATGGATCAATATCCGCTCGTAGAAGGATCTCCGCTCTCAGATAATTGCCAATACCGTTGAAGTACTGTTGGTTCATTAGAACCTCACAGATTGGTTTTAGGAATGCTGTTTTGTCCAGGTTATTGACTACATTGTTGTAGAATTGCTTATACTCTACAGTCGGATCTGGTCCTCTGTTGGCAGACCAGTCTGTGGCCACTTTCCAGCCGCCGAACCTCCTAACATCTACGAAGTCCAAAGAACCTGCTTCGGATTGGAATCTAAGATGTGAGTGTTTTGAAAGTACTCCAGCTTCGATCCATTTAAAATGACCAGACATACCCATACCCATTAAGAGTTTCACCTGGTTGTTAGAGTTCAATTCAGTTAAGGTTAACATTAACTCTTTACCTCTACTCTCAGCCTTAATCGTAAAGCTATGGAAAGGCACTTCTACATCATTGCCTTTATGGACTGGATTCTTTCTGACTCCGTAAAAAATCTTGTTCTCAGCAACTTGGTTAACGTAGTCTGCAGTTAACCTTAATTCTGCTAGTTCTGGCATATGGCCTTGCGTGTTAGTTTTTCTATCAGTTCTATGAACTCATCCGAATTTGTTTTACCACCAACATGCCAACGATCATACTCATTCAAAGTATATTGCTCATCGTAGGTCTTCCAGTCATAAATGGTAAAGACTTCACCTTTGTACTCAAAGGTCCATTCATACTGAACTTTACCGTCACCGGAATCTTCCGGGCGGAATGTTGGTTCACCAAAGGCCTTGTATAAATCATTGAACTTAATGCCAGTGGCCAAGTAGCCTTTTAGGCTGCTACCACCAGTGCGGCCCATTGCCTCTTCTTTCTCTAATTTAGCAAATCGTTTCATAATTAAGATATTGTTTTTTCGTTTTCACGTTCTTGTTTGCGTTTCTCACGTTCTTCGGTAAGTATCACATCAATGTAGTCGTAGATGTAACGCTTCATGTTGTTCAACTTCTCATCGATCTCTTCTGGAGACATAAATTGTTTTTCAATGTGCAAGTCTGATAGATTAGCACCGATGCGTTTAAGTACATCGCAAGTAGTGAACAATTCTTCTGGAAGATACTCTCTGTGTTCTTTGATAAATTCTTGTTTTGTCATGTCTTTGTGTTTGATTACAGTGTAAATATAATAAGAAAGATTGACATATGACAATTTTTTTGCAATTATTTTGCATTTTTTTGCAAAAAAAAGCCACCCGGAGGTGGCTTCTTGCATGTGTTTTAGTTAGGATTAGTTAAGAAGTGATCCAACTTGTGCTTGAGGATCAAGTTCGTTAGTTCTCCATGGGTTAGGAACTTGGTTACCAAGATCCCAGTTGCTTCCTAGGAAGTTACCAGCTTGTACCATCAAGTTGGTAGAGTCTTTATCGGTCATATTGAATGCCAACATCTCAGGAGCGTGAGTTGCTACGTGAGTCATTCCGTTCATTACCGACCAGATTGACTGGTTTGAGCGAGCGTTCTTAAGCTCTGGTGTGCTCATGTTGCCAAGTTCAATGTTTGCTGATATGTAAGCGTTGCGGTTCTCGTTGTAAGGAATCCAGTTGTCAGCAGCATCACCAACATAATGCTTAATTGCGTTGTGTGCTTTTCCAAGCTCTAACATTGACGCTGGAGTTACCATCGCTTTTTTAACAGTCTCTTCAAATCCAGCTGGACGGAAACCATTACGACGAAGTTCATTCATGTGGTGGAAGAACTTCTCCATTGAGTCTTTTGACAAGTCAGCAAGAGCATAAGTTTCTGCTGCAAGAGGAGTAGTAAGTCCGTTTGAACACCACATACGATTTACGTAAGGCATCACTTGGATACCGTTGATTGGTGAGTTTTTCAAAGTCAAACCAGCGGTGAAGATCTCATCTGCAATACCGATACCGAACTGAGCAGCTGGATTAGCAACGTTGATGATTACCTCACCTTTGTTACCATTAACACCCCAGTTAGTGATTTCAAAACCATTTTGATCGATGATTTGATCTGTAAGGTTGATGAAACGCTCGTGGCTGATCATTGAGTTAGTAGTCTTAGAGAAACCAACGATCTTCTTGCTCAAAGGAGCCAAGATCAAAGTAATCTCATTCAAGTTGGCAGCCATGGCATTCTTCATCTGATTGATGAATTGTGCTTTAGTCTCTGGGCTGAAGAGAGTTTCGAACTTCTTAGCAAATTGCTGAGACATCCCGATGATACGCATAAGATCCTTGAAGGCCTCTTTGGTGATCTCCAAACGCTTACCTTGATACTCGATAGTAGTATCGTTGATGATTGTAACTTCACGTACCGGAACGGTCTTACGTACTGACTGTGAGTTCAATGTTTCGGCTTTGCGAGCGTTGATCTCTGTTTGTGAAAGGGTTGTTAAAACTGCCATACTTTTTTGTTTTTTGTTATATATTTGGTTTTTAAAATGTTTCAGCTTTTAATGTGCTGTTGTTTTGATTACAGTGTAAATATAATACGAAAAAGTGACATATGACAATTTTTTTGCAATTATTTTTGCCAAAGTTATTAACAATTTAGGTAATTGGCAATCTGAGCCACCACTGAAGGCTCCATTTTGGGATCATTCCACTTCCGGTTCAATCCGGAGGGATGCGGAACCTGCAAATGTTCGATCTTCTGGCTCTGACACCACTTCGATGAGATCAAGCCCAGGCAAATCACCTTCTCGTAGTTTGCAACCGACCATCTTTCTAGCAGGATCTCTTTCAGTCTTGGTTTTGCTCCAGCCTCTTCAGAACAGTTGCGCCAATCATACTCCTCTTCGTTATAGCCTAGAGATTCCATCCAACGTTTTACTCGTTGAATTGTTTTCGAGGCCTCTCTTGAACCAGCAAAACCTGGAGATTGACCAAGTACCAGGATCCTATTGTCTGGTATTGCGTCTGGGCTATTTGGGAAGCGATTACGCAACTTTCAACCTGTCTAAAGGATAACTATTGTCTGCAGATTCCATGCGTTCTGGATGCCATTGAACAGCCCAGATTTTACGCTGTATGTCTTCGAATGCTTCCGGAATATAACCACAACCAAAAGAGAGATGCGTTACCGTAAAGTTCTTTGCTACAGTTTCACAATACTGATGGTGTCTACTGTTGACTTGTTGCATGTTGTTGTTCAAGTCCATCACCCAATGGTATTGTGAGATTCTTTCGCTATGATCTACATCTTCGGTAAAGTCATCACTTCGGTGATCTTCGACAATTGAGTCCACAATGCTTGAGACCTTACCGCCAAAGAAGTGGTTTAAGACCTGCATTCCACGACAAACACCGATGATCGGTTGATCCGCGTCTAAAGCCATCTGGATCCACTCTAACTCGCGTTTATCTCTGGCAGGATTAACACCCAAGTCTGCACCTCCACATAGTAGAAGAGGCCCAGAAATGTCCTGGGCACCTTCTTCTAGGATTACCGCAGAAAAACCATTAGACTCTACCCACTTGATGTAAGTGTCGAGCTCTTCTTGGCCTTTAGGCGGGGCTATTAGGATATACTTTGGTTGATCCGACATATATCGCAATGATTTCTTGTTTATTGCCTTCATTAAGAATCTTATTAATGTAAGCGTTGGTGTTTTTGATGTTTGTATACTCAACACTGTGCTTTGAGTATTGCACAATTACAGTAGAACCTCCTTCAGTTTTTGAAAGTGGATTTGTACGCATGTGCTCGGTTGGTTTATAGTGTGTGCTCATATTGATTAATTATCGAACCAAAATACTACTCGGACTTCGTTCTCATCGTCTTGTTCAAGGGCTTTCATTGCAGCCAACATTGCCCGATATTCAGAAGGAATGCGGATCTCATCATCTGGCCATTCTTCAGCTTGTCGTTTAAGATAGTGCTGGAATGCCTCTTCAAGTTCAGCGGTATTCATCCAAGAATGTGAGTGATAGTCAAGGGCTTCCATCCATTGATCGTCAATGATCTCATAACCTCGTTCAACCCATTTAAGAGCTTGGGCTCTTGTGAGATAACCAGGCTCTAAATGTCCATTCTCACAGCATTGATCCTCATCGTCAACAATGTGCATATACGCTTCGTGTGCTGCTGCAGTGCTCATCTCATCTCTGGGTAGAATACCCTTCGGTTCAAATGATTCCGGATAATCTCCACGCACTCCGGCCAAGATGGCAAACATTGTGTAATTGCGACCTGGATTCAAGTGGTCGCCGAAAGACCACCAGTAAGGTTTACGACCTGCTTTTTCTAGGTTCTGAGCCTGCTCTTTATTGCGGTACTCAATGAACATGTGTATATCTGCTCCCATGGTACTTATATGATTCGGTTTTTATATGTTTCTCGCCATTCCAAAAATGATGGAGTCTCAGGATCTACAGCCTTAAGTGCCTGATACCAGACAAACATTTTTGCATCAGAACTTCTTTGGTAGCTTTCCATCAACTTTTTATTGTAGTCGAAAGATTCTTTATGTACCTCGATATTCTCTGCAATGCCTTTAACTTTTGCCTCCAGTTCTTTTAGTTTACTGATCGCCTCAGTTGCAATTATACCTAAGATCGCCTGATCTGTGATTGTATCTCGTAACGTATTGATCTGAGCCATTATCGGATTAGCTTCTTGCACAAGTTCATTGTGTAATTTTTTAGCATGTTCAAATTGTTCTTGGAAACGGTTGTATCTCTCTTGTAACTCAAGATCTTCCACCTCTGATTGAAATGCTTTCTTTAAAGCCTTTACTGGGTCGTGTTCTTTCTTTGCCATAGTTTATCGTTCTAAAATTACAAATGTTCCAAATTCGCGGTCAAAAACTTGTAGGAGATTCTCATAGTCACCGGACATCATCTCATTTACAAGGTCTTGGCATTTACCAGAGTCCCATCCAAGTTGGCGGCCAAAATTCTTGGCCTTGCCCATTAGGACAAATGCATTACCATCAGGTCCGGTAAGATCAATGATGATCGGTCCAGTTCTCTCTTCTTTACTTCTTATCATAGTGCAAATTTTTCACGTAGTTCTTTAATCTCATCTGCGGATTCAAATCCAATGATGTTGTAAACTTCATCATTCTCACCGAAGATTGGTTTCACAAAGTCTGCTGCAATTAACTCGTCCCAGATCTCGTAGTACCAGTAGAGTTCGAAACCTTGTAGGTTCTTCAGCATGTTTGCTTTCATATCTGCAAGTTCGTAACCACTACCATATTTGTAAGGGTTGATGATACCTGCAAGCATATTTGCAATCTCTTCGTCTTCAAGTGCATTGATTGAGAACTCGATCTCTTTGTACATAAGGTCTTTGATGTTCTCGTTGTACTCATACATCTCGTTTGACCAAGGTTTTACGATTTGGATACCGTGTTTGTAGATTGCTGGAATGTTTTTCTTTGCCATGTCTTTTATTGATTTACAGTGTAAATATAATACGAAAAAGTGACATATGACAATTTTTTTGCAACTATTTTGCCAAAGTTATTAACAATTACAAATCATCTTCATCAAAGTTAAATTTCTTTGGCTTCTTGCTTCCAGGTTCAAAAAGTTGATCTTTCTTGCGCTTAAAGTCAAGTTTACGTTTACGCTCTTCCCGGTTAGGTTCATGTGAAGAAGGTTTACGCTTTTTCATTGTAAATAGAGTGTTAAGTTATTGTACAGTCTGGTTCGAATTGCTGGTACTTGCCACACCAGTGTGAGTTTGGCAATAAGTGATCCAAGGTTGATTTGGATAGGGCACGCCTGGCATATAAGGTGATGGCATCGGTGTTGGTGGATATGCCGGAAAACTTGGTGTTGGTGGTGTATATGGTGGAGTTGGCATAACCGGAGCATCTGGTGCCATTAAGGTCATTGCCTCTTCAACAGTAATATGTTTCTCATCAAGCAAACGTTGAATGATGTCTGCCTTTGATGGTTTAAAATTATAAGTGATCTGAGTTGTGCTTGTGTTTTCCATGTTGATTATAATTGCAGATGGATTGTTTGTTTCAAAAAAAAGAGCACCGAAGTGCTCTTTTTGCGGAGGCTCAGGGATTCGAACCCCGGTTACAGTTTCCCGTAAAACAGTTTTCAAGACTGTCGCATTCGACCGCTCTGCCAAACCTCCATAATGACTATTGGCCAGTCAGGGTTATATATCTGCTTAACTTAAAGTTTCAGCGTTTTTTTCGACTGTATTTTCTAGCTCTTTAAGTTGTCGATGTAAGCTATCTTCCATCGCATGGAATAGATTGTGCATATTGGCTATCTGTTCAGAAACGCCATTCGTTAACTTGTCAATTCTAGAATCAATTCTACCGTCAACTTGTCGAATATCTTCGGTAACTTCTTTAATTCTGTCTGTAAGACTGCGTACTTCAGCATTAATTGTGTTGTACATTGAGTCTTCAGCTCTTTGGTTGTATTGATAGATCTCTTCGATCTCTTTGTTTAGGTTTGCAATCTCTGCACTCAACTTTTTGGTCTGAGCGCTAATTCTGAACATACTGTAAACACCGGCAAATGCCAATACAGACAGTACACCCAAAACGAAGTAGTAGATGTTTTCCATAATTGTCTTAATTTTTTAAAAGACTGGCCAATATGTCAAAGAACTTTAGAACCTATTAGAGTTTACCTCCAGCAGGCTCTATGATGTCTTCTGCAGTATGAATCTTTTCAAATTCATATTTAGGTTTGATGATTTCATTTAAGGCTCTACCTTGTGAGTCTGCATTGTTAAATGCAAAGAAGTCTTCTTTGGTTACTCCTCGGTAAAGATAACTTGCGTGGCCAAACTGGACCAACATAGTCTTGTGTTCGTAATTGTAAGATGCTGACTTGATAGTCGTAGAATCGTACTGTGCTATAACTGATTTAACCATAATTTTTTATGTTATATCAGTCATACTAGAAAGGTTTCATTAACCTCTAGGTAGACTCATTGATGGTTTTGCAGTCGGTGGTTGTTTCATTCCACTAACCATCTTGGTCACACCATTCTTTGGAAACTTAGGAGTTGGTGCCTGTCCTGTTGGTTTGCTTGCTCCTGGATACATTTCCGGGTTTGGGTTAACCGGACTCTTCATATTATAGTCATTAACGCTTGCATTCACCGGGTTATCAATTACACTTGGACCTTTGCCAATTGTATTCTTTAAAGGCTTCGGTTTGTACTGGTTTCTATCCTGGTGGTCGTATTGTTTTGTCTTTTGCTTTTCAGTGGATTTACTGTTTTGTTCATTCATATAATCCACCTGTTGCTGCTTGTCAGTATCATGAACTGGTTGCGTCTCTTTAGTTACAACTTTACCACTATAGTCCTCTTTGTTCTGTACATCTGCTTCTGGACCCGTACTGGTTTCGGTCATCCATTTTTCAGTCTTGATCTCATTCTTCATTGGCACTTTTTCAGCAGCTTTACCATCAACTCTCTTATGTGGTTCTAATGATTTTTTCATGTTCGTAGGACCATTATCAGCATCTCCTTTACCCTTGTTTACCATGTTCTTGAATCCAGTATTTTCACCAGAAACCTTATTATTGATTTTAGTACCTGCTTTACCATCACCAAAATCTTTGTTGACGTTACCAAGACCGGTGTTAAGTTCACCCATGGCCTTCTTGTTAGAGAAGATCTGGTTTAAACCACCCTTACCTGATTCTAGGACATTAAGATTTGTAAATTGAACTTTAGCCATTTCCGTAAAGTGTATTATTAACCGAAGATACCACCGCCATTAACTTTGACACCGGTGCGAGTCAATGTTGTTTGTAGTGATTTGATTGCAGCAACTACGTCATTACCACCTCCACCAAGATCCATTGGGCCAGGGTTTTTAGTGAAGTTACCTTCTTCATCCACGGAACCTTCAGGTGTACCTTGTCCTTCAAGATATTTGTCAAAGATGTTACCAAGTTCTTGAATGGCTCCAATTAAGTTATCGCCAAGTTCTCTGATTGCACCTTCGCCACCCTTAGAAGAAAGATAACTTAACGCTTTAATCATCTCGGTAGTCTTATCCATACTAACCTGGTTGATTAACTGAGTTGAACGTGAGATACTCTTATAAGCTTTTGCAATACGTTCTAGTGCTGCAGCCTGTTTGTCAAATGAAGATTCACTTAAGACCTTCACGAAATTTGTAGCTGCTTTAACAGACGTCAAAGGTACTTTATTACCAATGTTGTACAAAGATTTAGAAATGCTTTCCATTGGCCACCATAGAGCCTGGATTTTACCAAGATCGATTTCTTTCAGGCCGATGCCGAATTCCTCAGCACCTTCACCTGCGTCTTCACCATAATCGACAAAACCCTTAAGGATTTCACCAATTGTTACACCAGCACTACCAGCCATTACGATTGCACTAGCTGCTCTACCAAATCCTTCTAGGATCGGTACAGTTTCAGCAATACCTTGGCGCATACTAACGATAGTTTCTAAAATCTCTAAAGGTCCTTTCGACTTTTCACCACCAAAGAATGAAGTGATACCATCAATAAATTCTGAAGCTGCATTACCCAGTGCTGAAAGTACACCGCCCGCTGCAAGACCTGCTGTAGCTCCAGCTAATAACAATAAGGCCATAGAGATAGCACCAATACCAATTGCTAATGGAATCAGGTTTTCAATACCAATCTCATCTTTTAATCTTACCAAGATGTCGATCATCTTATTGATTGGTACTGTGATTAAGTTAGAGATGTTGTCTGCAATAGAACCAAGATCTGGTAAGAAGTTAAAGATCCAAGCAATAGCCAAGATTGCCACAGCAACGATAATTGCTCCAACTGCAGCAATTGCAATTGCGACGATGCCGGCACCACCTCCCATAACTTTACCTAAAATAGCAAGTACTCCACCAAATGAACCAATTGCCAAAGCAGCTTGCGCTGTCCAATCTAATGGAGGTGAGACAAAGTTACCAGGTAGGAGTGTGAATACCCATGCTACTAAGAAGATAGCTATTGATAGGACAACAGTTACCATTAATGCTTTTAATAGATCAGTTGTCGATAAGTTGAATTTATTAACTAGGACTGCAATTAGTGCAAATGAGATACCAAACATTAGGAGTGCAACTCCAATCTTAAATGACCACATAAAGTCTGGGCCATTCCAAGTATCTGGTAGATGTGTAAACATCCATGCAACACCTAGGATTGCTAAGGCCATGATAACCAGTGCAGCTCCGGCCAATAACATCTCTGCGATTGATGCTCCTTGCATTGCTCTAAGGATTAAGGCATAACTAAATGCAAATGCCACCATTGCAAGACCTACAGTTACCGACCACATTAAAGGAGGCATATGTGCCAGCATTTCATTCGGGTCTGGTAGCATCATTAAGATCCATGCAGCTCCAACAATACCAGCTGCCATTACAGCAAGAGCAAGACCTGCTAAGAGTACCATACCGACTCCTTGCATGTTCGCTTTAATACCTGCGTTGTCTAGGGCTCTAATGATTAATCCCATCGCAAGCGCAACTGGAATCAAACTAAGACCAACAAGAATTGCAGTTATAAAATGAGCTGCAGTTAAATTTGTATTGATTAGTTGTAGTACATAAGACGCTGCAACTAAACCAGCAACACCACCAACCATTACTAACATTGCAAGCCCAACCATCTTAACACCCTCCATGCCACGCATGTGTTTGCTTTTAGCCATGGTAGCCATGATTTGAGAAAGTGAAAATGCCAAAGGTATCATGATGATTGCAATTCCAAGTGCAGCTAAAAACTGAGCACCTGAAGGTACAGCCATTAATAGTAATAAGTATGAGCTTATCGTTAATGTTGCAACCATACCGATCAATGCAACCATACTACCACCCACTAAGCCCCAGATACCACTAGTATCTGTCATACTTGCTTCCATGCCTTCAAAACCAGCACTTTTAGTACCAACACCCTTTGCAAGTTGTGCTGCAATTAATGAGAATGCATATCCAAGTGGCACAAACAAAGCTCCAATAAACAAGGCTGTAGCCAATTGTACCAATGAAGGTGTAGCCATTAAAGTTAATAAGTAAGATCCGATCACTACAATCGATAACATTCCTAGTAAACCTACTAGGGCTCCAGCAACTCCTAAGAAGCCACCTTTATTTGTCATTGACTTTGAGGATCCTTCTTTGTCCGTATTCTCCTCTAGTTTCGAACCAAAGAAAGCATCTCCAATTTTTACAAAAGCCGGTGTAACCAGCATTATAAGACCTGCAATTGCCAATGCTGTAACAATTTGCATTGGTGAGATCGGTGTAACAGTACTTAATATAAGTGAGGCTCCTACAATTGCTATCGAGATACCAATCACCATAGCAGCCATTCCAGCCGTATCTTTTAGTGCTTTAAATTTACTAGCATCTCCAAGTAGAGCTTTATCTCTGTTACTATCCTCGTCTTTCCTATTCTTCGTTGCATTTCTACCAAAGAACTGCTTGTTCTGTTGGATCAGTAACTGTTTGATGTCACCTAAAAGGGCTGTTTGATTTTTAATTTCTTCTCCAACGTTATATGTGTTGTCCCATCGCCAAAGAATTGCTTCCATGGAAGTAAGTGCACGGGTCTGTTCTGCTGCAGAACTACCCAGCTTGGTTAATGGACTTAATAAAACTTGTAGAATGTTATTCACTTAAAGCGCTTGATCTTTTTATTTTGCTTATACTCTATATATCAAGGGTCCCACAAAAGTGGGACCCTTAAAGTATTACTTCATTCTTGGCATGTTCATGCTTGGCATCTTCGGCATACTCATGTTTGGCATCTTCATTCCTGAACGCATGCTTGACATTGCCTCATTCTGCTGAGCATTCTGACCTTCTTGTGCCTCTTTCTCTTTCTTCAGATGTTCGATTAAGTCTTTTACGATATACCAGTATTCGTAATAGTCCATCTCGTTCAGCTCGCTTGGCTGTATATGAAGGTGGAAATAGAGATAGAATCTAGTCTTAAAGAAGTTCTCCAGAGAGATCTTGAACAATGAAAAGAGTCTTGATCCCCCCGCGAAAGTTGATGGGGATAACCTCCTCCGAATCCCCTAGCATTACTTTCATTTCTGGTTGCAAACCTACTTTCATTTGTTCAGCTAATCTATAAATTAGCATATATTTTTTTGGATCCCATCCGTTCATTTCGATTTCAAGTTCGAAAAGTCTCTTTTGGTTAAAGAATCTCCAGTCACCGCCTAGGTAAGGTGCAACTTGGATTAGAGATTGGTCAATGTTTAGGCCTTGTTCTCTACGCTCTCTAATGTACTTAGTAACCTCTTGCATCAAACCGATTGTTGGTGGTCTCATAACGATCTCACCGTGAGTTCTGGTTTGTACTGCGAATGCACGCATGTTTGGGTCATAGTACTTTTCGATTTCCGCTGGAATTGAGAAGTATTGGAAGTATTCTCTTCTGATCTCAACTTCATGCTTCTTACCATCTTTAGTTTTGTGCTCAACTTTTAAGTTAGCTTCTGGTTCAGGGAACGTAAGGTCTCTAATTGATAAGATTAAGATAAATCTATCCTCTTCACAAAGATCTTTAAAAGAGATTCTAGTTGATCTTGAAGAAACTTGAGTACAAGATTCTACAATAGCATTCAACTTCTCATCGATGTCCAATAAATTGGTTTCATCCATAGTAGAGAAGTGGCGAATCTCAGCAACTTTTGCAGCTCTGATTTTAATCGAAACATCACCTGGATAGAATCTACCTCTAGAAGGTAAAGAATCCACTGGTAGTTCGTGCCATCCTAATACTACATCTGGTTTCTCAGCCTTTGCAGGACCAAAGTTCTCGATGTTAACTCTGCCTAAGCCATTTGCAGCAATAGTCTCTTCCATTGCTTCAGCTTCTACATTTACTGGCTCCACGTTAGCAGCTTCTGCCATTCTACGTGCGTTTTCTTTTTCTTCAAGGAATTTAGCCATTTCCTCTTCGTTGTAATTGTTCTCTTCTGACATATTATTTTGATTTTAGGTTTTTGAGATTTTGTTTTACGTATGATTTTTGCTCTACAGTTCTTTTTGATAGATCGTCTTTAATTAAATTTCTAATGAATGCACTAACTGATACCGGTCTGGATTCTGTTTCTAAAGCCTCATTCAATATAATCCTATTAATCTGGTTAACCTCATCGTCGGTTAAAAGAACTTGGAGTTTTCTAGTTAGTTTACTATTTTCCATGTTTTAGATTATGTTGATAATATATTATATTTTCAGTGTAAAAAAAGAGGGAGAAAGCGCTTGGCGTCCTCTCCCTCCAAGTTTAATATTAGTTAAGTTCTTCTGACCAAACGTCACATCTCCAAGTCATCTCAAGTGCTTGAGGATCTGCAGATGAATAGTCTAGTGAATCAGTAAAGCCGATTCCAGAAGTGATGAAACAATCATCTAGAGTAATCTTTCTAAAGATGTCACCTTCTCTGTTAAACTGTACGATAACGATTGTACCAACATAGTTCTTTTTAAGACCCATTTCACCGGTCTCAGGATTGTACTGAGATCTGTACCATTGTCTGATTGTTTTGTAAACGTATGCCTGGTTAGCATCATTCAAGTTCAATGAGAAGTTGATTGTTACGTCAACCGCTGTGCCATCAGGCATACCTGCATATGATCTGGTAGCGAACTTGTACTTCTGCTCAACTGCGGCAACTTCTCTGTGAAGTGCAGCTAGACCTCCGATCGAGTTAATGTGTTGTAGAAGTAATTCAGCGCCTGCAATACCTGCTGGAGGTAAGATTGTCACCTCAAACAGGTTAGCCTGTACTGGTTCGAAGTTTCTACCTTTCTTACTGGTCTGGTCTTCTGAATAGTGTGGTAAAGCCATGTTCTTTTTTCTTTTATTTTATATATCTTGTTTTCTTATGCGAAGTTACCTGATGCAATTTCACCTGTGTTCAAGATTGTTACTCTTGATACTAGGATCTCTAGACCTTTAACAGGTTCAACATATGTATCTAGGATACCCATATTGTTGTCGATCACCTCAGAAGTGTTATTTGTACCATCCATGATGTTTCTGTAATCGTAAACACCACCATCTTTCTTCACTGATTCCATAAAGTTGTCAGCTAAAGTTTTGATCTCAAGTCTTGTTTGAGCTGTGTTGAACTCAAATAAGTAGTTTTTCAAGATCTCAGCTAGACCATCTTCGATGTAGATCATCGCCTCTCTTACGTGAGCTGAAGAAAGTGCAGATTGGATTGCTTGTTGTGCAGTTTTATTACCTTTGATTGTTAAACCAACGCCTCTTTCGAAAACGATTGGGTTGATACCAAATGGCTCTAGAACATCTCTATCATTTTTATCGAATGCATATTCAACACCTTGGATACCAGCACCACTTACAACGCCACGTCTTGGACCAGCGATGATTGCCCATGGCAATGTGTCTGTGTATTTGTCAATGTAGTTGTTAGAAACATACGCTGCAGGTGGAACAACTTTAGTTCTACCGTTTTCGATGATGTTCAAACCTGGTCCATAGTAGAAACCGAAGGTAGCACCATCATTCAATGAAGGTAGAGTGTAAAGCGCAGTTGGGTTAAGATTCAAGTTACCACCAGTTGCGATGTAACGTGTGCTGAATGTACCGGTGTTCTCATCGATAAATGATGGGTTAGTACAAGCTTTGAATTCTTTAACCATTGGTGCATTCAAGATTGCAGAAGCATTTTGACGCTCTTTACAAAGCATAGTGATCTCTTCTTTGTTTAGAAGTACATTATCTTCTAATGAACCAAAAGTATCAACTACGTATCTGAAAGTAATTGCATCTTTGTCGATCAACGTGTTTGAAAGGCCATTACCTGGTCTCAACATGTTTAATAGACCTGCGATAGTCTTTTCAGATTGTGTTGCTCCAGCTAATGGGAACATTTTGTAAGTTGAAGTTGCCTCTTCGTATCTTTTTAGTGCGAATTCAGGTTCAACAGGCATATTTCTATGTGTGATGAATCTGTATGTGTAAGTTTTATCAGTTGAACCTTCGATAACTGGAAGCTTCTGGATTTGTAAGATTCTTGCTAAAGCACCAGTGTCACCGTTAGTTGGCATGTACATACCCACTTTAATGTTTGCGTTGAATGCTGGTTCTGATGCGTTTAATGCAACAGTCTTAGCGAATGTGAATCTACCAGCACCTTCGTCTGTAAAGTTCCATGCTGAAGTAGGTACTATTTCTACTCTGTCGTTCTCATCGATGTTAACGATTACAAATGCATCGTTAGTAGTTTGCAAGTAAGGCATCAATGAAGTTGCACTTGTAGTTGCAATAGTAGTTGAGAAGTTACCAGATCCTGCTGGAGAGATTTCAATGTCACCACCAACTTGTTGGATGCTACCGATTGCTAAGTACTCACCAACAGTAGCACTTGGTAAATAACCACCATTTGAAGTAAGGTCGTTTACAGTTAAGTTGCCAATTAGTTTATTCTTAATGATAACCACACCGTTAGTTACTTGGATAACTGTTGCTCCAGACCATGTTGCTGCAGTACCACCTACAAATTTCTCGTAGATTGCTTTTGAAGCTGTACCGTCTGTAGTGATGGTTGTATGTGTACCGTTATCAGTGATGTTAGTAATTTCTACGTACTCACCAGCAATTGATGATCTTAAGAATTTACCTTCAACGATACCAAAGTTATTGATTGCTGATTCTAGGATGTTCTTAACAAGAACTGTGTTTGTAGAAACCTCTACGATTTCATCTACTTCTTCTTCAGTAACTGACTCTTTTTGGTCAACATTGTGAGAAAGAAGTTGGTAATCTTGGTAGATGTCAAAACCTTCACCTAGCATATCGATTGCTCCTAGAGCATCTTCGTTTACTGCACAGAAAAGACCAGTTCTTCTAGCTTCCATATTGATTAGAGTCTCAATGTAAAGTTGACGACCTTCGTTGTCCATGAATTCTGGAATCAATGAACCAGTGTATTGTGCAAGAAGTGTTACCTCTCTCATTGCAGAGAATGCTGAAAGTTGGCTTCTGATAAGACCATCTTCAGTAAAGTGTACACCGTAAGTTGGGTCATTATTTAATGCTTGTGAATCGAATAGACCTTTGAATACCAAAACGTCGATCATGTAGTCAGAAACGTATGATAGATCATCAATACCTTCTGGAACGTTACCTTCACCATACCATTCTCTTGCAGTTATCTCAAAACCTGCAGTGCTAGCTGCTTGTCTTACGATAATTGTAATAGGATCTTGTTTGATGTTTGCGAATGTGATTGCGTTGTTAGACGCCGCTGATGTGTTACCTGCTAGAGCTAGTAGGTTTGCGTCAGTTGGAGTCCAGAATTTATCTTTATCAAAGATTGATGCGTACTCTGCAGTACCACCATCTGCTGAAAGACCTTGCTCACCACCGTTAGTTGCTGGTGATACGTAAGTGATCTCATCGTCTTCGTCTTCAGTAGTTAGGTTTAATGCAAGGATTGGACCTCTAGTTAGTGCTTCCAAAGCTGATCTGTGGAAGAACATTCCTTTTCTTTCTAAAGTTTTGTCTACTGAGCCGAAAACAGCTTTAAACTGTTCCATGTCTTCTAGATAAACTGGAGTGTTGTAAGGACCCTTTTTAGAGTGACCAACAATCAATCTAATTGTCTCTGCTGGGATATTAACCGTTTGAGATTTGTCAAATTCTAGGCGGTAAACACCTGAACTCTTGAACTGTTGTAATTGAGGACTTAATGCCATTGTTGTTCTTTATTTTTTTTTGCTTTTATTATATATCTGTCCTATTTTGGATTTTATTTTAGTAGGTCATAAATATCATATTGAAGATCTCCTTCGTTATCGTTATCTCTATAGAGAGTACGTTCCATTTTACTGTGAAGCTCCTCATCTATTATATCTAACAATTCTTCTACCGCATCAGCATAATCCGTTGTGTTGAAATATTCTGTAGCTGTAATTGCAGTCATGATAATATCATCATGTCCCATCTGAGCTCCGTAAGAGCCGTTTGGCATCTTACCGAAAAGAGAGGCTTCAATGACGGTCATTTCATCTGTAACTTCTATTCTATGACTGCGGTATAGTTTAGCAAAGTTTTGACAAAAGATTGCCTTATTGTCTGCTTTTAGTCTAATACCTGGCTTTAAACTCTTACCATCATGCCTATGTTTGAATCGGATAATCATATCATCATCAAAGTCATTTCTTTGTGGGAAAACCGTTCTCATATACTGGATCAAGACAGAACCATATGTGTTATATTCAATGATTAGTTTTACGTTCTCATTATAAAAAATGTCAATTGACAATGTATATAAAACTTTAGCAAAGTCTTCAATTACGTGCTTATTGCTGCTGAATCTACCAACTTGTCTAAGTTTAAAAAAGTCATAGAGTGCACCTGGTGTTGTAACGTTATCAATCTCCTTCTCTGTCATTGGTGCCAATTCAAACATGTTGATAACTGAAAAGTCACCACCATTACCTTCGGCAATATCCACTGTAAAGAGCCAATACTTATCACTGTATCTTGCAGTCTCTATATCAAAGCTTGGATCCCATTCCAGGCAGCCCTTCACATCAATGCTAATATCATCAAATTCATCAAGTTCATGATGTACATATTTTTTCATACGCTTTCGCATACGTTTAATATCAATTGGATCTAAGAGTAGATTTGATGAGCTGACGAATTCATTACCATACTGTCGGTTGAAGGCCTCAATTGTACCTAGGTTACCCAGCTCTCTCTGGTACCAAGCATCATCTCGGTCTGGGTGTTCCCACCAGTCAATACGCATTGCCTTGTACTCATTCTCACCTCTCTCTGCCGCAGCATAGATCTGATAGAACTTGTTAAATCCGTTTGGTGTTGATGTAATTGTAATCCTAGAAACCTTAGAGGCTGAAAGCGTTGGATAAACGTTTTCGTAAAAGACATCCACAATTGAAGGGTGGATGTGGGCAAACTCATCCAAGTATAAGTTATGGATGGTAAAACCGATACCTGCCTTTGCAGTTGTAGACTGACCTACTAGACGGCAACCATTATCACATCGAACGTTCATTACGTCATACTTGATAATACCTGGCTTCATAAAGAAAGGCAAGTTCTCAATTACCACCTTCGCTTTATCGATAATCTCTTTGGTTGTATCTGATTTGTTTGCAAGAAGTAGAGTGTTCTTGTCAACGTTAAATGTTAAGTACCAAGCGTTGAAGATTGATGCTGTTACTGTCTTACCCATCTGTCTAGATGCAAGTACAATGTTGAATCTCTCATGTTGGAAATTACGCAACATCCTCTTCTGGTACTCTCTAAGTTGTACTTGTTGAATACCGTTATCCGTCATTACCACAGCATACTTCTCAGCGAAGTAAACAATATCACTTGCACATTTTGCAAGTTCCTGAATCTCTTCATCAGTATACTCAAATACAATTCCACCTTTACGTAAGAATTGTTTACCTTCATAGAATGGTAACTTGATCTTAGGGCGATAACCCTGGTCTAATGCTAAAGCCAGGTCATTAATCTGCTTCGTAGACCAGACGATTCGGTCTGCATCTACATCAGATTCTCCTTTTGGAATCCACTTGTTATCTCCTACGTAATCGCTCATATTATTCTACTTCTACGTCTTCAATATCTTCTTCAGCGTTGCTCTTTAAACCTGCTTGAATCGCTGCCATTAAGTCTTTGGTACCGCGTTGTACATTGCCGTTGGTAGTATCTCCACCTACGGATTCAATTTCACGTTGGTCATCTCTTTTACGGTAGATCTCAATGTCTCTTGCAATTCTCTTGGTAGATTCTTCTGCTGCCATTAAGTACATTGTCTGTGACTTAATAATATCCAACATTGATTTTTGTAAGGTTGCTAGTACCTCAAACATTCTAGGTGCTAGTTCACCACCATCAATTGTTTCCAATAGAGTGGTTAGGGCTCTTTCGCCGGCTTGTAACTGATAGATTAGAGAAGACATGGTCATCTCATCCATCTTTTTCTTCGCCTGAATATATTCATCCTTCTCGATAATATCCGAGTCTAGATAGAATTTCATTAGGCTGGTAATTGTCTTTCTCGCTTTATTAGTGGCTTTTTCTTTTAGCTCACCATAGTCTACAGTTCTTGCTAATGATGTAGGTCTTGTCTCAACTGGTAAATCCATTGGATCACTTTCAATGTCAAGTGACTCATCATCTCCAATCAAGAAATCAAGCTCTTTTCTAATCTCATCAGCCTGTTCTGATATACTTCTCTTTTTGCCTTCGCTCATAAGGTATTAATTTATAGTATATATTGCACTAAGTATTAGCGCGGCTGGTTGTACTTTCTCAAGCCAATCGAAGGAACTGCATTGTCAATAATATATGCTAGGTTGTTGTCTCTAACAATATACTGCTGCAGCATATTTAAGTGTTGATCCTGGCCAATTGTCTTCTTGAAGAGTCTGATGTTTGTAACATCCATCTTACCTGGCATTAAGGTCCAGTTCTTATTCACTGACCAACCGTATTGGTTTGCAAAACTCTTTACTTCAGAATTAAATAGCGTTAAGGTTTGTGCGTTACTTGTAGCAGTTGATCTATTACTATTAGGATCTAATTTATATAAATGTACTGAGATTTCACTGAACACATTGTTAAGGTTAAAGACTAAACCATACCAAGTGTCATTGGTCAAAGCAACTTGATTGCTTAATGTGTGTAAGTCTCCGTTGATTCTAACTTTAGTTGCATTCGGTGTTAAGATGATTTGTAAACCCTCTCCATTCTGCCAAGCATCAACTAGGATCTGTTCTGTACCACTAGTAAATCTAGGTCTAAACCAGGCTGTAAATGCCAGGTTCTTATTTACTGCAAGTTCAGACATTTGTTTGTAAATTAATGCATTCACTCCTTGGTCTAGGATTGAATCCATCTTATAATAGTTCTTTGCAACTACAGTCCATCTATTTCTAATCTCACCATCAATTATATCAAGTTGATCGTGGATTCTAAGTCTGGTGCCATCTGATACCTCACGATAGACTGTTTGGTACTGTTCTGGTTTCGTGATCTTAGTGTACTCTTCTTGAATCTCTTCACCAAAGATCTCCTCAATACCGACAGTTAGATCATCAACTTCTTGTTCGATTAATGTATCTGTATGGATGCTTGAAGCTCGGTCCTCGAATTTTTTCAGCATCACTTTCCAATAGGTTAAGTTCAAGTTGAACTCATCAGCATATGAAACTGCGTTTACCTCATACATTCTATTAATTAATGGAAAGTATAAGTAGTCTCTAACTCTAGGTTTCGGTCCGATACCAAATGCTGCTTCAAATTGAGTCTTGGTAATATGCACTTCAAAATCTTCAAAGCCAATGCCAAAAATATCGTAGTTTAATTGTTGTGTTGGCAACTCATTGTCTGGTACCATTACCTTGAATTCACCTTGTTCTACTACATTATAGAGAGAATACTCCATCAAGATTACATCTCTACTTCTTTGATCTGGTTCAACTCTAAAGTATTTTACAGTGTGGCCCCAAATTGCAGTTGAAACGTCACTCAATTGACGATACATTGCTGCTGGTTTCTTTAAGGCATAAGGATTGTATACTGGTGCTGAACATGCAATAATATTTGCACAACCATCAAAAGCATAAGGCTCCGTACAGTCATCACAGAATTGTGGACAAACTACAATCGTACCTTCTGAAGTTTCTAACTCAAATGTAATTGAGAGTAGAGTTAAACTTCTTGCAGCTGATAATCTGTCAACTACCAGTTTAAGATCTAACCAAAGTGGTTTTTCAGGATCGAATGTCAATGCAAATAGATCACCTGGATTCTCGTCCTTATTTAAAGGTCTTAACTCACTCATCTCAGCTCCATCGCTATAGACTGCTGATTGAGACCAACGGTACTCATAAGTGAATTTATTGTTATTGTCAGGTAGTAGATAGAACTTAAGTCCTTCTGCTGTAAAAGGTGCAGACTCAACCATTGTGAAGGTTGAAGTATTAATAACCTGGTCAACTGTGTAAACTTGGTTACCTACGATAAATTGATCTCCAGACTCAAGTGTGAATGGATGGTTGACACATTGTACTTGCTTGGTAGCATTGACAAAATTTAATCTGCCTGTAGTTTGAGGTGCTGTTACACCAACCACTATATCGTAGTCTAATACTCGGATTGCGTTGTTATAAGGCTCTTTTAGCCTTGCCATAACAACATCCCCTATCTCGTTTGCTGTAAAATTTTTAACCATTGGTCCGCATTGGGCTCTTTTTTTTATATATCTAGATCCCTGTCGGTAACAATTAATACTTCAGGATTATCCGATTCATATCGCTCTAGATCCTGAATTAGCATATTGATTAGATTAAAGTTCTCGCTGGTATTATTTTCGGATAAGTACATATCCAACTGGTTTAAGAGTTCAGCAAGTTTAAAGACCTTAAATGTAGTTGGGTTCTTTAAAAGTCCAGCTCGGTGTAAGATTCTGTTGACATATCCCAATTCATGTTGGTTAAATCTGTCAAAGAGTCTGTATGTACCTCTTAAGGTTTTTACGTTGAATTTAA
>Ga0315904_10004088_pt1 | contig 21044 bp, 27 predicted proteins | sample LakEriMetagenome_6_FD_203529 | JGI IMG/M metagenome (GOLD analysis project Ga0315904, IMG submission 203529) | Freshwater fungal communities from buoy surface, Lake Erie, Ohio, United States - Buoy 12 MA120 | ecosystem: Environmental > Aquatic > Freshwater > Lake | place: USA: Lake Erie, Ohio...
GCGCAACTGTTGACGCCATGCGCACTGCTGATGCGTCGATTGCCGCTCAGGCCATCGAGTCTGAGCTGCGCTTGTGGTGGCGCTCCCAGGCGCAACCGGAGCAGGTTCTGCTGTCAGCTGATGACACCGTGCGGTTTGTGCAGCACATCCTGCGGCGAGGTCGCCATGGCTGATCTGCCCTTCATGCGCGGCCATGGCGTCAACCGCTCCAGCGGTGTGCGCGTGGTGCCGGTTGCTGATCTGCGCCGGCTGCATCAGTTGATGCTGGCGGCCATCTGCCTGCAGCTGCTGCAGGTGGTGGCGGTGCTGTGGCGGCTGCAGTGACATGAGCTCTGCAGGTCTGGGCTGGTGGCTGGAAACGATTGGTCGGTATCCGCTGCTTAGCCCAGCGCAGGAGATCGAGCTCGGCACTGCTATCCAGGCATGGTTGAACCATCCGGGATTTCCGGATCGTTGCCCGCCAGGAATCCGCCGCTGCGGTGAACGCGCCAAGCGTCGATTCATCGAAGCCAACCTGCGCTTGGCGGTGAGCTATGTCTCGAAGCACTGCAACAGGTTGGCCAAGGGCCACAGCCACGATGATCTGATCCAGGCCGCCAACCTGGGTCTGATCACGGCGGTGGAGCGGTACGACCCAGCGCGTGGCTACCGCTTCTCCACCTACGCCTACTGGTGGATTCGGCAGGCGGTCACGAACTGGGCGGATCGGCACGGCCGCACCGTGTCCATCCCTGCGATCCATTCGCAACACCTCGGCCGGCTTGGTGCCATCCGCCGGCGGTTGCTGCTGGAGCTCGGCCGCGAGCCATCACGCCAGGAGCTGTCCGAAGCGCTTGGTGTATCTGATCGCGTGCTCGAGCAGCTGCTGGTGAACATGCAGCCGATCGGCAGCCTGGATCGGGTGATCGCTGATGACGGCGGCATGGAGCTGGGCGATCTGATCGCCACCCATGACACCACGCTCGAGGATCAGGAAGAACAGGAGCAGCGGCGGCAGCAGGCGCAGCAGCTGCAGCAGTTGATCAGCCGGCTGCCAAGGCGTGAGCAGCGCCTGGTGCGTCAGGCGCATGGCCTTGATGGTGTGCAGCGCAGCCGTAAGGAGGTGGCCACAGCGGCGGGCATCAGCACACGCAAGCTGGAGGTCATCTTGCAGGCGGTGGAGCAGCAGCTGCAGCAGATGGCTGTGCAGCTGGAGTTGATCACGGTGCCGGTGGCGGTGCTGCCACCCCGGGTGAAGGTGGAGCGCAGGCCGCGGTTGCTGGTGATCACAGCTCAGCTGAGTTTCTGGCCAGCAGCTCCCGCGCCATCTCCATGTAGCGCTCACTCGGACCAGGTAGCGACGGTTCAGCCTTTGCCAGCAGCAGCTCCACCTCGAGGCAGGCCACACGCCGCAGCGCCTGGTTCAGCAGATGCTGCTGCGTGTACCACTGCACAATCAGCCGATCGGATTGCTGCTGCAGCTCCTGCAGCTTGAGGCGCACCGCACGCCGGCGGTCGGTTTCCATCTGCAGTTCAGTGGCCAGGCTGAGGGTTGGATCGAGCCAGCTCATGCCGCATCAGCAGCCATCAGGTCAGTCTGAGCAGGCGCCATTCATCACGGTTGGCGTAGACGATCGCGGCTCTGCGTGCTGGCTGGTGGTCACCGCTGATCAGCTGATCACCGCCAGCAGCGGCAGCAGCGCGTTGACGATCCTCGAGGCGGTGCTGCGCTCGCGCGGCCGGCAGTTGCCCTAGTAATCCCAGCGCACGCGGGGCCGGCCGGCTCTGATGCCCAGATGCACGAAGCCCTTGGGTGCGCCATAGCCAATGCTGAATGGCCAGTGCTGATCACACCAGGCCTGCACTGCTTTGATGTCAACGCCTGGCACGTTGAAGTCCACAGCGCCGGTGCTGGGTGCGTTGTAGAGGTGTTCACTGGCGCTGGCACCACCAACAGCGCGATTCACCGCCGGCGGCCGGTAGCCGCTGGTGATCACCACCGCACGATTGCCGAATTGCGCGCGCACACGCTCGAGGAATGCCGCCAGCTCTGCCGCGGTGTCCAGCTGGTGTTGATGATCAAAGCGCCGGGCCTCCTGCCACAACGCAAACTCACCCAGCTGGATGTGCGGCGTGATGCGGGTGGCGAAGTCTGATGCAGGCGTCAGCTTGGCCGGCGGCTGCTGCACCACCGGCCGGCCGTTGTTGAACAGGGCCACCTCAGCTGCGCGCCGGCGCTCGAGGCCAGCGAGCACTGCTTCACCGGCATGGCTCCAGCGGGGCAGCTCCTGCTGGATCACCACCGCCGGTGGATCACCAGCATGCAGGCGCTTGCGCAGCGTGGAGCTGGCGACAGCGCTGAGACCGACGTTGTAGGCCCAGCTGATCAGCGCGGCAATCTCATTGGCGCGCCACTTGGTCGCCATCGGCAGCAGCTTCAGCAGCTGCGCACCAGTGCCCTGGAGCTCAGCATCCAGGAACGCATCAGCATGCTGCTGGCTGATGGTGTCACCCTGCTGGACGGCGCGGCCGTTGAGTGTGGTCTGCCCCCAGCCGATGGTCCACACACCGGCGGGGCATTTGTAGGCCACCAGGCGGCAGCCTTCAAACTCACGCACGATGGCCCGGGCCGGCGCCAGCCAGGCCGCTGGTGTGTTCGGCACCGCTGCATTCCAGATGCTGCCCAGCTCGCCGTTGTTCTCCAGTGCGCCCGCGGGCAGGTGCTTCTCCACGGCCTCCCAGAACGCGCGGTGATGCGCCAGCTCAAGGTTGGAGTGCTTGACGCAATCAATCAGGCGCCTGGTCATGGCCGGTGTTGCTGGATGACAGGCTGCCGATCAGCAAAGGCGCCTCTGACTTCTGACCAGACGATGGGGCTGAGCATCGCGGCAACGATGGCGAGGATCACCACCTGCGCCATCTTGGTTTCAAGCTTGCCGACACGTTCACCAATGCTGCTGCGTTCGCGGCCATCGGTGATGGCGGCATCCAGCAGCTGCTTCAGCTGGCCTTCGAGTACACCAATGGCGCGCAAGATCTCGCCGTGTGATGGCTCGTTACCCATTGGTGTCATCACCGCTTGCGGGAGGCAATGCCACGCAATGCGCCGAGGATCAGCTGGGTCCAGCTGTTAGCGCGAATGCCAGGCACGATTGCCAGCAGTTCAGAGCCAGCCAGCAATGCCACGGCGATGCTGGTGATGTCTTCCGGTGTGGGCGCCATAGCTGATGCGCTGATGGCTCAGGCTATTCAGACAGTCTAATTCACCAGCGTCAGCGTGCTGGCCGCCAGGGAGAAGGTGCCGTTGCTGGTGGTGATGTTGCTGTTGAAGTCGTTGTAGGCAACCAGTTCATCAGCACTTGCTAGTCCGCCGCGGGATTTGTAATACACCGCGCCGCGTGCGGTGATGGTGCTGCTGGTCCAGGAAACCGCTGCGAACTGGATGGTCACCTTGTCGTTAGCGGTGTCCTTGGTGACGGTGACAGGCACGCTGATGCCTCCAGCGGTGTAGCCCGTGCCACTGACTTCATTGGTGACGCTGGAACGCTTGAGGTGCGTGTCCTTGTCCGCGTTGTAGGACGAAGTGACCAGCATCACTTTGAAGCTGTCGGTGTCGAAATCGATGGCGTTGCGCGCCATGTCATCAATGCAGGAGTTGTAGATGAAGGAAGCCATCAGGGTGCAGGCGGCTGCGGCCAGGTGATGTCAAACGGGTTGGGCGCATCGGCCAGGTCGCGCAGGGCCTGGCGGTAGGCGGCCCAGGCGTCACGATCGGCGCCGAGGTCGTAGTCGGTGATCTGCGTCCAGTCACAGGACTGCAGCAGCTCGATGCGCCGCTGGCGGATCTTGGCGTACTGCGCCTGCAGCTCATCGAAGCTGTAGGGGCGCACGACGTACTCAAGCGCCTCGCTGTCCCAGGCGATCGTTTCCAGCTTGGGATTGCACTCAGGGCGCTCGTAAGGGCCGCTGTATCCGGCACGCTCCAGCTCGTCGGGCGCGAAGGTGGTGCTGTCGGTGCGGGTGCTGCCGTCCGCAAAGCGGATGCGGTGAGGGAGAGGCGCTGGGGTGGATTGGAGGTGGGAGTATAGCATCGCCATCAGTAGACAGGAAATGGGCCTGTTGGGACGACGTTAGGCCTTGCAACTCCAATGGTCAGGCGCACGGCTCCGACATTGGCTGCAGCGTCTCTGTTAGGCGACGAACCATCTTCGCCCATGATTTTGAGCGGGAATGTGGAGTTGCTAAATGCAAGGTTGTTGGTTGTTGTTGCCCTATTTGTGCCGTCAACGTTGATGTCGAATACATTGCCGGTGCGTACAACCTGTATGAAGTGTGCGTTGCCGTCCCTGACATTAACACCGGTGGTTTGGAAAGTAAGAGCATTATTTTCTGCATAGAAAACAATCTCGCCGCTAGTGCTGCTTTGATAGTTGACTAGCAGTAGCCAGGTACCGCCTGTATAGTTTAGATCACTTCGGCCAATTAGTGTGACGTACTGGCGCGTTTGAGAGAACGGTTCCAGCCACATTTCTAGCGTAAAGTTTGAGCTGCTTAGCTCCAGGCTTGCACTATCCGCCGCCGAAATAGTGTCTCCTGTGCCATCAGCCAGGATTGTCGGCCTACCAAATCTGGTAACGCTTGTGTCAATTTTTACATTGCCATTCGCGGTCAGCGTTCTGCCGTAGCTGCTTAGATCGGTGAACACTGTGGAATTGTTGGCCTCTTCGTTGGGCTGCAACAGCAATACAACATTATCCCAATAGGGATCTGAGCCGACAATGATTGCCCGTTCATTTGGGAACCACAGCCCTGGCGTCGTGGCTTCCTGCTTGCGCCTCTTGCCCATCAAACCGCCGTTGAAGCCAAGCATCAGCTGATGTCCTCGTAGCTGATGACCAGCTCCAGATCATTAGCAGCGCTGGCCTGTGCGCGGAGGCTGTGACCTTCCTCCAGGTAGATGTACGCCTCGCGGGTCACGAGAACTTGGGTGGCGTCGGCTGGCACAGTGATCGTTTTGCCAATGGCAAACCCCGTCGTGCCGTTGTAGTGCTCCAAGCTGATGTCAGCTCCTGCGGTGCCATCCACGTTGGCGCAGTACACCGAATTGATTTTCAGTACCTTGCCGCTGCTGGCGGCGTTGCTAAGTGCGGCGGCCATTGAGGTGGTCACGGCATAACCCACGGTCTTACCGACGACCGTCGTGACCGAGCTGCCTGATTTGATGTTTGGCGCTGCCATTGATCACCGCCAGGTGGTGTATTGATCTTCATTCCAGAATAGCGACGCCGCAAAGCCATCGTCATCAGCTGCGGCTCCAGTAGCCGCTCCAGCGACCCACGCCACATTCACCACCAGGTCGATCTCGCCGGTCTGCGTTGCAGCGCCTGGATTCCAGATCACATTCACGCCAAGCTCGAAGCCAGGCAGCGGCTCAATGCTTGGCAGCCATGTGCCATCCGTCACCAGCGACACGGTGGTGTCCACGTACCCACCACGCTTCTGCGACTCCTCCGGTGGCTCTTGGTAACGCCAGCGCATCCCAGCCGGCACGATGTTGGACACGCTCGACTGGCCTGCCCAGATCTCAGCCGGCAGCAGGAAGCTGACGAATGAACCCTGCTGCCCGCGGTAGTGATCACGGATGCTGGCCATCTCGGCCTGGGTCAGGTTTTCATAGCTCAGCTCCATCGTCAGGTTGCTGACGCGGCTGCTGTGCAGGAACTTCACCTGCCCGCCACCAAAGCCAACCTCACGCGAGACAGCAAAGCGGCCCATGCTGTAACTGCGGCCGGTTGGCGTCAGTGTTGGGTATGACGCTGTGGTGATCGCACCATAGAGAAATGGCTCCTGCGGCTGCCAGTCCCATTCCTCCCAGAACGTGGCCATCAGTTCGCCAGCGTGATCACGCTGGTGCTGACACTGAAGGTGCCGCCGGTTGACACCACCTCGCCGCTGAAGTTCAGGTAGGCAACCAGTTCATCAGCACTGCTCGCACCGCCGCGCGCTTTGTAGATCACGCCGCCTGCAGTTGTAAACGTGGCTGATGGCCACGACACCGACGAGAAGGTGAGGATCTTCTTGTTGGTGTCGTTGGTAATGGTGCAGGTGGTGGCGTTGCCGCCAGCGGTGTAGCCCGTGCCGGAGATCTCGCTGCTCACATCATTGCGCCGGTCGTGCCCGTCCTTGCTGGCCGTGTAGCCGACGCCAACTAGCAACAGCTTGAAGCTGTCAACCGCAAAATCCAGATCACCGTTGATCAGATCAGTCAGCACCGAGTTGTAGACAAAGGAAGCCATGCTGCACGCTCCTGGTGATTCAGTCTATTGTCCAGCGAATTGCAGTAGCCACGATTGGATAAGGAACTGCTAGCACAGATCCAGGCGTGCCCGTAACAGTGCCGCCAAAATCAACCATTGCCAGCGGGTACGCTGCGCTATAAATTGGCTCCGACGAATTTGCGGCATTCAAGGGTGTCTGCAAACAAAGCAGCAATGATTTTGCGCTTAGCGTGCCTGATGGCACCCACCTAAAGCAGTTGATTGTGTCACCTGAACCTGGGAATCCTTGAGACGCAGGCCGCAATTCTAAAAGCTTGCTGCCGCGAATTAAACTAGACTCTTGGAGAAAGTCAAACGGGCCAGGGCCGTTATAGTAGGTGTAAAGGTTTTGCACGTACTGACCACCTTTGGCGTAGCCGTTGGCGGTAGGCAGTTCAGTTACGCCACTACCCAGCAGCTGGTCAACGCGGCCGGTGTAGCTGCTGTCGAACTGCGCAACATCAGTGCTGCACAGCAGAGCGAACACCGTTCCTAGCTTTTTAAACCAGAAGGTTTTTGCGTCTTGCTGATCCATGCCATAAGTTGCAAGATACCGAATGGCAGACTGCTGGTAGATGTTGACGGTTACTGCCATTGCTTTATGCCATGGTGAATTTGAAAATGCCAGCAGATGGCCACTGCACAGTAAAGGCTGTGCCATTACTGGCAGTCAGCAGTGCATCAAAATCAATCAACGCAAGCGCTATTGATGCGGTGTACGGATCATTAAGCGATGCTCCATTGTTTGACCTGGCCTGCGGTAGCTCGTAGCACAACAATGCAGATCGTGCGGCGATGCCGGATCCGGTTGCGCTCCATCCAACATCATCGGCCGCCATTGTCAATTCGCCTGATGCGTAGTTAACTCGCACATTCTGCAATGCCTTTCCGCCCTTGGTGTAACCATTGCCAGTAGATAACTCGTTTGCGCCTGCGCTGGAATAGGTGCCGTTCCATTCGCGCAACAACTCATAGCCACCAGTTGTCGACGCTATGCCAACGCTTCTAAGGGTCAAGTAGAAGGGGTTTCTGCCTGCAAAAGCAACAGTCTTATCCTTCTGGATAATCCCATAGCGAACAACATCGGAGATGTTAAATAGGTGAACAGTTACAGCCATGGCTACGAAACCGGGAACCGCAGTCTGAACACAGCAACCAGCGCAGGCACTTCAACAATCACGCCAGGTGCGCCAGTCCTTGATAGCGTCAGCGCCAGCGTCTGTGAAGTGCCATTAGCAGCTGCACCACGACCAGCACTCAATCCAATCGCAATGGTCGTCGTGAACGGCAAAATGTCCGCCGTCGGCGCCACAGAGCTGCTCAGCGTCACGCTGACACCATGGCTGCCGCAGGGATAATCCTCAACCGTTGGCGGCTCGACATAGCTCCATGCGTAACCCTGCAACGAATAATCAGCCACGCTGCTCACGCCGCTCATCACCTCAGCCGGCAATCCAAAGTTGCCGTATGGCCCGCGGCGCGCCTGGTAGTGCAGCAGGATCGCCAACACCTGCGCCTCGCTCAGGCCGATGAACTCAAGCTGCAGCGTCGAGTCGATCAGCACGTTGGAATGCCGCACGCGGTTCTCCATGCCGTTCACGCCTTGGTAAGCCGTGTTCGGGTAGCTCCCGGGCGTGAACGTCCGGCTGCTTGGTACCAGCGCAGGGAAGGTGCTCATCCGTAGCTATCCAGGCCGTCGTCTGGATTGGTCACGGTGCCGCTTGCTGTGCCTTGCACTGGCACGTTGCCGATCAGCACCTCATCCGATGGCACCACAGCATCCTCAACAGCAGGATCAAGCGGTGCCGGCGGGTCGATCACTTGGATGTAAACCTCAGCCGGGATGGTTGAATCCGTCGCGCGGCCGGCATCAGCGTCGCAGCTGGGGCCGGTCTTGGCGGTATCCACCAGGCCAGCTGTATAGGGAACATTGGCCACCGCAACTGCCACGATGCTTCTTCCCAGCGTATCTACTGGATGGTGGATGCACTCGTAGCTCACCACACCTTCCAGCGATTTGCCCATGGTGACCACCTCATAGAGGAAGTCATGCACAGCTTCGCCAACGCCTACCGATGCGCGCGGCAGCTTGACGCGCACGAGGTCGCCAACACTCACGCTGACGTTGTGCGCCTGGGGCCTTGCTTTGAACGTGACTGAGTGGGTGATGTTCACGCGGCTGGCCAACAGGTAGGCGCCAAACCTGGCAGCGTGCATTCCGCTGGTGCAGAACTCGCTGAGGTCATGCGTTTCGATTGATAGGTTCGTGCGTGCGGTGTCGGAGTAACGCAGCTCCACGGTGCGGATGATGCCGATGTCATCTTCTGCCTGCTGGCGCCACATCACCTGCGCTACAAACGGCTGCCGCTGCGTCAGGTCGCTGTATTCGATGCGGAACGAATCCAGCAGGATCGTATCCTCATCGAACTGATACACCGCCACTGAGCTGGTGGTGTTGATCGAGCCATCCACCAGCGTTGGCACCAGCGGCTTCAAACCGCGTTTGCCTTGCACGCGGCTGGCACGCACCAGGAAGTAAGGCGCCCACTTCGTGATCAGCTCCTCGTAGTTGATGCTTTCCTTCAGCACGCAGTCACACTTCAAACCATTGGCGCCGAGGAATCGCGCGGCCGTGGTCAGGCCTGCTGTATCAATCAGGTTGGCATTCAATCCGCCGATGTTGGCAAGCAGCCAGTTGGTCAGGTCTGCAAAGTTATCGCTGGGGCCAAAGGCCTGATCTGCTAACCGCTGCACATACATGCCGCCGCGAATGAACAGATGCACCTGCCGGTCCCACAGCGTTGAGCCATCAGCCACCTGCCGCGAGAAGCTGAGCGTTGAGATGCCTGGGTAGCTGCCAATGCTGCCGCAGTTCTGCGGGCAGTTTGGCAGCGTGTAGCCACTGCGCTGCACGATGGCATTTTCTGGGATCCAATCGCCCGCGCGACGGTTGAAGGTTTGAGTGTGGCTGCCATGGCGGCAACCGCCGGAGAACACATCACGCACCGGAATCGAATCCATCAATCCTTCGCCCAAGACCAGCAAGTAGAACGCTGTGACTTGATTGGTGGCGCTGTTCACAAATCGCGCTTCAGTGGCGCTGGGGCTGATCAGCACACCGCCAACGCCGGCGACCTGGCGGCAGAAGACGATCGGCACCACATCGCCCAGGCTGGCAGCTTGCTGTGCCACATCCAGCGGCCTGGTCACCGCCGCCGGTGGCGACGTGGCAGGTGGTGGCACGATGCCGGTCTGAATGCTCATGACCGGCGCTGGGTTCAAGTCCTGCGCAAAGAACGGAATGTCAAGCGCTTTGCCGCCACCGGTAGGCGCGGCTGATGGAGTGCTGAGCGGAGTGGTTGATCCTCTGAACGTCATGGCCGGAACCCAGTGCCCATGATCGCGCTGGTCAGCGTGCGTGGTGGCACCTGAGCGCCAACAGCAGCAACCGGTGCGCCCAGGGTCATCTCGAGACTGGTCAGGCTGCCGCTGCCGCCCACCACCTGACCGGTGTATGACGCGATCAGCTCCTGCCCTGTCTGCGGAACATCGTTCCCGTTGAGCGCATCGAACTGGTAGGTGGTCAGATCCACCAGGTAGGCATTCTGAAGTGCTGCTTCAAATGCCGCCACCACAATGCCGGTTGCGGGCGCTGTGATGCTGATGTCAGATTCAACGCCGCTGGCGCCTTCTGTAAAGCCCTGCGCTGTGAATGCAACGCTGAGCCAGAGATCACCATTGAGCAACACGGCCTTGCTGTAGTAGCTCTGCCAGCGGTTAATGGTGACACCAGCGGCTGAGTAAATCCGAAGGTACTGGGCTTGTGCGCGTGCCATCAGGACAGCCCCAACTGAATCCGTGTCGCCGGATTGCGCAGGCTATCAAATACAGAACGCACTGCCGTCCGCAGGCCAGCTTCAAACTCATCAAGCGTGACAAACCTCTGATTGTCAAATTGAATCACGGGGCCAGTAGTGATCTGAATTATGGGCTCAACGTCAAACGTATTGGTCTGATGAATAGCAAGTTGCTTTGGTTCATTGCCGACTAGCAGGTTTTTATTGGGAGCATTGCCGGTTAAGCCGAGATCGGTGATTTGTTGCTCTAATCGCTTAAAGCTTTCCCGAGCAATGTCGCTTCCTGTGGATGGTTGCAGGCTGCGCAGCCAGGCGCTGTTGAGAAGCTTTTGCCACGAAAGCTCAGCGTTGAGCTGCGCAAAATCTTTCAGCCTTGACTCTGGCAGGATGAATTCATTCTGACCCCCTTCACCCACCATTGCGATGGTGGGTCTTGTGACCAAACCACCCTGAGCAAATGCTGGAACTTTGATAGGTGTCAACAGGGGCAGTAATCGCAAGCCAAGGAATGGGATTTCCTTTAACCCTTTAAGGATGTTATTCAGTGCTGCAATCCAGTTATTGAACAGCTCTGCACCAAAGCGAAACGCACCGGCGATGATGCCGCGAACGACGCCAGTGACTGCACCAAACACTGTGACAACGGCTCCTTTTACTTTGCCGAATACTCCTGTCACAAAGCCCGCGGCTTTTTCCCAGTTGCTGCGCCACCACTTGAAGTAGTTCTGAATTGGCTTTTTCAGGATGTTGTTCACAAAGCCATCCCATCCTTTCTTAAACACACTGCCAAGCCAGGTAATGAACTTGCCTAGCGGCTCGCGGAATGCGATGGCCATCGCCACCACCGCCGCCACGGCCAGCACCGTCCAGCCGACAGGGCCAGAGAAGAACGCCAGCAGCGCTGGCAGCACGGTGCCGCTCAAGAAGGCCAGCAGGCCGGTGAATGCAGCGCTGATGACGCCCATCGCGGGGCCAATAGCCCCTGCCCAGCCGGCGATGGTGGCGCCAAGCTGCAACGCTGCAATCCCTTTGATAACGACCATCGCACCACTAAGGATCTGCACCAGCGGCCCGAGCGCAATCACCAGGCCGCCAACGGCTGCGATAGTGCCTTGCATCCAATCCGGCAGGCTGCTGAAACCAGTGGCCAGCGAGATGACCAGATCTGTGATCGTGTTGAGCACTGGCATCAATGCAGTGCCAAGCTTCACGCTGAGCTCGAGCAGCTTGGTCTGAAGCACCACCAGCTTGTCATTGGCATCATCAGCACCTTTGGCAAACTTGGTTGTCATGGTGATGCCAAGGCTTTCCACTGCTTGGCGGCCACCATTAAGCAGTGGAATCATGTCCGCGCCAGACTTGCCAAATAGCTGGATGGCAAGCGCTGATTTCTTGGCGCCATCTGGCATCATCTTGAACTTGTCGGCTACTTCGAGCATCACCTCATCAGTGCTTTTCATCTTGCCGCTGGTATCCACCGCACTCAAGCCAAGCGCCGCCAAAGCTGCGGCTACACCCTTTGGCCCTTCAGCCAATTCTTTCAAGGACTCGATCTGTTCTTTGCTTGATTGCTTGATCAGCTTCACCTGGCCATCGGCGTGCTCTTTGGTCAGGTTCTTCTCTGTATTGATTCGGGCCTTGATCTGTTCTTCTTCGGCATGCTTGCGCTCTTCAAGCGCATCTTCCTGTTGCTGCTGTGCATCACGAAACTGCCGTGTGCGTTGCGTCTGCTGCTGCTGGTAGCCACGATCCAACGCCTTCAGGACGCTTTCTTCTTCGTCGCGCAATGCTTGCAGCTTTGCTTCCTTCTGCTGGTCAGTCAGGTACTCGATGTCTTTGATTGCCTTGGCACGCTTTTCAAATTGGAGCTTTATTGCGCGTTCTTCCTGCTGCTGTCTGTCTTTTGCCGCATCGGCTTCCTGTCTTGATTGATCATCAAACGAATCACCTAGCAGTCTTGCTTCTGCTTTGTATCGCTTGTTGATTTCTCGCAGTCGATCGTCTGATTCCTTTTCAAGTGCCGCCAGCCGCTTGTCGGCAGCATCCTTGACAGCTTGCACCTGGCGATCTTCGCCATCTTCTACCGCCTGCGTTGCATCCTGCAGCGCCTGCTCAGCTGTCTGTCCATACTCATCAGTAGCCGTGCCAGCTGCAACCATGCCGCGGGCCAGCTTGACCATCGCGCCGCCCACTGCATCGATCGTGGTGCCGCTCATCTTGGCCGCTTGGTCGAACTGACTCAAGCGCTCAACACTCACGCCTGTCTTCTGCGACAGGTCATTCAGATTGTCCGCTGCATCAATGGCGCCCTTGGCCATGGCCGCCAGGCCAACGCCGCTCACCAATGGCACCAGGCTGCCCAGCGCACCGCTCAGACCGCCGGCGCTCTTGAGCATTCCACCGAGGCCGCTGCTGGCATCCTCTGCACCTTTCTTGAGGCCACCCATACCCTTGGCGAGTGCCGTCACAGCACCTTCGCCATCAACCGATGCTTTGATCTTCAGCAGCGCTTCCATGACGGCCATCAGCGCTTCTCCAACTGCTTGTTGATCTGCGCCCTGGCGTGCAGTTCCATCACCTGCAAATCCTCCAGCACTACGGCCGGGTCGCTGATCTTATACAGGCTAGCCAGCTGCAACACCACGCCATAATCTAAGCCGATCACGCCATTGCTGGTAGGGCGCCACTGCGTCATGCAGCGGAGGAACAGATCGACCACCTCAGCATGTTCAGGCCACAGCTTGAAATGCTGCGGCGCAAACATAGCCTCCGGCAGCTCGATGCCATACTCTGCTGCGTCAGCCAGCAGGTCATCGTTTGCCTTCTCGCCGCGGAATAGGTGATCCACGGCGCCAGTCAGTTTTTTGCCTTGGCCTTCTCCACGCTTTCGATGTAGGTCTGCACCAACATCTCAGCAACAGTGGCCACCTCCAGCAGCTGCGCTTTGGTCTCCTCGGAGTACGGAATCTGCGTGGTGTTGTCGGCCTCGAAGATGCCGCTCCAACCCACCAGGATCTCGCTGGCAATCTCCCTGGTAGGGATCCGATCAATCAGGTCGTCATTCTTGACGGCATGACGCAGCTGCTGGAAGTTGATTGCAAGATCCTCCAGCCTGCTCTGCGGCAGCCGCTTGAAGACTGCCTCGAACGTATGCGTGCGGTAGCGGCCGTTGTCTACCTGCTCCCGAATCGTGATCGGCCAGGAGAAGGTCGGCGTTTGCTCAAGGATGAAGCCCATCAGGTCAGCGCAAGAGAAACTTCATCGTTGCCGCTGCTGGTGGGCAGCGGACGGTAAGGCAGCACAATGTGCTGGACTCCATCTCCATCCTCAAAGCTGGGCGAATCAAACGCGCAGTTGCTCATGGTCAGCGTTGCGCGATTGCCAGTGGTTTGACCATGCTGGAAGCTGATTGCGCCTGCAGTCTGCGCAGCGGCGATGGCGTAGTAATCCTTGGCCGACAGGTCCGGCAGCTCCACCGTGATCGAGCCGCTCGGTGCGCGATCTGTGATCAGCACCTGCTTGCTGCAGCCGGCCAGCTGGCGGAACACCGTGTTGTTCCCCATGTCAAGGCTGAACGCATTCATGCACGCGGAGTAGCTATGCACGCTCACGCTGGTGGTGTTGTCGGCATTCACTGCCACCGGTGCCGCCTGGTTGCTGAAGGTCGCGGTTGGGTTGGCCGTGGTGGTCGGTGCGCCGTAGATCCCGACGAAAGTGAAATTCAGCTTTGGAATTTCGCCGGCACTCATCTCCACCGCCACATTGCCGCGCACACCCAGGATCAGGTGCTTCATGCCGTCGTTCCTGAAGTCCAGCGCCACGCTGCTGAAGCTGCTGCTCACCGGCGTGTAGGTCACGCTGGTGCTGGCGACTATCACCTCATTGAATCCGCACGCTTTCATCAGCGGGCTCCATCGCGGTGCAGTGCCTGCTGTACCGCTGCCTGCCAGCTCCACGCTGAAGCTCACGCCAACGCTGGTCTGCCCCACCACCTGCGCCGAATTGCCCAGGTAGCCCTGCACCAGCTCGCGGTCTTTCAGCTCCAGCTGAAGCGGCGACACCTCGAGGTTGCTGATCAGCACCGCATCAGTACCGGCTGGCGCCGGTGACGGCACCACGCCATAGCTGGATTCAGATTTCGCCAGCAGCAGGCGATTGCGCGTCAGTGCCATCGGTCTGTGGGTTCAGGATTTCAGGGGACGGTGCAGCGGTTTGCTGCTCCAGCAGCCATTCGGTTCCTTTGTCGTTCAGCACATAAGTGCCGCCGGCAGATGGGAACGGAGGGAGCGGTTTAGGGGTGCTCACGTACAGGCGCGAATCGCCACGCTCAGGCTATGGATTGCCTCAGGCTTCCAGGTCACTGATGCTGGTGCGGTATCTCACCTGGTAGGTGCAGACCAGCCAGAGGGTGGAGAAATCAGCGCGATCAAATTGCGGATCCACGCCAGTCGGCACCATGTCGATCACCAGGCCGCCTAAGGAGCGATCACCCATCAGCTCGTTGTGCATGGCCACAACGATCGGATCGGCCTCCTGATGTGGCACCACGCCGCGTGCATAGATGGCGACCAGCACATCCAGCGACCATTCCAGCTTGCAGGTGTTCACCACGCTGGGGTTGTCCCGGCCAGGCTCGATCACGATGGCTGGCGCTTCGTCGCGGCTGAAGGCCTGCTGCCTGCTGCGGAAGACGCGACCATCGACACCGCTGGTGTTGATCAGCAGCGTTTCAACGCGCGCCAGGATCTGCTCTCGTTTGCTGCTCATCAGTCGTGTGCCTTGATCATCACGTAGCCAGCGGTGACGCCTGAGCCGGCGGTACTCACCCTGACGCGCATCAGCGCAGCGTTGATGTCCTGCACCGTCAGCTGCACCGTGGAGCTGGCCACAGCGGTGAGCGCAGTGCCGATCGCGTACCAGCTGGCGCCGTTGTCGTCGGAGCCCTCCATCTGAAGTGCTGGTGCCGTGGTCGTGATTGCGCCGACGTTGACCACCAGCTGGGCGCGGTTGCCAGCATCCCTGGTATCGAGGCTCGGCGTCGTGCTGTTGAGCGTGGTGAGCACGATCGAGCGGTCAATCAGCTGGCGCACGGCCTCGGAGCTGTTGCTGTTCTGCAGACGGTTGATTGCCCTGGTGAACGATGGCGTGGTGCCGCCCACGGTCTGCACGTATCGCACCCGGTTGCCGACCATGCGGATCAGCGGTGAGCGATACATGCCCGAGCCAGTGATTCGCGGGAAGTCGTACACCTTGAACCAGTTGGTGCCGCTGTCGTCGGATTCCTCGATCGCCACATCCAGCGTTGGCGTGCTGCCCGTGACTGCAGTGACCGGGATGCTGACGCTGTAGCTGGTGCCAAACGTCGGGGTGAATGCCGCCGTGGTCGTGGTTGTTGTCAACGCGGCTGAGGCCACATCCGCGATGATGCCCGGCAGCGCCAGGTTGGCAGAGGTGACGGCTGCAACGGTGCCTGTGCCGATGTTGGCGGTGACGGTGCCGCTCACCGGCTGGGTGCCCAACGCACCGCCCAGCACCTGCACCGGCAGCGCATGGCTACCAACAGGATCGCTACTGGCTACTCGGATCTTCTGCCGTCCCTGATCCTCAAGCTGAATGAATCCGGTCGTCAGTGTGGTGGTGCTGGCCGGCGCAGTGCTGCCGTTCTGCACCACGATAAACAGGTACAGCACCGTCTCAGGATCAGGAACGTTCTCGATCCTGCTGGCTCGGTTTGTCCATTGATAGCCGGTGTTGCTGGCCACCAGCGCATCAGAAAATCCGGCCGTAAATACGTCGAAGTTGATCTGCCCGACATGGCCAGGCGATGCAGTGGTGTTGATTGTGGCGGTGGTGTTGCCACTGTTCCAGCCACGGCGCTGTGCGTCGAAGTTGGCATTGGTCGCAGTGGTGCCGCTGTACTCCAACTGGATGTGATTCCAGCCGTACAGGGTCAGGGTGCCGCTGCCGGATGCCGGCCATGCTGCGACGGTGAAGGTGACTGTGAGCCCTGAGACACTGGCAATGGCATAGCGGCCTGGGATGCCAGCGGCGCCAGTGATTCTCGACAGTCGGACGCTCTGGCCGACATTGGCCGCTGTGAACGGGTTGGTGGTGGGGAAAGTAACCGTGACGCTGGTGGCGCTGTTGATTGCGTAGGACAGCGCCTCACCAATCAGATCAGCCAGCTCAAACCTGAATGTCTGGTTAGCGATCCTCTGAGACAGGATCACCTTCAGGCGTGCCAGCAATGAGCCTGAGAACGTATCAATCGAGCGGATCACCGTTTCGCTGTTGGCGGTGGTGCCGGTCGTGATGACAAGGTTTCCGGCCGACTGGTTCACCGTCATGCCGCTGCCCGTCTGCAGCAGGGTGAAATCCTCAGCCGCTTTGCCGACGATCCCGCTGCCGACTTCAGCAAAGCCCGCACGCATGAATGCCGGGTTGCTGTTGATCACCTCTACAGGCGTGGCCCGCAGCTCGTTGTCCGTCAGCCCGCCACCGCCAGCCGGCAACACCACCGGCAGCCGGCCGCTCTCCAGCGCTGGAAGCTTCCCGTTCACTGCTGTCAGCGTCGTTTCTGTTGCGGCGCCAGTCGGGAGCGGTAGTGCGCTGGCGCTCACCGGCTGCGTGGCCTGCCAGAAGGTGCCAGACACAGGCACCGCCGTGGCGCGCAGCTCGGTGTCGGTCAGCGGACCGGAGACTGCAGCAGTGCCTGTGATCGACACGCTGCCGCTGATCGGCTGTGTCGCCTGCCAGAACGTGCCGCTCACCGGCACCGCCGTGGCGCGCAGCTGGACATCAGTCAGCGGTCCTGACACCGGCTGCGTCGCCTGCCAGAACGTACCGCTCACCGGCTGCGTGACGCCACTGCCATCCACCGGCAGGCGGCCGCTCACCAGGGCCGGCACCTTGCCGTCGATGCTGCTCAGGCTGCTGTTGCCGGTCGTCTGATTCGCGGCTGTGGCAACACCGCTCACGCTCACCGGAACGGGTGATGCGCGCAGCTCTGCATTCGTCAGGCCGCCGCCACCACCACCGCCGCCGCCACCACCACCGCCGGATGAGGTCAGATCATCGATGAACACCTGCAGCCGGTCCGCAGCGCTCATCGACTGCGTGCTGAACTCAAGCGTCAGCGTCGTGTTGCCACCGCCGGTGGTCAGCACCGCACCCTTCGATGGCACGTTGAACTGATACAGGATCGTGCCGCTGGTCACGTTCGTGATCAGCAGGAACTGCTCCAGCGTGTAACTGCCAGGCACCACCACGGTGCCGGCATTGGCGGCGCCGGGCGTAAAGCTGTAGCTGGAAAGCAGTTGCTTAGCCATTACTCCATCACAATCTGGAAGGCTGTGCTGTTGTCTGAATCATTCACTGATGCTGGCGTTGTCGTGATCGCCAGCGGCACACGGCAGAATGTGCCGTCGTCGGTCAGCATCGGCTTCTGCTCCACGATGTAGCCAACGCCATCCACCGTGATCGAGTCGCCATACTCAAGGCCACCAAACTTGGATGCCTCAGCAGTCAGCATGTAGGGGATGAACACCACATCGCCGCCGAGCGCCATCTCGCTGTCCTGATCCAGGATGCCAACACCGGAAACGGCGCCAGCTGAGCAGCTGACGCCGAAGTCGGCAAGGTACAGAGTGGGATCCTCTGTAAAAGCCATCAGCCGTACTTGTTCACGCCGACAGCGTTCACCGAGAAGGTGAAGCTGGGGGTGGTGCCGCCGATGGTGTAGACGATGCGGATAAAGCGGCGGGCCTCGTCCTTGCTGATCACCAGGGTCTGCTGTGATGCAGTGGTGGTCACCGTGGTGAAGGCTGCACCGCTGATGGCGGTGTAGACGCCACCCGACGTGTCGCTGCTCTCAACCGTCACGGCCAGCGTTGGCGTGGTGCCAGTGCCAGCTGCAGAGTCGAGCACCAGGTACAGGTCGCCATCGCGGGCCTGCACATCGACCGCGGTGCCGTTGCCGGTGGCAGTACGGGCAGTGGTGGGGTGAAGGTTGGAGAGCTGGAGTTTGTCCAGCGCCTGGCGCAAGATGGTCATGATTCAACCTCAGGGGAAGGAACGGATTTGCGGCTCCGCTTTGGAGCTTCAGCTGGTTGGACTTCCAGCTCCACAGCAGGCACTGCCTTGTTGGAGCCGATCAGCAGATAGCCGTCTGCTTGCGATACCTCAAGGATGGAGCCCTCCGAGAAGGGCTCCCCAGAGATCATCACAGCGCTGACAATCTCAATCCTCATGATCAGGTCCCGAACACGAAGGCGCCGGGCTGCTTGACGGCAAAGTCAAGATCCTGCAGAGCAATCACGCGGACGGTGCCAGCGGTGGCGCCGGTGATGTCATCCACCTTGAGATCAAGCCCAGACCAAAGGCCGAGGATCATCTGGCTGAAGTCACCGAAGAGGCAATCGTTCGTGCCCAGCTGGTTGCTCACCACCACGGGGTAGCCGTTGAGGGTGTCATCCATCAGGGCGAAGTTGCCCACGGTGCCGCCGGCCGACTTCTCCGTGGTCTTCAGTGCGCCGCGGGATGTGGCGTTGATGATGTAGTACATCGAGGCCACATCAGCGTTAGCCACTGCCACCTTGGTTTCCATCTCCACGTACTGGGCGAAGGTGCCAGTGCCGGTGATGGTCTGGCTGCCCAGGCCGGTGGTGTTGGTCAGACCCAGCGGCTGGTTTGTGGAACCGGTACCGTAGATACCAGCGCGATCGATCTCAAGGCTCAGCACGCGAGCGAGATCATTGCGGATCATCGACTCAACGTCGATTGAACCCTGGAGCAGCAGCTTGCGGCTGTAATCCACGAAGGCCCCGATGGTCTTGGGGGTCATCGAGATCTGATCGAAAGCCTGCTGGCTTTCGGTGGGCGCGGCATTCTCACCAACCCAGAACGCCGATGCGGCCGAGGTCTGGCGCGGGATGCTCACGTTGCCCTGCAGGCCGTTGAGCACGGTGGCGCCAACATTGGCCAGCGCCAGACGGTTGCGCAGCAGATCGATGAAGTCGCCAGTGCGCAGGTCGGTGTTCACCAGGTTGCCGCCGGCGGTGGCGGTGCCCACCAGCAGGTCACGCTGGCCGCGCAGCACATCGCTGGGAACCATGATGCCCTGGCTGGGCTTGCCATTGCGCTGCTGTGCAGCTTCCGAGCACTCACGCTCGAACGCTGCAGCTTCCCAGGCCTCGCGGTTGTTGGGATTGGCCAGGGCGTTGATGGCGCGCTGGAAGGAGAAGCACCGCACTTCGCTGGCGCTCATGCCGATGTCAGCGCTGCCGCCGATCGGTTGAACAGCAGCAGCCGGTGCAGCGTGCTGCTTCGCGGAGCGCTTGCCGATAGCGGCCAGCACATCCTTCATGGCATCAGCTTCGCTGGCGCCACGTTCGATCAGACCCTGGGCCAGATCATCAGCCTTGTGCTCACGGCAGAGTGCCGTGATGGAGGCAACGCGGGAGCGCTCATCGGCCGCAGCCTGCGCCCGCACCGCCTCGAGATCGAGGGAAGTGTCTTCCATTGGGGGGTTAAGGGGTTGGGTTTGGGTTGCGGCCGTAGCCGCTCCATCGGCTTCGAGACTTCTCCCGATGCCAATGGTTGGATCGGCAGGAACGCCGACAATGGACACCTCGTAGGGACTCCACGATGTGGCGACGAAATCGCCGCTGCGCTCCTCCATCTGATTGATGGAGTACCCGACAGAGACATTCCGAAGAACGCCATCTGCCACGTCGGCCATCACCTCCTGCGCAAACGCATTACGGCTGAACTTGACCGACACCATGCCGCGCTTCTTGTCACCATCCAGCCAGGCGCGCTCCACCACGCCAACCACACGGCTGGTGTCGTGGTTGAACAGCAGCGGCGCACCATCAGCCAATCGGCTCAGGTCAACCGCTCCGCGCTCATGGCTCAGCACTTCATTGCCGAAGTAACGCTGAACCGGATACTCGCTGGAGAAGCTGAACTCCATCGTGCGCTCTTCGCTGATGGCGCTGCCATCCAGCTGCGCCGCCCGGCGATACGTCTGGCCTTCCAGATCACGCATCAAGTCCATCGCTATCTCCATCCTGGCTCAGGCTATCCAGTCCGAGTTGCTCACCTTCTGAGTCGGCGGCCTGCACGTTGTCGGGCATGTAGGCATCTTGCGGAATGATTGACCCGGCCGGTCTTGCTTGTGTCAATCCGGCCTTGCTGACCTTGCCTGCATCAATGTCCAGCGTCAGTCCTAGCTCTTGCGCGCGTTCACGCTCAGCAGCCAGTGCCACCAGCAGCTCGTCAAGGTCGCCGCCTTGCTCAGCCACGATCTGCGCCTGGGTGGCAAAGCCGCACCGCACCGCATCCTTGTAGGCGTTCACTTCCTTCTCAGGATCAACCCAGCCCCAGCCGCGCCCGATCCACTTCGCGGAGTCATACATCTCTGGCATTTGCTCATAGCCAGGCAGATCCAACTGGCCAACGGCTACAGCAGCGCGCATCCACTGCTCAAACACCGGCCGGTGCAGGTGCTCAATCATGAACTGCTGCAGCGTCCGCCAGTGCTCGCGCGACTCGAGCAGTTCCAGTCGGCTGCTGCTGTAGTTGGTCTGGCTGTAATCGGCCGACAGCGACGGATACGGCACGCCGGTGGTGGCCGCCACTGCTCGCAGCATGGCTCGCATGAACGGTTCAAACTGACCATCCGGTGCGTCCAGCGTTGGCACGTTGACCGATTCACCAGGCGCCAGGTACTTGAAGACGCCAGGCTCAAAGTTGCTCACGCGCTCGTCTTGGTACACCTCATCACCCTGAAGCTCACCTTCAGGGCTGGTGATGAAGCCCATCAGGCTGCTCGCCGCACGGGCGCGCACCACCTCAGCTTCCTCGTACCCAGCCAGGTGATGCAGCCGCT
>Ga0315904_10004090_pt1 | contig 21043 bp, 28 predicted proteins | sample LakEriMetagenome_6_FD_203529 | JGI IMG/M metagenome (GOLD analysis project Ga0315904, IMG submission 203529) | Freshwater fungal communities from buoy surface, Lake Erie, Ohio, United States - Buoy 12 MA120 | ecosystem: Environmental > Aquatic > Freshwater > Lake | place: USA: Lake Erie, Ohio...
GAGGGTCGCGGCGGCCGCGGCCGCCGATGCGCTCGCCGCCGGCGACGACTTCTCGACGATCCAGTCGACGACGGCGACGGTCGCCGACTCGGTCGCCGCCGGCGACACTGCGGCAGGCGACACTGGCCTCGACAGCAACGAGATCGTCTACCTGCAGCGCTTGGATGACCCAGGCGCGAAGACCGTCACGACCATGGGCCTGCAGCCTGGTCCGGTTGGCGGCGACGGCTGGAGCGTCGTCGCCGAGCTGCCGACGGCGCGCCTCGAGGCGAACCACCGCTACGCGTTCTGGGTGACCGGGAAGATCGCCAACATCCGGCGCACAGGGGCCGCGCCGGTGTCGGGACTGATCCAGCTGTGCCTCGGCGATGGATTCGGCACCCGGTCGCCGATCCAGCTCGTGCAGATCGGCGCCGGGCAGTCGCTGGCCGCCAACGAAGGACTGCCGTTTTCCTTCCTGCTCGTCTTCTCGTCGTTTCCGACGGTCGTCGATCCGATCTGGGGCGCGACCTGGCCAAACGCCGCGCCGTTGCAGCTGCTCGGCCGCACTTGGTGGCGCAACGACGTGCCCGCGTACGCGATCGAGTTCGACGTCGTCGATCTGACTTGGATCTGGGCCGACCTCGACCGCATCCCGACGACCGACCAGATGGTCTCGGTCACGACGACGCCTGTGTCGCTGACGACCTCTCCGAGCTTCCAGAACATCGCCAGCGGACTCAATTCCGCAGGCGGCGCAGGTCAGACGTGGGTGCACTTCTGGAGCTTGCTATACGACCCAGGCGTCGACGTCGTGCCGCAGTTCCAGGTTGGCAACTCGACCGGCCTCAACCTGGCCGGCTTCTCCGCGAAGCACGGGGGCGGCATCGATCCGTCGACTGGGTTCGAGTACGCGATCGGCATCGGGCACCGCGGGACCAACGTCGCCGGCGTCCGATTGCAGCAGGGGTCGTTCTGGGTGCAGCAAAATGCCGGTGCGGTGAACCTGCCCAGCGTGCGAGGCAGGGACCAATACACCGGGTCGAGTTCGACAGTCGTGCGACGGTTCGCGTGCGTCTCGATCCGGCTCGACGACCTCCCAGGAGTCGCCTGGAACTCAGGGCAGGTCGCTCCGGCGCTTACCGACGAGCTGGCCTCGCTGTTCACTGGCGCGCGTCGCTGGCCGCTCGAGTTGGTCGGCCAGCAGCGCAGCGTCATCCCGTGGATCTTGGCCACGGGGACTCCGATCCGCAGCACGAGCGCGACTCGGCGATCGTTCTCAGCCTGGGTCGACACGGAGGGCGGCGAACTGCCAGTGTTCTCGCTCGGCGCGGTCACGACTGACGGCTTGTTCGAGGCGCTGCCCGTGATGGGCTCGGGAGCCTTTGGCATCGGGCCGACGTCGCCGTCGATCCAGTACCGCGCGCGGTGGCTTGAGCAGTTCTTCGGAGGCAGCCACCTCGACGTTCGCGACATCTACGTACTTTCGTTCTTTCCCACTAAGAACCCGGACAACCTCCCCCCAGGGATTCCGACAGTCGGACCGCCGACGGCGATCGTGCCAGGCACGGAGGGCTTGTCGCCAGCGTCGCTGCCGGCTCCGCCGCTGGCTCCTGACGTCGCTGTTGGCGAGGTGCAGAACTGGAGGCGCGAAGAGATGCGCGGCAGCACTGGGCACGTCCGCACGTGGGGCGTCTTCGTGCAGCCGCGGCGTTCGTTTGCCGTCTCGTGGGGACCCTTGAGCGTCGCGCAACGCGACACGCTGGTGCAGTTCCTGCAGCAGAACCAAGCTTGGCGGCTGACTCCGCCGCGCGAAGCGGCGATCGCTGTCGTCGCCATCAGCGAGCTTCGCTGGGAGCAGTCAGCAGGGCAGACGTTCCGCGTGGATCTGGAGGTGGCCGAGCTGGTCTACAGGACCCCGTAAGATGCCGCTGATCCTGCCAACGACGCTCAAAGCGGCGAGTGAACGACCGCACGCGCGCCGGCCGTGGGTCTGGCTCGTCGACCTCGAGGTGGAACGCCGCACGAAGACGTTGCCTGCGGTCGTGCTGCGCTTCACGAGCGCGCCGGCCGAAATCCTGTGGCCGCCTGACCCGACCGAGGGTGTCATCTTCTACCCGCTGTCGTTCGAGCTGACGGACATCGAGCAGACGCAGGAAGGCGACCTGCCGTCGGTGGATCTGGCGATCGACAACACGGCCCGCACGCTCATGCGCCACTTGCACGCCGGCCGCGGGTTCGAGGGCAACCGCGCGACGGTCTACCTGACGCACGACGAGGCGCTGACGACTCCCGCGTACCCCAACCACCAGTTCGTGCAGTGGGACTTCGTCGTCGCGAGCGCCGTAGCCACCGAAGCGACGGTGACGATGCGCCTCGAGCAGCCGAACTTCTTCCAGATCCGCGTGCCGTCCGCTCGCTTCGTGGCCAGGCGGTGCCGCTGGGAGTTCGGCGGCCCCGAGTGCGGCTATCCGATCACCACGGCGGCCGCGTACACGACGTGCGGCAAGACCATCGACGACTGTATCCAGCGCGGCATGGATGAGGCGTCACGCAATCTGCCAGTGCTGCACCCTCGTCGGTTCGGCGGCTTCCCGGGCATCCCGACGCAGCGGGGGCCCCGATGACGCTGCTTGCCATGCGCTACCGTCTCGGCGGCCGCGGCGAGGACGGCACCATCGACTGCCTGGGCGTCGTGCTGGCCAAGGCCGCCGAGCTCGGCCTCGACCTGCCGGCGCGCGATCCATGGGCCACGGTGTGCGACCAGTGGCGGCGCGGCGGCCTCGACTCGGCGACCGGGTTCCCTGACGGCTGGCGCAGGCTGCGCGGCGAGGCGCTGCGCGACGCACTGCAGCTGCCGAAGGATGGCGACGTCTGGCTGGTCCACCACGACCACCCCGGCGTCGGCATCATCGCCGGCGGCCTGTTCTGGTCAGCCACGGCGCGCGCCGGCGGCGTCGTCGCCCTACCGCCCGACCGCGTGCAGCCGCGTCCCTCGGAGGTCTGGCGCCGATGATCCGCGTCTGGGTCAAGTCCGGGCTGATGGGCGAAGGCGAGCGCCACGAGCACCTGGTCGAGTGGCGACCAGGCCTGCGCGCGGCCGAAATCCGTCTGCACGTCGAGCAAACCCTCGCCGGTTCGCGCGTCGGCGTCGCCGCCGACGGCCGACTGCTCGCCGACGACGACGAGGTGCCAGACGGTTCGACCGTGCTGGTCGCCGCCGACCCCGGCGCTGTGCTGGTGCCGTTCATCGTCATGGCGCTGGTGTCGGCCGTCGTGTCGGTCGGCATCTCGCTGTTGATCCAAGCGCTGACGCCGAAGCCGAAACCGCCGGGTGTGCCGCAGGAGCGAGGCGACGATTCCTCGCCCACGTACGCATGGGACGGCGTCCAGACGGGCTTCGGCCAAGGCTTCCCGCTGGCGGTCGTCTACGGTCGGCACGCCGTCGGCGGCCACGTCATCAACACCGACGTGTATGCGTTCGGTCTGTCCAGCTCGTCGAGTAGCGAACTGCTGAACGTCGTCCTGTTTCTGAGCGAAGGACCGATTTACCGCATCGGCGACCAGCTTGCGCGCGTCGCCAATGGCCTTGGCGGCTTTGGAACCGGCCCAAGTGGCGGCGCAATACCAGACCACATCCGCGTTGCGGAAAACCTGCTGGAATCGACGAACCCGCTGCCAGGCGCGCGGCTATGGATGCGTCCCGGCACGTTTGACCAGCCGGCGCTGCCGACCGATCCGTTCCAGGGTGCGACTACGCTTTTCCAGGTCGCCGCGCAGCTGAACAACCAGGGCGACGAGTCCATCTTCACGTACAGCGGCACGGAGGAGATCGCGAGCGTCACCTTCGTCTTTGCTGCGCCGTCGGGTCTGTATCAGCAAACGGCAACCGGCGGAATCGTGTCGTATCCGGTGCAGGTGCAGCTCGAGTTCCGACCTGTCGGCGCGACGAGCTGGTCCCAGCTGTACGGGAATCCCGGCGGGGCGATCCCAGGAGGCGTAAGCATCGCCACAGGTGGTGCCGAGCCTTTTGTTCGAACGTACGTCTTCGATCTGGCGCCCAATAATGCGCCCGCGCGAGGTCCGTTTGAGTTTCGAGCTCGCCGAACGACCCCTGCGCAGGCAAGTAGCGGTCAGACTGTTTCTGCGGTTGTTTGGCGCAGCATCGGCTTCAACATCCGTCAGGATTTTGCGTACCCAGCGTGCGCTCTGCTGGGCCTGCAGCTGTACGCCGGCCAACGGTACAGCGGCAACGTGCCGAACTTCTCGGTGCGCGTCGACGGCGCGCTCGTGCGTGTCTGGGACCCGACGCACGGGTTCTCGCCGCGGTGCTGGGACATTCCGGCCGCCCCGTTCAACTTCATGACGCAGCCGCCGGGCCGCAATCCGGCGTGGATTCTCGGCGACTTCCTGACTTCGCGCTGGGGCCTCGGCCCGTACCTCGACGACGCGCGAATCGACTGGGCATCGTTGCGTCGCTGGGCGGCGTTCTGTGACCAGCAGCTCGCCAACTGGAACGAGCCCGCGTTTCAGTGCGACATCGTGCTGGATGCTCCGCGGCCGGCCTGGGAAACCGTGCTGGCCATCTGTGCGACGGGCCGCGCCGCGCCGATCTGGCGCAACGGCAAGCTGGCCGTCGTCTACCAGTACCGCGACGCGCACGGCGACGCCGGCGTCTCCGTGCCGGCCAAAGCGCCGGTGCAGCTGATCACGTCGGGCTTGTGCGACAACGTGCAGGTGCGCTGGCTGCAGAAGAGTGACCGCGTGACCGCGTACTCGTTCCAGTTCCTGAACGGCGAGCAGCTGTACGCGCAAGACGTTCTGACGAAGGAAGACGACGAGTCGAACATCAACGACCCGAGCGACCCGAACCGCGAGAAGTGGCGGCCGGAGATCGTCCAGGCGTACGGCGTGACGCGCCCGACGCAGCTGATCCGCGAGGGCCAGTACATGCACCGCGTGAACCGGCTGGTGCGTCGCGAGCTGACGTTCGACTGCGGCCCGTGGCTGCTCGCTGCCGAGGTTGGCGACCTGATCGAGTTCGAGCACGATGTGCTGCGGCCGTTCGGCGCCGACGTGCCGCTGGCGATGCAGGTCCTTGCCGGCGGTGTCGCCGTAACGACCCTCACGGTCGACCACGCCGTCTCAGGCGCGATCGCGTTCGCCGCGCGCGACGCCGACGGGAAGCCGGTGCATCGGACGGTCACGTCGACGACTCCGGTCACCATCGGCGGCCGGACGTGCACGGTGCTGTCGTTCACCGCACCCGTGACCATCCCCACCGGCGCGGCGGTCGCCGTCGGCCTGGTCGACAAGATCGTCGAGCCGTACCAGATCGTCGCCGTCACCCTGGGGCAGAACCTGCGGCGCTCGGTGCGCGCGCTGCAGTGGGTGCCGGAGGTCTTCGACGACGTCCCGTTGCCCGGGACCGACGGCGAGGACGAGCCGGCCGTCGACCTCGACCTCGTCATGGCGCAGCCGTCGTCAGAGTCCGGCGCGCAGCTGGCGACGGACCTGTGCGCGATCGTCCTGCCCGGCGCCGTGCAGCGCGTCGCCTGGGTGCGTCCCCCAAGCCGCTCGACGGCGCGCGCCCGCGTCTACCTGCGGCAGCAGCAGGTCGGCGCTGCGTTCATGCTCGTCGGCGAGACGATCGCCGCGTCTCTCGACCTGCCGCAGCTCGAGGCGTGGAAGCCGTACGAGTTTGCCGTCTGCCTCGAGACCGGCGGCGGCGACTACCAACCGCCCGAGCTCGGCGCGCGGCTGTCGTTCATCCCCGAGGAGTTCCCGCCATGGTCGCCGGTCGCGCCGACAGCCGTCACGGCCAGCCAGTCGGCCGGCGAGAACCTGCTGGTGCTGCGGTGGGACCAGGGCGACTCCGGCGACCTGGAGCACTACGAGGTGCGCTGCGGCGACGACTGGGCCGCAGGTCACGTCGTCTACCGCGGCCGGCTCGCCGAGGCGCGACTGCGGCCGCCGCCGGGACACCGCACGTACCAGATCGCCGCGCGGTCGACGTCTGGCCTGTACGGCGCGCGCGCGCAGATCACCGTCGCGCTGACGGCCGTGCACGACCTCGGCGCCGAGGTCGTCGACGACACTTCGTTCGCGCCGACCGGCACCGGTGGCACGCATAGCGGCACGCAGCGCAACACCACCACCGAGCCGGCCTCGCCGTTCCTCGAGCTGCAGCCCGGCGTGCTGACCGGCACGTTCACCAGCTCGACGGTAGACATCGGCTACGACGCGCCGTCGTTCCTACGGGTCAGCCTGTCGGCGCAGGAGCTCGACGGCACCACCATCGACGACTGGAAGTTCGGCGTCGACTCCGGCGAAGCGCGGTGGCGAACGGTCGACACGCGTCCGGCCTCCGCAGGTCTGCCTGGCATCGACTGGTCGACGCTCGTCGACGACCTGACGCAGCAGATCGACGACCTGCCAGACGACTTGCGCGCCGGCGGCACGCTGGGCGAGACTGGATCGCACGTTCTCTGCCGCGTCGAGTCCCGCACGTACACCAGCGGCACGTGGTCGGCGTGGGCGCAGCACGTCGATCGCCTAGCTGTCTGCTCGCGCTGGGAAGCGCGGCTGATCATGGCGCGTAGCAGCGCATCTCGCGCGGTCCGCGCGCGAACCTTCCGCATGGAGACGATCCTCTGATGGCACAGACCTGGACGACCCCGGCCGGCACCGATCCGGCCAATCTCGCAATCAAAGTCGCTCTGCCCGACCGCGACGAGTCGCTGCGCTCGCTGTTCTCCGGCGCGACTGCGCCGACGAGTCCCGTCGCCTACCAGCTGTGGGCCGACACGGCGACGAAGACCCTGAAGCAGCGGAACGCCGCCAACTCGGCGTGGGTCGAGCTGCTTCCGCTCGCCGACTCGGTGCGGCTGCAGCTGGCGTTCCGCCTGTCCGGCGCGCTGGCCGCCGAGGTGCTGCAGATCCCAATGCCGATGGCCGGCCGGGTCGAACGGGTCCAGGTCGTCGGCAGCGTCGCGACGTCGACGTCCGCCGCCGGCACCAAGGAGTGGACCTTCATGTTGCGCAACCACACCCAGGCCGTCGACCTGTTCTCGGCGACGCCGTCGACGGCGACGGTCGTGTCTGGCGTCGGCGGCGGCGAGCTGGCGGCGAACGCGACCTACAACCTGTCGGCCAACCAGAACCAGGCCGTCGCGGCAGGCGACGTGCTGCGGCTGACCATCGCCAGCGTCGGCTCGCCGACGGCCGTCGCCGACGTGTCGATCCGCGTCAACATCACGCTGACCGGCGTCTGATGACCGCCGTCGACCAGAGCGGGCGGACCGTGGCCGCCGGCGAGACGTACCTGCTCGCCGGCATCGTGCGACGCATCGAAGCGGCCAACCGCGTCGCCATCGTGACCGGTAGCGGTGAGCGTCGAGCGCTGCTGCGCGTCGATCCGGCGCAATTGCTGCGTGTCGACGATCTGATCGTGTCCGACGGCTCGCGCAGTTTCTCGCAGGCGCCGCTGGTCAACGACTCGCCCAAGGCCGACGGCAGCGCGGCGAACAAGCTGTACGTCGACACCGAAATTGCCGCCGTCGTCGACGCCGTGTCAGCACTGTTCCAGCCGATCGACGCGACGCTGACGGCACTGGCTGGCCTGACGACGACGGCTGACCGCGTGCCGTACTTCACCGCCACCGACACCGCCGCCGTCGCGACGCTGACGTCGTTCGGCCGCTCGCTGATCGACGACGCCAACGCCGCCGCCGCACGCACGACCCTCGGCCTGACCTCGATCGCCACGCTGGCAGGCGCAGCAAAGGGCGACCTCGCCTACTTCAACGGCACGTCGTGGAGCGTGCTGCCGATCGGCACGGTGGGACAGGTGCTTACGGTGTCCGCGAGTCTCGACCTCGAATGGGTGTGAGGGTGCACAGAACATGACGACCACCACCGCGAACGCGAATCCCCACCACGACACGCACGAGAAAGTCGCCAAGGTCTTCGATCGCTATTGGCGCGTGCTGAGTGTGCTCATGCCTCTGCTGGTCGTGCCTGCGATCCAGTGGGGCGTCGGGGTCAACCACGACCTCGAAGATCTCCGCCTGCAGCTGCGCGAGCTGTCCACACGACGGACGCACGAGCAGCAGGCCGCCGCCGACCTGACCGCCGAGCTGCGCGCGATGCGCGGCCAGCTCGAGCAGTTTCGCATGGACGTCGTCCAACGAATCGCCGTCCTCGAGGCGCGCATCGACATGACCCGACCGAAGGAAACACGATGAAGACGAACCTGCTGCTACTCCTGATTGCCCTGATGTGCTTCGCGCTCGCCTCCTGCGCCACCACCGAGGCCACCGCCGCGACCGTGACGGCCGTCGCCGCCGGCGCCGTCGCGATCGTCGACGCCGTCGCGCCGATGCTGCCGCCGGAGACCGTCGCCAAGCTGCAGCTGACGGCGTCCAGCATCGACGGCACCGTGCAGGCGACCGCGACGGCCGTCCGCACGATCGCCGACGCGATCGCCCAGATGCGCGGCGGCGTCGGCGCGCAGATCCAGGCGCAGGCCGAGGCGCTGGCGCGCGCCTCGACGCAGATCGCGTCGATGCCGTCCCGCGAGGAGGTCTACCTGGTCGGCGCCGGCACCGGCGCCGCCGGCACCGCCGCGTCGCGGTGGCTGTCGAGCGTCAAGAACCGGCCGCACGCGTAGCCCGCGGCCAGCGCTACCGATCGAAGCTCGTCACGCTGATGCAGCGACCGGCGAGCAGCTCGACGAACGACTGCGGCCCGACCGGCCGGCCGTAGGTCCAGACCTGCAGCTCGCCGGCGCGCGAGACCTGCCGCAGCGTCGACCAGGGCCGCCCCCACGCCACCAGCACCTGCTGGTGTGTGGCACCCACCCAGACCTGGCCGGCGGTCACGCGTCGCACGTCGGCCGGCTGCCAGCCCAGGCGCTGGGCCAGCTCGTGGATGATCGCCGGACGGTAGGCCGCGTCGTGCCTGGCGTACTCTGGCTCGCGCGCGGCCGGCGAGCACGCCTCGGCGACCAGATCGTCGAGATCGAGCCGCGCAAGCTCGTCGGCAGGCATCGGACCGCCGGCGCAGCCGGCGAGCAGGACCAGGGGCAGCAGGTGCGCGCGCATCGCTCGGATCATGCCGCGGTCCAGCGTGCCGGCGGCGACCGTGGAAGTATTCCCTGCCAAAAAACGGCGACGGGCGGCGAATAGTGGCGACCGATGGCCGTATCGGCTACCATGCCCAACGTGAGCAACCTCGCCTCGAACGTCTCGCAGATCCTCTCCTCGATCGGCCTCGGCCACGTCGGCGTCCAGCACGACGACGAACTCGCGTGGGTGACCGACACCATCCTGCCCGCCGCCGACGCGCGTCGCGCCGTCGCGGCGCTGCGCGCCGCCGGCTACGTCGCCGACGATGCCCGCGACGGCCACGCTGCCGGGTCGTGGGTGTACGTGTCGCCCCCCGTGGTGGAGGTCGCGGCCTACGTCGACGCCGCCGGCGACCTGATGGTCGAGCTGCCGGGCCAGCGCGGCACCGTCGAGGTCCGCGAGGCGACGCGCGAGGAGGCGCAGGAGTCGGCGGGCACGACCGAGGGCTGGATCACGACGCACGTGGCGCGGCACCTGCTGGTCGCGGTCGGCTACCTGCCAGCCACGACGCTATACAGCTGGAGCACGGACGCCGCGTCGGGCGAGCTGCAGGCCACCAGCGTCGAGGAGGCGGTCGACGAGCTGGTCGCGCAAGGCGAGTGGGCGTCGCTCGACAGCCCGCGCGAGCAGCGCGACATCGCCGACGGCGCGTGGCTGCTTTTGCACGACGCCGACGGCTGCATCGTCATGCGTCGCGGGGAGGTCTGACCGTGACGACCGTCACCGACGCCGGCGTCCTGCGCGACCGCCTCTCCGACCTGACCGGCATCCGCGAGCTCACGGCTGGGCACGCGCGCGATGCGATGCACCTGCGCGGCTGGACGCGGTACCAGTCGCTGAGCGACGAGCAACTGGGCTTGCTGGCCGACGACATCCTGTCGGGCTGGTCCTTCCGCGACGAGGTGCGGTCGTGACGCAGCTCGACCTGGACCTGCGGGAGACCCTGGAGGCGTACCCGGGTCGCCTGACGGGCCTGTCGATGGCCGCGGGCGTGCCGTACACGACGCTGCGGCGCATCCGTGACGGCGTAGGTCGTCGCGTGCCGTGGGATGCCTGCCGGCGTCTCGCCGCGGCGCCGGGATGGGCGCAGGTGCCTGGCGTGCCGGCGGAGTCGCCGGAGTCGGTCCTGGCGTACATGGCTCTGTTGTGGTCCCGAGCCGGCGCGGCGAAGTGAGGCGGCCGGCGACCGCCGGCGCGGCGCGGTGAGCACGCGCGACGCCGGCGACCCGCCGGCCGCCCGGTCGACCATACCGCGACCGCTCGCCGGCCGCACCTACCCGCCGACGCGCACGCGCTCAACGAGTCGTGCCAGGGTGCCGGCGGCCCGGACACGCCACAGCTCGGCCGCCTCGCGCGCGGTCGCCTGCCAGTGGTCCGCCGGCACCTGCACGTCGGCCGGGTCGACCACGACGCCGATCTGCGGCTGCAGGTCGAGGCACGCGGCCAGCTCGGCCTGAGTCGTGGCCGTCTGCAGTCGCGCGACCCTCGCCGGCGACACCCAATAGAGCGGCGACGACCGCAGGGCCGCGATGGACGGCGCCGGCTCGAGCAGATCCTGCACGCGCACCCCGAACGCCGCGGCCAACGACAGCGCGTCGAGCACGCCAAGCTCCTGCGCGCCGGTCTCCCACCGCGACAGCGAGTTTACGGCCCGGCCGAGCTGCGCGGCCAGCTGCGGCTGTGACCATCCGCGCGAGCGCCGCAGCGCGGCGATCCGTTCGCCGATGCAGCGAAGCGTTTTCTTCCGGATGTTTTCCACGGCTCGTCACAGACCTACAACGATGCAACGCGCGGAAACGTGCGAATCTGCTGGAATCTGCAAAATCTACCGAGAAGGTGTTGACTCTACCGAAACGGGTAGGCATCGTCCGCGGCATGGAGAACCGCGACGCGAAGGATGGCCTCGAGCTCGTTGGCGCCGGTGTCACCGGCCTGTTCCTGCTGGCTCTGGGCCTTGGACTTCTGGACGGCTTGGCAGCGGCGGTCGCCGCGGCGCTGGGGGCGTCGTGACCGAGACGACGACGATCGTCGACGGCGAGTTCGTGTCGCTCCGGGCGGTGGCGGCCGAACTCTGCACGACGCCGGCGCACCTGCGCCGCATGGCGCGGGCCGGGGACTTCCCGCCGTTGCTGCGGGTCACGCGCAAGCACTACGTCGTGGGCCGCGAGGCGTTTGCCGCGTGGAAGGCCGGCCGCTGGACGACCGAGGCGACGGCGCGCGCGGCGATCGTCGCCGAGGCGGTGCGCGGCGGCGTGACCAACCGGCGCCGGCGGCTCGCAGGCGGTCGGCGATGACGTCAGCCGTGCTCGAGGTCGCCGGCGACTTCGCCGCCGCTGACGTAGCGCAGGCGGCCGGTCGCCGCGTGCAGGTCGGCGGCGACGAGGTGCACGTACCTCTGCGTCGTCGCGAACGAGCTGTGGCGCAGCATCCGCTGCACGACTCCGGCCTCGACGCCGGCGCGCACGAGGTTCGTCGCCAAGCTGTGCCGCAGCGCGTGGGGATGGAAGCGGCGGTCGCCGAGCCGGCGGGCCCAGCGCCGGAACAGGCGGTCGATCCACTGCACGCGCCGCGTCTCGCCGGCGCCCGGCACGAGGAATCCGCCCGCCGGCGTGCCGCTGTCGCCGCGCGCGAGCGCGCGCTCGACGAGGCGGCGCGCCGCGTCGCGAATCGGAGCAGTGATCGGCGCCGCCTCGTGCTGGACCTTGCCGCGCACCCAGACGACGTTGCGCGCGAAGTCGAAGTCTGTCGCATGGAGGCGCGCCAGCTCGGCGCGCCGCAGGCCGGAGTACGCCGCAAGCAGCACGACTTCGTGGTCGTCGGGCACCGCGCGCACACGTTCGAGCATGGCCGCCAGCTCGGCCTCGCCGATAACGTCCGGCGACGTCGGCTGCGGCTGCGGCCACGTGGCCAGCGGCACCGGGTTCGGGCCGCGGAACCAGCCGCGCTGCGGCTTGCTTGCCCAGACCACCAGCCGGTGCAGCCAGCGCCGGTAGTGCTGGATCGTGCGTGCGCTGAATCCGCCGCGCTGTGCCAGCCGGATCATCTCCTGGAGCACGGCCGGCGTCAGACGCACCAGCGCCAGGTCGCGCGACACGAAGCGGAACACGGCGCGCGCCTGGCGCGCGTAGAAGTCGACCGTGCCGGCGCGCCGCAGGTCCTGCAGCTCGGCGTGCATCGCGTCGGCGGCCTCGCCGAGCGTGCGCGTGACCTGCGGCGCCGCGGCGTCCCCGTCACGCAGGGCGATCGCGTCGCGGTGTGCCTCGTGCGGGTCGCTGCGGGTCGGCCCGTACACGCGCCGACCGCCGATCATCGCCCACCCGCGGAACCGCTGACGACGCTCCTGGACGAACGGAGGAAGACGCCGCCGGCGACGCTCGCCGTGCTGTCGGTTGCTCACGTTCGGCACCGTACTTTGTGGCCACGTTTGTGGCCAGCCGCCCCCCAAGTCTTGACCCCGATGACCGCAACCCTAGGCTGTGCAAGGGCCGCCGGAGTGACGGAATCGGCAGACGTACAGGTTTCAAAACCCTGTGCTGCCGACTTCTGCCCGACCGCGGCCAGTTCTTCGACGCCCCCTTCGACGCGCCGTAGCTCGCGACTGCCGCATGACTTGTGGCGTGCCGCTGCAGCCGGCGCCGAACGCCAGCTGACCGGCGCCCGGACCCGTTTCGCGCGGCACTTTGTGGCCACGTTTGTGGCCACGCTGGCCGCCGCAGGTCTGGCGGCCGTCGCGCTCGACGCGCAGGACGGTGCCTCGTGACTGGCCTGCTGCGCGAAATCCTCGCGGACTGGGAGTTCGCCGGGCTCGGCGAGCCGTCGCATCTCTACGCAGCCTGGAAGATCGGGCGGATCATCCCGCCAGCCTCGTCGGCCCCTGGCATGACCGAAGCCGCCTGGGCTGCGTATGGCGCCGCGCTGTCCAAGTTCAGGCAAGCGAGCCCGTCCAAGCAAGCCGCGATGCTCGAGAAGATGATGGCGGCAGACGATCGTTGCCGCGCCAACGGCGTCGATGCCGAAGGCGGTGCGCCATGAAGGCCGTTGACCTGCTTGGCGAGCTGCTTGACCGCTTCGAGCACGCGCTGCGAGACCAAGGATCGGCGCGCGCAGCGCTGCAGATGCGCATCGAGGAGGCCGACGGCCTGCGATGCGATCGCGAACAACTGCGGCGCGAGCTCGACGTCGCGCGCTCAGAAGTCGGTGCATCGAAGCAGAAGATCGTGCAGCTGCTCGGGGAGCTGGGCGCAGTGCGCGAGCTGATCGAGCGCGTGCAGCGAGAGCGCGACGAGCTGAACCTCGCGCGCATCGAACTCGATCGCAAGATGCCAGGCGGATTCGTACTGACGTCGGCCGAGCGCCCGTTCGTGTGGGCTGTACGCGACGAGCGCGCTGGTCGGACGATTTCGAGCTCGGCGACGGACGTCGCCGATTTGCGCGAATCGTTGCGCTTGGCGTTTTGCGCACTTACCTGCGAGCCGATCGACGCCAATCCTCTCCTCTCCTCTAAGGATCCGCGGTTGGCGCAGGACGGTGCACCGTGAATTGCTCTGCCCCCATGCCGCCGCGCCGGCTTGATCCGTGGGAGGACGACGACCCGCCGTGCCGGTCGATGCGCGGGTTTGCCGTCGGCGCCTGCCTGGCGCTGGCGTTCTGGCTGGTGATCGCCGTCGCCGTGTCGAGGTGCTCGTCATGACCTGGCACAAGGCCGACACCCGGCTGCAGTGCAGCCCGCGGCTGCGCGCGATCGGCGCGCAGCACGGCACGACGGCGCAGCAGCGCGCCACCCTGGTCTGGCTGGCCGTGCTTGCCGTGAACGCCGAGCACGACTGCGACGGCAAGCTCGACGCGATCTACGCCGACGTCGGCTACCTGTCGACGTACTGCCCGGCGGTGAACGCGATCGAGTTCCGGGCGGCCCTGCAGCATCTCGCCGACGCAGGTCTGCTTGAGCTCGGCGACGCTGGTCTGGTGCTGCCCGGCTGGGACGAGACCTGGCGCGCGGTGAAGACGTCGACGGCGCGCGTGCGGCAGCACCGCGCAATCAAGGCCGAGCGTGATCGCCAGCAGAAGCTGGCGGGCGGTGGCCGTGGCTGACCCCATCACCGACCCGCGCCTCGCCGGGGAGCGCCTGCTGGCCTTCGCCCGCGAGGGCCGTCTCGCGCAGCGTGTATGGCACGCCGAGGAGGACGGGCGCGAGGTCGCCTGCTTGCTCGGCGCTGCGGCCGGGATCAACAACGCGGACCAGTGCCCCGCGTCGCTGATGCCGAAGTGGCTGGCGTTGGCGCTGCCGCCGCTGTTCGACGGACAGACCACGGCCCCCGCCATGTCGTTCGCCCGCCGCTGGGGCGAGGCGATGATCCGACCCGAGTGGACGCTGATCGACTGGGACGCGGTGCGCACGGAGTGGCTGGCGTTTGTGGTGCAGCAGGCGAAGGACGCCTCCGCCCGCGTCGCCTACGCCGCCGCCGCCGACGCCGCCGCCGCCGCCGCCGCCGCCTCCTACGCCGCCGCCGCCGACGCCGCCGACGCCGCCGCCTACGCCGCCGCCGCCGCCGCCTCCTACGCCTACGCCCACGCCGAGCGCGCCGCCCGCGACGACCAGGCCGACAAGCTCATGGACGCCATCGAGCGCAAGATGCAGTCGCTCGCGCGCCAGCGACTGAAGGCTCGCTGCTGCTCGACGTGCCGGCGACCGCTGCAGCCGGGCGGCACGTGGCGGTTCTGTTCGACTGCGTGCGAGAACGTCTCGCGCGGCCAATGCGTCGCCGACAACGCGAAGCGGACGACGTTCTTGCTCAACCTGTACGACCAGCTGGAGCGCGAGACGCGCGCCTGGCTGCGCGCCGACCTGCGTCGCCAGATCGACGCCGAGCTGGCGAAGGAGACGCCGTGACCGGCCCAACCGTGCAACGCTACCGTGCAACGTTCCCGTGGAACGTTTCACCTAAGCGTTCTGAGGAGAGGAGAGGAGAGGAAACCCCCCTTACCCCCCTCCCCTCCGGGGAGAGGGGCTCGGCTCGCGCCGAGCAGAACCAGACCCAGCAGCAGAGCTGGGAAGGGTGGGCGCCGTGGTGACCGACCGCGACCTGCGCCGGATGGGCATCTGCTCCCGCAACCCGGCGGCCCGGCGCCTGCTGGCGCTGACCCTCGGCGACTGCGGCGTCGACGCCGTCGAGTGGCTGCTGGTGCGCGCGACGCGCGACGTCGGCCCCGCCAACGCCGCCGCGGTCGCCACGCAGCAGCTGCAGGACGGCACCTGGCGCGAGGCCTGGGCCGCCGAGCGGCGCCGGCGCGCCGCCGAGGAGGTCGGCGAGATGCCGCGCGAGCGCCTCGAGGGTCTCGTCGCCTGCCGCGTGCTCGCCGACCGCCGGACTGTCGACGAGGTCGCCGCCGAGTTCCATCTCGAGCGCGACGAGGTCCGCCGCCTCGTGATCCGCCACGGCGTGCGCCGCGGCATGACCGACGACCTGATCGGCCAGGCGCTCGGCCTGGTGCCGGCGCGCCGCGTCGAGCTGCCGCGGCGTCCGGCTGCGTCGGCGCCGGCGTCGAGCGCGCCGGCGCCTGCGGCCGCGCCGGCGCCGACGCGCGCGCAGATCGGCCAGCTGTACCTACAGGCCGGCCGCCGGCCGCCGGCGCACGTGCTCGAGATCCTGACCGCCACGAGGAAGCCATGAAGCCGAAGCCGAAGAAGTTCCGAAAGGCCGTCCGCGTCTGGACGGGCCCAACAGCGCTTGCCGACTGCCTGCGCCCGATCGCCGAGCTGACGCCGGACCCGCGCAACGCTCGCCGGCACGACGAGCGCAACCTCGCCGCCATCCGCAGCAGCGTGACGGCGTTCGGGCAGCTTCGGCCGCTTGTCGTCCAGAAGTCGACCGGCCACGTCGTCGCCGGCAACGGCACGCTGGCCGTCCTGCGTTCGCTCGGCTGGACGCACGCAGCAGTCACGATTGCCGACCTGACCGACGCACAGGCGCGCGCGTTCGCCATCGCCGACAACCGCACGGCCGAGCTGGCCGAGTGGGACGTCGGCGAGCTTCAGGCCGCGCTGTCCGATCCCGAGCTCGACGGCCTGCTCGACGCGACCGGCTGGTCGGCCGACGAGATCGAGCAGCTGCTGCGCCAGGCCGGCGAGGACCAGGCCGAGGCGCCGAAGCCGGCGAGTGACCCGAAGAAGCCGGCGCCCGCCACGGCCAACACGACGAAGACGCTGACCAGCGGGACTGCAGAAGGCGAACTGCACGACGAGGTCGACGTCGTCGACGGCATCGGCGAGCAGCTGTGCAGCCGCTGCCAGCAGCCCGTCACGCGCGGGCCGCGCAGCGAGGACGTCTACCCCACCCACCCCAGCGGTCGTTACCGCTACGCCGGAGACTGACACCATGACCGAAATCGACAACGGACGGCTGTGCAGCCGCTGCCGCAGCTACATCCCCAGCGGTGGCTGGTTCCTTTGCACGGCCTGCTTGCAGGCTGTGCAGGCCGAAGCACGCAACCGCGTGCGCGACCAGTTCCTGCAGGCGATCGCAGAGAAGACGGCGCGCGCCGCAATGGAGGCGCGGCCATGACCGGCGAACCGATCCGTCGCTTCACCCGCGCCACCAAGAGCGCCAGCCGGCTTCGCCTCGCGCTCTGCGGCCCGACCGGCGCGGGGAAGACGTTCACCGCGCTGTCGATCGCCTGCGCGCTGGGAAAGCGCGTCGCCGTCATCGACACCGAGCGCGGCAGCTCGCAGAAGTACGCCGACCGCTTCGCGTTCGACGTCCTCGAGCTCGACAACCACAGCCCCGACGACTACCGCGACGCGATCCAGGCCGCCGTCGTCGAGGCGTACGACGTGCTGATCGTCGACAGCCTGTCGCACGCGTGGATGGGCAAGGGCGGCGCGCTCGAGATGGTCGACCAAGAAGCGGCGCGCACGAAGGGCAACTCGTTCGGCGCCTGGCGCAACGTGACGCCGAAGCACGTGCGACTGCTCGACGCGATCACGGCGGCGCCGCTGCACGTGATCGCCACGATGCGGACCAAGACGGAGTGGCTGCAGGAAGAGGTCGACGGCAAGAAGCGCATCCGCAAGATCGGCACTGTGCCGATCCAGCGCGACGGCATCGAGTTCGAGTTCGACGTGGTCGCTGACCTCGAGCCCGAGCACAACCGGCTGACGGTGACGAAGACTCGATGCGTCGAGCTCGACGGCCTGGTTGTCGAGAAGGCCGGCAGCGAACTAGCAGACACGCTGGCGCAATGGTTGGCCGGCGACGAGACGCCGTTCGCCAAGGCCGTCGCGGCGATCCAGTCGTCGGGCAGCTTCGACGAGCTGGCGCTCGCCGCCGAACTGGCGAAGGCGTGCCCGCCACGTGACCGGGACAGGCTCAAGCCGTTGTTCGCCGCGCGCCGCGACCAACTCACACACACCGACAGCACGGCGTCTGCGCAGCATCAGCGGCGCTCGGAGACGATCCGATGAGGGGCCGCCGTGTTGTCCCGGCGGGCTCGACGGCGCGGCCTAGCGCGCCGTCGGGCTCGTCGCTTTCCGTCGAGCTGCCGTGGCCGGCGCCGACGCTGTGGCCGAACGCTCGCCCGCACTGGGCGGCGAAGGCGCGCGCGGCGAAGGCGATGCGCCACCTCGGCTTCGTACTGATGCATCACGAGATTGGCGGCCGCACGTTCTACGTCGGCGGCCAGCTGCTGGTCGACCTAGAGTTTCGGCCACCGGCACGGCGCCGTGACGGCAGCCGCAACCCCAGCGTGCCCGACGTGGACAACTGCGTCGCCGCGCTCAAGTCCGGCCTCGACGGCATCGCCGACGCGCTCGGCGTCGACGACCGCGTCTTTCGCCTGCAGCCGCCGCAGCTGCTCGCCGCAAGCGATGAAGCCGCCGCCGGCAGCGTGCGCGTCACAGTGAGGGGGCACTGATGCACCGGCACGCCAACCAGATCGCGACAGCGCGCACGCGCGCCGTCGTGCTGTCCCTGTGGGCGTTGGCCTTTCCCGTCGGCCTCGGTGCCGGCTGGGGATGGCGCGCCGTCGTCTACCTCGTCGCCTCGGTCGTCGCATTGGCCGCGGCGTGGCACCTGTCAGAGAGCACCGACACATGATCCGCGCGACCAACTACGGCCCCACCCGCTTCTGCGGCTGGTGGCGTTCCACCTGCAGCAACTGGCCGACGCACGCCGCCGGCGTGCCGACAGATGTGCAGACGCGCGACCGCTGCCGGCGGGTCGTCTTCGGCCCGCTGCTCGGCGATCGCCGCGAAGTCGACCTGCTGCTCGACCTCGGCCCAGGCGAAAGCGTCGACGTCGACCTGATGACCACGCGCGCCGAGCAGTTCGCGATGCCGGCGTTCGACCCGGCCGGCTACGGCGTGCCGGCCATCCTGTGCCGGACTGGCAGCGGTGACGGCGTCACGTTCCCGCTGGCGTTCCTCTCGGCAGAGATCGCCGGCGCGAAGATCCGGTGCACGTTCCGCGGCCGATTCGATGAGCTGACGTGCGCCGACGTCTGGGTGGACTTCGTGCCCGGCCAAGGATGGGCCGTCTGGGAGGCGATGATCACGGCAGCGAACCCGCTGGTGCCGGAGACGCAATGGTTCGCGTCGGTGCGCGTCGACGGCAAGCCCGTTCCTAGCGACATCTTGCTGACGTGGATGCACGTTGAGGGCGCGGTCGTGTTCCGGTCGGGCATGAAGGCGCCGGCGACGCTGCTGCGTGCCGGAGAGACGATGGCACACGGCCAGGCGCGCGCGTTCGTCGGCGTGATCGGATGGCAGCCGTTCGCCGATGCTGACCGCGACGCCGGCTACTGCGCTGCGCTGCAGGCGATCGTCGCCGTCGAGGTCGACCAGCTGGCGCCGATCGGTCTGCCGCTGCCGGCGCCGGGCAAGCGCTTCGGCGCGCTGATCCAATGGGGCTCGCGACTGCTGAAGCCGACGCGCGACACGCTCGACGGCTACGACCCGTGCCCGCTGGGCCCGGCGCCGAACTCGTCGGTGACGGGAGCGCAGGAGGACCAGGGCTACGCGCACGGCGGCGAGTGTGCGGAACCGGGCAACCTGCTGCCGAGCTTCTTCTCTGCGCTCGGCTTGGCGCGCCGTCCGTGTCACTGGATCGAGCCGAACGGCGAGCTCCTCGAGCCCGACCAGCACAAGCAGCTGGTGTTCTGGAGCGGTCAGCCGCACTGGCACCGCGGCGTCAGCCCCGACCAGCTGGGCCTGCCGCGCCTGCCGAGTTCGCTCGAGACCTGCGGATGGTATGGCCCGGACCGCGAGCACTGGTTCTCGAATCGTCTGTGGTTCGCGCTGGCGTCGACCGCGTCGCCCGCGCTCTACCGCCTCGCCGAGCACCAGGCGCAGCTGTTCTGCTTCGGCGAGACCGTCGAGCCGGGATGGTCGACCAGCGGCGCCGGCACGGCGCGCGGCGTTGGCTGGACGGCGCTCGTCGCGGCCAACCTGCTGCGGCTGCTGCGCGCAGGTCGCCTGCGTGATCGGTTCGTGAAGCGCCTGCTCGAGCGCATCGAGCGCGTCATCGTGCCGACGCTGCAACCCGCCAGCCTGGAGACCATCCCCGTGATGCATCGGCATCCTGGCACCGACCTGCGCAGCGGCATCTCGCCGGCGTTCCCGGCGTGGTGGCAGACGTGGCAGCAGGCCGTCGGCGCGTTCGGGTTGTGGATGCTGGCCGAGCAGCGCGAGGTGCGCGCGCATGGATGGGGCGCGACCGCCGACACGCTGCAGACCATGGCGCTGGCGTTCGCTCGAGGCGTCACCGACTACGCGACCACCGACGAGCCGAACGGCGACTTGAAGACGTGGGACAACGTCGGCCTGCGCAGCGACGGACAGCCGCTGTGGCCGGATCAGTGGCGGCAGGGAGTCGGCGCCACGTGCTCGGGCATGTTCCGCCATTGGGCGCAGCCGCTGGCGTGGTGGGTCGTGGCGCGTGGATCGCAGGACGCGCGGGCCCGTGACCACTACGAGCGCCTGCGCGGCGAGGCGATGGCCTCGGCGTCGACCTGCCTAGCATGGATGCCGCCTCTTTGAGCGTCGCGCCCTAATGATCCAGACAAAGTACCAGGACAAGCTCAAGCGCGTAACCGTCGGAGATGACGGGACGATCTACGTAGACGGCAAGGCGGCGGCACTGCGCACGAACACCGGGACGGGGTACAACCAGTTCAACGTCGACCGGGCGACGTTCCGCGCACATCGCGTCATCGCGTGGAGTCTGTTTGGCGATGCAATGGACCAACGTTTCCCGAGGGTCGCGGCTGTGCTTGGCGACGGCGTCGTCTGGGACGTGGCCCACAAGAACCGGAACCGGACCGACAACCGACCCGAAAACCTCATGTGGTGCCCGAGATCGTTCAACGCCAAGCATTCGATCCTCTGCCCGGTAGTTTCGCGGATTATCGGCTACTCACCTGAGTTAATCGCCAAGAGACGAGCGGCGGGCAGGAAATGGTGGGCGATGCTCACGGAACAACAGAAGCAGGAGCATCGAGACCAATCAGCTCAACTAATGAAAGAGCAGCGCGCACCGATCGAGAAGAAGCCGTTGACGAAGGAGGACCGAGCACGAATCGCGCGCGCAAGCTGGGCCACAGCAAGCGACGAGCGACGCGATCGACTGCGAAACCGAAACCGTGCACGCGCCGACTTCGCAAACGTGCGACGAGGCACCGCGCATCCTTTCGCGAAACTGACCCTAGAGATAGCCGCACGTCTTCGAGAGTGGAGGGCGACGGGCCGCAGCGTTAGGCAACTGGCGCGGGAGCTGGGCATCAGCAAGACGCACGCCCACCGCGTCTCTCGAGGAGAAGGCTGGCAATGATGCACGGCGCAGCGCATACCAATACAGCACCCCTTCACGGTGGGGTGCCACAGTGGCATGGGGGGGCATGGGTCCCTGCCCCCACAACCCCCCTGGTACAAGGGTCACGGGTCG
>Ga0315904_10004092_pt1 | contig 21038 bp, 18 predicted proteins | sample LakEriMetagenome_6_FD_203529 | JGI IMG/M metagenome (GOLD analysis project Ga0315904, IMG submission 203529) | Freshwater fungal communities from buoy surface, Lake Erie, Ohio, United States - Buoy 12 MA120 | ecosystem: Environmental > Aquatic > Freshwater > Lake | place: USA: Lake Erie, Ohio...
GCTGCTTTCGCTGATGCTGATCGGCGGCGAGCTCGCCCAGTCGCGGCTGGGCCTGCCCAATGCGATGGCCAGCGTCCTGCAGGGCCTGCTGCTGCTCGTCCTGCTGGGTTGCGACACCTTCATCGACCAGCGACTGCGCTGGGACAGCCGCCCGAGGTCGGCCGCATGAACGAGATCGCGCTGCTCATCAACACCGCCCTGGCCAGCGGCACCACGCTGGCGCTGGCCGCGCTCGGCCTGCTCGTCAACGAGCGTGCCGGGGTGCTCAATCTGGGCGCCGAGGGCATGATGCTGGTCGCGGCGCTGGCCGGTTTCGCGGTGTCGTTCCACACCGGCAGCGACACCCTGGGTTTCGCCGCCGCGGCGCTGGCGGGGGCGAGCCTGGCGGCGCTGTTCGGCGTGTTCGTCATCTTCCTCAACACCAACCAGTACGCGACCGGCCTGGCCCTGAGCCTGTTCGGTTACGGGCTGTCGGCATTTCTCGGTGTCTCGATGGTCGGCCGCACCCTGTCGGCGCGCGAGAGCCACGAGGTGCCGTGGCTGGCCGATCTGCCCTTCGTGGGCCCGGCGCTGTTCAGCCACCACCCCATGGTCTATCTCGCCATCGTGCTTGCCGCCGGCACCGCCTGGTTCCTGTACCGCACCCGGGGCGGGCTGCTGCTGCAGGCGATCGGCGAGAATCCCGAGCCCGCTCATGCCCTTGGCTATCCGGTGCGCCTGATCCGTCTGGCGGCCGTGTGCGTCGGCGGCGCGCTGTGCGGGCTTGCCGGCGCCTACGTGTCGCTGGTCACCGCGCCGCTGTGGGTCGAGGGCCTGACGGCCGGGCGCGGCTGGATCGCGCTTGCGCTGACGGTCTTCGCGACGTGGCGCCCCGCGCGCGTGATGCTCGGGGCCTATCTGTTCGGCGGCGTGACCGTGCTGCAACTCAACCTGCAGGCGCAGGGCGTCGAGATCTCGAGTCACCTGCTCACCATGCTTCCCTACCTCGCCACGGTGGTGGTCCTGGCCCTGATCAGCCGCGATGTGTCGTTCATCAGGCTGAACATGCCGGCCTCGCTCGGCAAGCCTTTTCGCCCGGGCGCATAGCGCGAGTGGTTTAATTCTTCCGTTCCGGTCTCACCCTCAACCTGGAGATTTCGCTCATGGACGATCGCAATTCCCGCGCCCTCAGGCGCCGCATGCTCACCGTTGCCGGCCTCGCCGCCGTTGCCGCCCTCGCGGGCTGCGGCAAGAAGGAGGAGCCGCCGGCACCCGCCAAGGCCGAGGCGCCGGCCGCACCGCCGCCCCCGCCCGCTCTCAAGGTGGCCTGGGTCTACATCGGCCCGGTGGGCGACGCCGGCTGGACCTTCGCCCACGACCAGGGCCGCAAGGCGGTCGAGGCGGAGTTCGGCGACAAGGTCAAGACCACCTTCGTCGAGAAGGTGCCTTACGCCGACGGCGAGCGCGTGATCCGCGATCTGGCCAGCCAGGGCAACAAGCTGATCTTCGCCACCAGCTTCGGCTACATGGACGCCATGCTGAAAGTGGCCGGCGAGTTCCCGGACGTGAAGTTCGAGCACGCCACCGGCTACAAGACCGCCCCCAACATGCGCGTCTACGACGCCCGCTTCTACCACGATGCCTATGTCAGCGGCATCCTCGCCGGCAGCATGACCAAGTCCAACACGCTGGGCTTCGTCGGCAGCTTCCCGATCCCCGAGGTGCTGCGCAACATCAACGCCTTCACGCTGGGCGCCCAGAGCGTCAATCCCAAGATCCGCACCCGCGTGGTCTGGGTGAACACCTGGTTCGATCCCGAGAAGGAAGGCGCGGCGGCGCAGGAGCTCATCAACAAGGGCGCCGACGTCCTGCTGCAGAACACCGACTCCACCGCGGTGCTCCAGACGGCCGAAAAGGCGGGCAAGTTCGCCTTCGGCTGGGACAGCGACATGAGCAGCTACGCCCCCAAGGCGCACCTGGCCAGCAACATCGTCGACTGGGGCCCGTACTACAAGAAGTCGGTCAAGGAAGTCATCGACGGCTCCTGGAAGGGCGAGCAGCGCACCATCTGGGGCAAGCCCGAGGGCCAGAACGACGTCATCAAGATGAACGAGATCATTCCCGAGGCCGCTCGCAAGAAGGCCCAGGAAGCGCTCGACGGCATCAAGGCGGGTTCGCTCGATCCCTTCACCGGCCCGGTGGTCGACAACGCCGGCAAGGAGCGCCTGCCCAAGGGCGAGAAGGCCTCGCAGGAGTGGAAGGACAAGATCGACTTCTACGTCAAGGGCGTCGATGGCAAGGTGCCCGCGGGCAAGTAACCGCGCGCTCTTGCCGGATCTCCCGATCGCTGCCCACCGGTGACCGAAGACGCCCTCTGGTTGCCGGTGGCAGGGGCGGCCGACCTGCCTGCGGGCGGTCTGCTGCCGGTGCGGGCGCTGGGCCGCGACATCGTGGTCTGGCGCACCGCGGCCGGCGTGCTGGCCGCCGCCCACGACCGCTGCCCGCATCGCGGCACGCCGCTCTCCCTGGGGCGGGTGTGCAACGAAGAGCTGGTCTGCCCATACCACGGCTGGGCCTTCGCGCCCCAGGGGCGCTGCATCCGCATCCCGTCGATGGCGCGGGCCCCGCTCGGTGAGCGTCAGGCCCTGGCGCTGGTCGAGGTGCGCGAGCACCTCGGTCTGCTGTGGGTGCGCTTCGGCGCAGCCCATCATGCGGCCGCGCTGGCGCAGCCCCCGGCCATCGAGCTGCCGCAGGGGCCCGGCATACGCCAGGTGCTCTGCGGCCCCTACCGCGTGGCCACCAGCTTCGGTCGCGTCATCGAGAACTTTCTCGACATCGCCCACTTCGGCTTCGTGCACCCCGGCACGCTGGGCGATGCCGAGCACACCCTGATCGCCGACTACACCGTGAGCGCGCCTTCGCCGGCCGCGGGCCCCGAGACGATCGATGTCCGGGTCTGGCAGCCGCGCAGCAACCTGAATGCCGACCAGGGCGCGCATGTGCGCTACCGCTACCAGGTGCTCTCGCCCTGGGTGGCGCTGCTCGAGAAATGCCCCGAGGGCTGGCAGGACTTCGCCGAGATGGTCGTGATGCTCGCCCAGCCGGTGGAGCCCGCCCTCACCAGGGTCTGGTTCATCCTGGCGATGTCGGCCGGCGATCGCACCGACGCCGACATGCGCGCCTTCCAGGAGGCCATCTTCACCGAGGACCAGGCCCTCCTCGAGGGGCAGCGGCCGGCGCTGCTGCCCCTGGACCCGGAGCGCGAGGTGTCGTGCGCCGCCGACCGCCTGTCGCTGGCCTACCGCGACTACCTGCGGCAGCTGCCGCTCACCTTCGGCACCCTCAGCCAAACACCGCCGTCGTCTGGTGGCTGACCGCCACCGGCAGGCCGCGCGCGTCCCACAGGCGCGCGGTCTGGCTGGTGTAGCCCGCCTCGGCGTGGCGCGTCACGGTCTCGATCAGCAGCCAGTCCTGCTCGCGCCACTCGCGCGGGTCGGTCAGGCACTCGAGCAGCCAGGTGAGCGAGGCGCCGGGCGCGGGCTTCGTGAGCACCGACAGCACCGGCGAGGCCGGCAGGTCGCACATCGCCACCAGGTTGGCCTCGCGCGCGGCGGGGCTATCGAGAACCACAGGCGCCATCGTCGCGCCGGAAGCCTCGCCGTCGGTCAGTGGTTGCGCGCGCAACCGTGCCCACAGCTGCGAGGGCCGCGGTGGCTTGCCGCTGAACGGCAGCGCGCCGGTCGCCCAGCGCATCTGGTAGTGGCGCAGGAACCCGGGCATGCGTTCGGGCAGAAACGGTGCGTCGTGCAGGGCGCCCAGTTCGCGCACCCCCTCGGGCATCGGCATGTCCTGGCGCGCCTCGGTGGTGCGCGAGGCGCCATAGAGCCCCACCGCGAGGGCGGCGGTGCGCCCGCCGGCGGCCAGCCGGCACTGCGCGTGGGTGATGCCGCGGCCGCGCCGCAGCACGCCCGCCTCGGCGATGACCTCGCCGGGCTCGATCGGACCGATGAAGGTGAACTGCAGCGCGCGCAGCGGCGGCCCCTCGGCACCCACGGCCGCGCGCATCGCCAGCGCCGCGATCGCGCCCTGGATGCCGCCGAAAGCCACCCGCCCCTGCAGCCAGTCGGCGCTCATCGTGGTGCGCAGAACCACGGCGCCCAGGGGGTCGTCGGGCAGCGGGGTGATCGGGGCGGCGGCGAAGGCGGAAAACGGCGTCATGGCGTGGGGCGTGCAGGATGATGGTGGGCGGTGCTTCGGCCTGGCAGGCGGATGCGCAGCAGCGAGGCGCGACGAGCCGCGAGAATGCCACGCGCGGGTCAGCCGCGGCCGCGGCGCGTCTCGCTCCAGCCCAGGTAGAGCCCGGCACCCACGATGAGTGCCGCCCCCAGCCAGGTGCTCATGCCGGGCACGGCGTCGAAGACCAGCCAGCCGAACATGCCCGCGCACAGCAGCTGGAAGTACTGGAAGGGCGAGACGATGTTGGCCGGCGCATCGATCATGGCCCGCGCCACGCAGTAGTGCCCCAGGCCGCCGAACACGCCCAGCGTGAGCAGCATCAGCACGTCGGTCAGCCGCTCGGGCGTGGTCCAGAAGAAAGGCACCGCGAGGCTCATCAGCCCGCTGCCCAGCATCGCGCTCCAGATCGCCGAGGTTTCGGCGCGATCGCTGCCCGACACTCGACGCGTGAGCACCTGGTAAACCGCATAGCACAGCGAGCTGCCCAGGATCAGCATCGACGACCACTGGAAGAGGTCGCTGCCTGGTCTGACCACCACCAGCACGCCGACGAAGCCCACCAGCACCACCGCCATGCGGTTGGCCTTGATCGGCTCGCCGAGCAGCGGCACCGCCAGCAGCGTGACGAACAGCGGCGACAGGAAGCTGATCGCGGTGGCTTCGGCCAGCGGCACCGTCACCAGCGCGATGAAGTAGAGGGTGGTGGAGGTGAGCTGCAGCAGCGATCGCGCGGCCTGCGTGCCGGGTGAGCGCGAGCGCAGCACCGCGAAGCCGTGCCGGGGCATGAACAGCAGCAGGATGAAGATGAAGTGGCCGAGCGTGCGCGCCCACACGATCTGCACCGACTCGAGCCGCGCGCTGAGCAGTTTGACCAGCGTGTTCATGCAGGCGAACAGGAACACCGCAACCATGATGAACAGGATGCCGCGGGCGATGCGACTGGCCGGCAGCGGATGGGCGGTCATGGGGCGGGGCTTCCTGCAGGGCGCCTGCGGCGTGCGGCACGCGCGGCCCCGGGGCAGGGCGGCAGGCGGCTTCGTGCACAATTCTGCGGCCCGCGCGGCGCACCCGGCGCGCGGCCAATTCCGAATCCGGGCGCCATGTCGAGGACAACCATGCCGAAAAACCTCAGCCGCCGCGGCTTTGCCGCGGCCCTGCCCGCGCTCGCCCTGTTGCCTGTCGGCGCGCGAGCCGCCACCGAGCCCCTCAGGGTGGGCTTCGTTTACACCACCCCGCTGCTGCCGCTGGGCTGGACCGCCCAGCACGACGAGGGCCGCCGCCAGCTCGAGCAGGCACTCGGCGCGCGCGTGCGCACCCGCTTCGTCGACAAGGTGGCCGAAGGCCCCGACGCCGAGCGCGTGCTGCGCGATCTCGCCGCCGACGGCCATCGGCTGATCTTCGCTACCAGCTTCGGCTTCATGGAGCCGGTGCTGCGGGTGGCCGCCGAGTTCCCGGGCACGGTGTTCGAGCACATCTCGGGCTACAAGGCGGCGCCCAACGTGGGCTTCGCCAACGCCCGTTTCTACGAGGGGCGCTACCTCGCCGGCATGGTCGCCGGCGGCACGATGCGCGGCAACGTCGCCGGCTACGTGGCGGCCTTCCCCATCCCCGAGGTGATCCAGGGCATCAACGCGTTTGCGCTGGGCATGCGCGCGATGCGGCCGCAGGCGCAGCTGAAGGTGGTCTGGACGCAGTCGTGGTACGACCCGACGCGCGAGCGCGAGGCCGCGGTCGCGCTGCTGGGCCAGGGCGCCGAGGTGCTCACCAACCACACCGACTCGCCGGCGGTCGCGCTGGCCGCGCAGGCGCAGGGTCGCTGGTGCGTGGGCTACCACAGCGACATGAGCAGCCACGCGCCCACTGCACAGCTCACCGCCGTCACCCACCACTGGGGCGGCCACTACACCGAGTCGGCGCGCTCGGTGCTGGAGGGGCGCTGGCGCAACTCGGCACTGTGGGGCGGCCTGCGCGAGGGCATGATCCGGCTCGCGCCTTTCGGTGCGGCGGTACCCGCCGCCGTGCGCCAGCAGGTCGCCACCCGCCAGGCCGACATCGCAGCCGGGCGGATGCATCCTTTCGGTGGCCGTCTGATCGACAATGAGGGGCGCGAGCGGCAGGCGTCGGGCAACCCGTCCGACGAGGCGCTCGCGCGCATGACCTGGTACGTCCAGGGCGTGCAGGGCAAACCACCGGGGGCCTGATGCAGGGATACCGCGCCGCGCTGCTGCGCTTCGACGACGCCGACCGCGCCCAGCGCATCGACGACGGGCTGATGCTCGTCGATGCCGGGCGCATCGTCTCGCTCGGCGATCACGCCGAACTCGCGCCGCGGCACCCCGCCGTGCCGGTGCTCGACTGGCGCGGGCGCACGATCGCGCCCGGCTTCGTCGATGTGCATGTGCACTTTCCGCAGCTCGACGTGATCGCCTCGCCCGCCGAGGGTCTGCTGCCCTGGCTCGAGCGCTACACCTTCCCGCAGGAGGCGCGCTTCGCCGACCCCGAGCATGCGGCGCGGGTGGCGCCGGCCTTCCTCGACGAGCTGCTGCGCCATGGCACCACCACCGCCATGACCTACTGCACGTCGCATCCGGGCAGCGTCGATGCGTACTTTGCGGCCTGCGAGGCGCGGGGGCTGCGCATGGTCGCGGGCAAGTGCCTGATGGACCGCCACAGCCCCGACCCGGTGCGCGACGACACCGCCCAGGGGCTGGCCGACTCGCAGGCCCTGATCGAGCGCTGGCACGGCCGCGGGCGGCTGGGTTATGCGCTCACGCCGCGCTTCGCGCCGAGCTGCACCGACGCGCAGATGCACGGGGCGGCCGAGCTCGCGCGCGCCTATCCGGGCACCTGGATCCAGACCCACGTGGCCGAGAACCTCGACGAGATCGCCTGGGTGCGCGAGCTCTACCCGACGGCGCGCAGCTACCTCGACGTCTACGACCGCTTCGGGCTGCTGCGCGAGCGCAGCATGTACGCGCACTGCATCCACCTCGACGCCACCGACCGGCAGCGTCTGGCCGAGAGCGGCGCGGCGGCCGCGGTCTGCCCCACCTCCAACCTGTTCCTGGGCAGCGGGCTGTTCGACTTCGCGGCGGCCGCGGGCGCGGGTTTCGCCTGGGGGCTGGCGAGCGATGTCGGTGGTGGCACCTCGTTCTCGCCCTTTCGCACGATGCTCGCGGCCTACGAGATCGCGCGCCTGCGCGGCGTCACGCTGTCGCCGTCCGAGCTCTGGATGCGCCACACGCTGGGCGCGGCGCGCGCCATGGGGCTGGCCGACCGCATCGGCAACCTCGCGCCGGGTCACGAGGCCGACTTCATCGTGCTCGACGACCAGGCCACGCCGCTGCTCGCGCGCCGCACCGCGGCGGCGCAGCGGCTCGACGAGTGGCTGTTCGCGATGATCGTGCTCGCCGACGACCGGGCGGTGGCGGCGGTCTATGCCGGGGGGGCCGAGGTCACGCCGCGGCGGGCGCGCTGAGCGTGCGCGGCCCCGTGCTACGTCTGCGCTGCCCCTGCCCCTGCCCCTGTGCCCCTGCCCCGAGCCTCAGGCGAACAGCGCTCCGAACCCCCCGACCGGCTCGAAGCGGTCGTCGCGAAACACCAGGCGCGTCGGGCCGGGCATCGCCCGCGCCGCCACCGGATGCGCCGGGTCGCCGGGGTAGGCAACCACCCGCAGGCCGTCGACCTTGATCGGTTCGGGCTGGATGGTGGGCGGCGGGCGCGAGGCCGCCTCGCGCAGCGCGCTGGCCACGTCGCGATGCCGCGCCAGCTGCGCCAGGCTCATGATCTGCGGCGGCGCGAGCGCGATCTCGCGGGCCCAGTAGCGCTCGAGCGCCGCGCGCGGCGCGAGCCATTCGCTCTCGGTGGTCTCGCGATCGTCGTGGCGGGCGACGGTGTCGCCGGCCACCCGCACCGCGAAGAAGCGGGTGTCGAAGCGCTTGCTCTGCACCGATGGAATCACCGGCGTGATCCAGCGCGTGAAGGGCACGAGCCGGCCGACCGCCAGGCTCGCATCGAGCCGCGCGAGCAGCTCGCCGAAGGCCAGGCCCTCGCGCGCCAGTGCGGCCGCGCGCGCCGGATCGACCGCCGCGGCGCCGCCGGCGAGCAGCAGGCCAGCCTCCTCGAAGGTCTCGCGCAGCGCGGCGACGAACATCGATGCGGCGGTTTCGGGGTCGAGTGCCGGCTCGCCCAGGGCCGCGTGCAGGTCGGCCGCCGGCCGGTCGGCGCGCGCGAGCAGCGCCGGCTGCGCGTCGTCGGCATCGACCTTGCCGCCGGGAAAGACGTAGGCGCCGCCGAGCACGTCGGACAGCCCGTGCCGACGCACCATGAAGACCTCGGGCCCGTCGGCCCCGTCGCGCAGCAGCATGACGGTGGCCGCGTGGCGCGGTGGCGTGGTGACGACGTCGTGATTGAGTTTCATGCGGTCATGGTGCCACGCCGGGCGTTCAGCCGCGGCGCGCGCCCAGCGACAGCGAGACGATGGCCGCCACGACCAGTGCGGCGCCGCCGAGCTGCAGCGGCACCATCGCCTGATCGAGCACCAGCCAGGCCATACCCATCGCGGCGATCGGCTCGAAGTTGAGCACGGCGGCGTTGTTGACCGCGCCCAGCTTGGGCAGCACGACGAACAGCGCGGTGATGCCGCCCGAATAGAGCAGCGCGAGCAGCGCCAGCCCCGTCCAGCCGGTGGCGTCGGCGGGCATCCGGAAGCCGCCCACCGAGGGGCCGAGCGCCAGCGTCAGGACCACGATCACGACCATCATCAGCAGCGTGCGGATCCGGCCATCGACTGCGCCCAGCCAGCGCGTGGTGAGCAGCAGTACGCTGCCGAACGCGAGCGACGCGCAGGCCGACAGCAGCACGCCGACGACGTAATCGTGGCCAGCGCCGCCCTCGAAGGCGCCCGGCCGGGCGCCCAGGGCCAGCGCCAGGCCGGTGAAGGCCACCGGCATCGCGACCACCGCGCGCCGGCTCGGCCGCTCGCCGCCGGTGGCCCACGACAGCACCGCCAGCGTGATCGGAAAGGTGTTGAACACCAGCAGCGCGAGTGCCACCGGCATGCGCGCGACCGCGCTGGCGATGCACAGGCTCTGCACGGTGAGCAGCGCGCCCACGAGCGCCGCGCGGGCGAGCGTGAGGCCGGGCAGCGCCAGCGACAGCCCCGCCGCGCGCACCAGCGCCAGCGCGAACAGCGCGTTCAGGCCGGCGCGGGCGAGCACCGCGGTGGGCACGCTCGCGCCGTGGTCGAACGCCACCCGCGAGGCGACGTGATTGCTGCCCATTGCGGTGGCAATCACCAGCAGCACGACGATGCCGAGGATGGGCGAGGCTTGCGCGCGGTCAACGCCGCCGGACTGGGGGGTGGTCACGATCGGGCTTTCGAGAGCCGGGCACGGGAGGGCGCATGGCGCGACACATCCTGATCATCCAGGGACATCCGGACGCCAGCGAGCGGCATCTGGGGCACGCGCTGGCCGGCGCCTATGCCGAGGCGGCCGAGGACGCGGGCCACGCGGTGACGCAGATCGAGGTGGCGAGCCTCGTCTTTCCGCTGCTGCGCAGCGCCCGCGACTGGGAGCGCGACGAGCCGCCACCGGCGCTGGTCGAGGCGCAGCGACTGATGCGCTGGGCCGACCACCTGGTGTTCTTCTTTCCGCTCTGGCTGGGCGACATGCCGGCGCTGCTCAAGGGCTTTCTGGAGCAGGTTGCGCGTCCGGGCTTTGCGTTCCAGCCCACCGCCAGCGGCGGCCTCGGCGAAAAGCTGCTCGCCGGCCGCTCGGCGCGGGTGGTGGTGACGATGGGCATGCCGGCGCTGGTCTATCGCTTCTACTTCCGGGCCCACAGCGTGCGCTCGCTGGAGCGCAACGTGCTTGGCCACCTCGGTTTCTCGCCGATCGACGAGACGCTGATCGGCCGGGTGGCTGCCCTCGACGATCCCGCCCTGGTGCGCTGGCTCGCGACCATGCGCCGGCTCGGCCGGCTCGCGGTCTGAAGGCTGTGCCGCGCGCGCCGGGCTCGGCCGTGGCGCATCGCGCCACCCCGGCGGGCGCGTCGGCCCGATCAATCCTGCTTCCAGGGCAGGCCGGCGCGGCGCCAGCCGTCGATGTGGCCGCGCTGTCCGTTGGCGTCGATCTTGCCTTCGAAGCCCTCGAGGATGTTGCAGGCGTGGCGAAAGCCGTGGCGGGTGGCTGCGGTGGCTGCGCGCACCGAGCGCACGCCGCTGCGGCACAACAGCAGCACCACGTCGTCGGGCCCGGCCTGCGCGCGCAGCTCGTCGACGAAGCGGGCCACCTGCTCGTCGTCGGGGCCGCGCCACACCACCAGGGTTGAGCCGGGCACGTGACCGACGTAGCGGTGCTCCTCGGGCGTGCGTACGTCGATGAAACGCACCCCCGGGCGGCTCATCAGTTGCCAGGCCTCGGCGGGCGTGACGTCGCCCGCGTAGGGGCGCTGCTGCCCCGGGGGCGCTACCAGACGCGCCGCGGCGCGCGCGAGGGTCTCGGCGATGTCGGCGCCGGGTTCGCCGCCGGCGGCGGATGCGGAAGGGGAGGTGGCGGGCGGCTGCATGGCGGGTCCTGCGGCGGGCGTCGGCAAAGCGCCGATTGTGCATCAGCCCCCGGCCACGCGCCGCGCGCCGGCGCGCGCATCGGAAGCGCCGCCGGCCCGCCGCCTGCGCTCAGTTGAACACGTCCTCGCGCAGCCGGCCGGCGGCGGCCGCCTCGGCCAGCCAGGCGTCGGCACGCGCCTCGTCGCCTAGCTGCTCGACGGCGATCCGACGCAGGGTATCGCGCACCGCCGGCGCCATCGCCTTGCCGTCGCCGCACAGGTAGAACCACGCGCCGTCGGCCAGCCACCGCCAGAGCGCCTCGCGCTGCGCCCAGATCGCGTCCTGGACGAAGCGCCAGGGGTGGCCCTCGAGCGACGACCACGCGGCCGTGCGCGTGAGCACGCCCTGCGCCGACCAGGCGGCGAGCTCCTCGCCGTGCAGATCGTCGTGGCCGGGATGCCGCCCGCCGCTGAACAGCCAGGCCGCGCCGACGCTGCTGCCGCCGGCGCGCAGCCAGGCGCGCTCCTCGATGAAGCCGCGAAAGGGCGCGATGCCGGTGCCCGGGCCCACCATCACGATGGGCACGGTCGGGTCGGGCGGCGGGGCGAAGGCGGGCGCCGGGGTGCGCACCCGCGCGATCACCGTGTCGCCGGCGGCCAGGCCGCACAGGTGGGTGGAGGCTACGCCGCGATAGCGCCCGTGACCGCCGTGGTGTGGCGCGTCGAGCGCGCCCACCGTGATCGTGAGTTCGCGCGGATGGGCAAGGCCCGACGACGAGATCGAATACCAGCGCGGCCGCATCGGCGTGCAGCAGCGCAGGAAGTCGGCCAGCGTGCACTCGATCGCCGGATGGGCGAACAGCAGGTCGGCGACGTTGACTCTGGGGCTTGTGATCTCGGCGGCCAGGCGCGCGCGCGCCGCCTCGTCGTGCGGGCCCTCGCCCAGCCACGCTGCCAGGCGATCGCGCGTGTGCGGGCAGCGGGTGGCCGCGTGCAGCCGTTCGATGTCGCGCCGGCTCGCCGGCTCCTGCCACTCGACGAATTCGCCGAGCAGCTGGCTCACCGTCATGGCCTCGCCGCGCGGCAGCGCCCGGGCGGTGGCGTCGTCGCCCTGCAGCGTCACGATCGTTTCGGGGGGCAGTCCGAGGCGGTGCGCGATCCGCGCCACGGCAGCCGGCTCGTTGCGCGCCCAGACGGCCAGGTGATCGCCGGTGGCATAGGTCGCGGCTGCGGGGACGGCCACGCGCAGCAAACGGGTGCTCGCACGGGGCGTCTCGCGGGCGTGGTCCCACAGGCCCGTGGCCGGACGGGTGAGTTCGACGCTCTCGAGCACCGCCATGGCCATGGCGCCGGCCGGCATCGCGCGTTCGCGCACCCGAATCGCGTCGGCCAGCACCACCGCCAACGGCCCGGCGCGGTTCGCGCCGCCGGCCGCCGCCGCCGCGCCCTCGCTGGCGCCATCGCCCGTGGCGCGCGCGGCCGCGTAGGGCGCCAGCGCTCGGCGCAGGCCCGCCAGCCAGGCGTCGACCTCGCCGTCGAAGTTGCCGTTGCCGTCGGCCTGCCCGCGGCCGAGGAACTCGCGCGCGCCGCTGGTTGCCAGCGCGTCGGCCACCCGTTTCGGGAAGGCCTGATAGGCCGGCCACTGCGAATTGCCGCAGCCGAGCACCGCATAGCGCAGCACCGGCGAGCGCCATTGCGCAGTGGCGCCGCTCTCGAGCGCTGCCTCGAGGCGGCGGGCGTTGTCGGGCGCGCGGCCGTTGTAGGTGGCGGTGACCACGACCAGCCAGCCGTCGGCGGGCCAGCCGGCGGGGGCGTCGTCGAGGCCGGTCACGCGCGGCGCGAACCCGGCCTCGCGGGCCGCCTCGGCAACCTGCTCGGCCACCTCGGCGCACACGCCCACGCTGCTGCCGTAGCGGATCTCGAAGGGCAGGGCGGCGGCCGCAGCCGCCTCGGCCGGCGAGGGCGCATCGACGATCGGGACAGCCGCCGCGACAACGGCGGTCGGGGCCCCGTCGGCGGCGGGCGCGGCGGGCCCGCCCGGTGACGTCGGCGCAACCGGCGCCGGCTGGCGCCGGGGGCTGGCCCGCAGGCGAAAGCCGTCGGGCTTGAGCGTGAGCGTCTCGCGCACCGCCAGCCGGTAGTCGGCGGGGTCGCTGATGGCGAAGCGCTGCAGGATCACGGCCAGCGCGAGCTTGGCTTCGGTGATCGCGAACTGCTGCCCGATGCAGGCGCGCTCGCCGTTGCCGAAGGGCTTGTAGGCGTGCGGATGGATGAGCTCGCGCGCGCCGGGCGCGAATCGGTCGATGTCGAAGGCGTCGGGCCTGTCCCACCAGCGCGGATGCCGATGCAGCCCCGGCAGGAACACGATCACGCGCTGGCCCTCGGCCAGGCGCCAGCGCCCGCCCAGCAGCGTCTCCTCGACGGCGCCCACCGCGTACGAGGGCGCGGTGGGCCACAGCCGCAGGGTCTCGCGCAGCACGCGCTCGAGGGTCTCGAGCCGGGCGATGTGCTCGAAGGCGGGCGTGGTGCCCGCGGGCATCACGCGGTCGACCTCGGCGTAGCAGCGCGCCAGGGTCTCGGGATGGCGCATCAGCTGGTAGAGCGCGAAGGTAAGCAGTCCGCTGGTGGTCTCGTGGCCGGCGATCAGGAAGGTGATCACCTGGGCGCGGATGTTGGCGTCGTCCAGCGGCTCGTCGGTCACCGGATCGCGCGCCTGCAGCATCAGGTCGAGCAGGTCGCGCTGGGCGCGCGGCGCGTCGCTGGCGCGGCGCGCGCGGATGACCTCGTCGACCAGCGCGTGCATGGCCGCGATGTCGAGTTCCATGCGCTCCAGGCCCGAGCGCATCAGGCGGTTCTGAAGCCTGGAGCGCGTGATGCGCGTCATGACCTCCTCGAGCACCGAGCCCATGGCGCCCAGGAAGGGGTGCAGCTCATCGCGTGCGAACGAGTCGAAGCGGTAGCCGAAGCCGGCCAGCGAGATGGTGTCGAGCGTGAGCCGCGTCATGTCGTCGGCAACCTCGACATCGGCGTCGGATCCGAGCCGTGCCCACTTCGCGGCCAGCTGCTCGGCGACCTCGAGCATGTAGGGGAAGTAGCCTTTCATCGCGCGCTGGCCGAAGGCCGGCATCAGGATGCGGTGCGCCTTGCCCCAGTTGGGCTCCTCGCCGTCGGCCGTGAACAGGCCGTCGGCGGCGAGCTTGCGCAGGGTGGACAGCGGCGGCCCGATGGTCTTGCGGAAGCGTCGCTGATCGGAGAGCTCGGCGACGAGCTCCGGGTCGTAGACGAAGGGCAGTCGCAGGCCGGCGAAGTCGAGCGCCAGGATGCCGTCGAAGTCGCGGCTGATCGCAAGCAGGTGCTGGGTGAGGCGCCCCTTGGGGATCTGCAGCAGATTGCCCAGCCAGGGCAGGCCGCGCGGCGTGGGGATGTCGAGCAGGGACAGGGGCGCATTCATGGGCAGGCCATAATCTGACATCAGGTGATGTCACTTTAGGTGGGTGGCCGATCGATGTCAAGATCGCGTGATGGCCGATGCCGCCACCTCCCCACCGCCGCCGCGCCGCAGTTACGGCGGCGCCACCGATGCGCAGCGCCGCGCCGCGCGCCGCGAGCGGCTGCTCGACGCGGGGCTGGCCATCATCGGTTCCCAGGGCTACGCGGCCGCCACGCTGCGCGCCGTCTGCGCCGCCGCCGGCCTCACCGAGCGCTACTTCTACGAGTCGTTCGCCAACCGCGAGGCGCTGCTGGCCGCGGTGCACGCGCGGCTGGTCGACGAGTTGCGCGCCGGGCTGCTCGTGGCCTTCGCGGCAGGTGGCGACAGCGCGCAGGCCCGTGCGCGCGCCGCGCTCTCGGCGTTCTTCGGGATGTTGCGCGCAGACCCCCGCAAGTCGCGGGTGCTGCTGTTCGAGATGCTCGGGGTGAGTCCGGCGCTCGATGGCCAGCACCAGCGCGCGGGGCAGGACGTGGTGCGTCTGGTCATCGAGGCCTTCCGGCCACTCGCCGACACCCGCCTGCCCGAGGGCGCGAGCGAATCGATGGTCTTCACCGGACTGGTGGGCGCCGTCTTCCACGTGGCCATCCGCTGGCACCTCGGGCGCTACGAGATGCCGGTGACGCGGGTGGTCGAGAGCTGCCTGGTGCTGTTCCGGGCGCTGGGCGCTGCCGATCAGCCGGACCCGGGCGGCGCAGGCGCTGGCCGCTCGACGCGCAACGCGTCGTAGCGGTAGATCCCGTCCAGCACCGCCCCGCCGGCTTTCGCGACGGCCCGGTCGCGCAGCCAGGCCTTGATGCCCGACAGGTGGAAGATGGTGGCATTGCGCCGCGAGCCGGCCTGGATGCCGCTCGCGCGCGGCCGGCGCACGGTCTCGTAGTCGAGCAGCGCCTTGCCGAGCGCTCCCTCGGCAAGGCCGCCCGCGGCAAAGCGTGCGAGCACCGCCGCGTCCTCGATCGCCATCGCGGCCCCCTGGGCCATGAAGGGCAGCGTGGGATGGCAGGCATCGCCCAGCAGCGTGGCCACCCCTTGGCTCCAGCGCGGCAGCGGTTCGCGGTCGAACAGCGCCCACTTGAAGCAGGCGTGCGGATCCATCGCATCGATCAGCGTCTGGATGTCACGGTGCCAGCCGCCGAAGTCGCGACGCAGTTCGGCCAGATCGCCGCGCTCGGTCCAGGACTCGAGCTGCCAGCCCTCCTTCTCGACCACGCACACGCAGTTGACCAGTTCGCCGCGCCGCACGTAGTAGTGCACGAAGTGCCGCTGCGGTCCCCACCAGGCGGTGGCCATCGGGCGCACCAGACCGGCAGGAAGACGGTCAGCCGGGATCAGGCCGCGCCAGGCCACGTTGCCGGTGAAGCGTGGCGCCAGTGCGCCGAACAGCCGCTCGCGCACCACCGAGTGGATCCCGTCGGCACCCACCAGCAGTTCGGCCTCGTGCGTCTGTTCGCCGGTGCGGACGGCGGCTCGCGCGTCGTCCACCGCAACCGACTCGACGCGGGTGCCGGTGAGCAGCCGGATCGCGGGGTGGGTGCTTGCCGCCTGCGCCAGCACGCCCACGAGGTCGGCGCGGTGGACGTGGTAGTAGGGATGACCGTAGCGATCGCGCACCGCCGCGCCCAGCGGCGTGGTGGCGATCACGTGGCCGCGACGCCAGCTGCGCATCTCGGTGCCCTCGGGCAGGAATGCAATGCCGCGCAGCGGCGCCTCCAGGCCCAGGTGGTGCAGCACCCGCGTGGCGTTGGGGCTGAGCTGGATGCCGGCGCCGACATCGCCGAAGCTTGCCGACTGCTCGAGCACCGTGACCTGGAAGCCTTCCGCGGCGAGGGCCAGCGCCGCGGTCAGGCCGCCGATGCCGCCGCCGACGACAACCGCCCGCGCGGCCGCCGCAGCGGGGCTTGCCGGGGCAGACGCCGGCGCGAGCCCGGCTCGGCCAGCCTGCTCGCTCATGCGCCGGCCATGCTCGCCTGCGGCAGCAGCGCAAGCGATCGCACCTCGCCGAACTCGCGCGCGAGCTTGGTCCAGGTGGTGCCGCCGTCGAGGCTGCGAAACAACTGGCCGAGGTTGGTCACGGTGAAGACGATGGTCGGGGCTGCCGGGTGCGACGCCACGCACCAGGGGGTGCTGTTCAGCGTGCCGGGCAGGCCTACGTCGTGCCAGGTGTTGCCGTGGTCGAGCGAGCGCAGCAGCCGGCCGGTGGAGCCCGGCGGGCCGTTGCCGTTGGTGAGGAACAGCGTGTCGTCGCCGTCGGCGCGCGCGACGATGGTGCGCGTGTACTGCCAGGGCGAATCGAGAGCCTGGAAGCGCCAGGTCTCGCCGCCGTCGTCGCTGCGGTGCAGCCCCTTGTTGGTGGTGGCGAACACGGTGGTGGCGCCGTTGCGCACCACCGCCAGCCCGTGGATGTCGCCCGAGAGCAACCCCTGGTCGAGGCGCTGCCAGGTGGCGCCGCCGTCGCGGCTGCGGTGCACCGCGTCGATCTCCACGCCGGCCCACAGCGTTTCGGCGTCGGTGGGATCGAACAGCACCTGCGTGACTCGCGGCCGGCCGACGAAGATGCAGCGTTCGGCGAGCGCGACCTCGAGCCGCCGCCAGCTCGCGCCGTCGTCGTCGGTGCGCCAAAGCGCCGCCGGATGCGTGCCGGCGACGATCACGGCCGGATCGCGGGGATGCCGGGCAAGGGCCCAGGTGCAGTCGGCATCGAAGGGCGAGGGCAGGTGGGTCCAGCGCCGCTCGGCCTCCTGCCAGCGGTACACGCCACTGTCGGTGCCGGCGAGCACCTCGCCCGGGCGGGCCGTGTGGGTGGCCAGTGCCCACACCCGCGACTCGAGGTACAGCCCCGATTCGCTGTAGGGCCGATCCCAGGTCTCGCCGAGATCGCGGCTGAACCACACCGAGGTGCCGGCGGTGCCCACGCACAGGGTGAAGGCCGGGGCGTCCGCGGGCGCCTCGGCGCCCGCGTCGGGCCGGGCTGCGGCCGTGGGGGCGCCGCTGGCTGCGGCGCTGGCTGCGGCGGGCGCAGAGCTCATCGTGGCTCTCTCAGATGCTCAGGTCGAGCAGGTTGTAGTCCTTCAGCGAGGCCTTCGCGGCTGCGTCCCAGCGCAGCGTTTCGCCGGCCTGCGCGTGCGGGCGGTAGACGTAGGGCGTCTCGAGCGGGAAGCGCTGCCGGCGGGCGTCGATCGCGTAGCCGATGACCCTGGATCGCTCGCGGAGGCGTTCCTCGTCGTAGGTGGCCTTGGCCGCGTGCAGGGTGCCGGTGGTGGTCACGCCGAGCACCGACCGCCGACGGTGGAAGCCGAAGTTGACCGTCACCCGCCAGTCGGGGCTGGTGTTGGCGAACGAGCCGTGCACCGCCTGACGGTTGGTGATGGCCACGTCGCCCGGCTTGCAGACGATGGGCACCGCGTCGGGCAGCCGGTCGGAACCGGCGCGCGCGGCCATCGCGCGGATGTCGGCCTTGCCGTGGCGGTGCGACCCGGGCACCACCCACACGCCGTTGGCCGGTGTGCAGCCGTAGAGCTGCGCCATGAAGTTGAATCCGTGGGTGCCGGCGTCGAGCTCGGGGCTCGTCCAGTGGGTGACGCCGTCCTGGTGCCAGGCCACCGAGGCGCCCAAGCCCGGTTGCTTGATAAAGAAGGCTTCGTTGAAGGGCACGAAGTCGTCGCCATTGACGGCAGCGGCCACGGCCAGCAAACCGGGGTGGCCGTAGACCCGCAGCGCCGCTTCCGAGAACTGCAGCGAGCCCAGGATCAGGTAGACGATCTCCTCGGGCGCGTCGCTGGCCGCCTGCGGCTCGAACATCTTCACCTCGTGCCGGCCGTTGGCCGCGCGGGTGCCGCCCAGCGGATCGGCCAGCGGGCGCGACCAGTTCAGGATGGGCGCGCGGTTGTCGGCGGCCAGCGCGGGCCGGCCTTGGCGGTCCAGCGTTGCGCCACGGCGCACCGGCAGACGCTCCATGATGTCCTTGAAGTCGGCCTCGATGTCGGCGAGCTCCGCGGGGCCGAGCACGCCCTCGAAGACGTAGAAGCCGCAGCGCCAGTAGGCCTCGAGGATGTCGGGATGGATGGCGCCGTCGGCGGTGCGGCGTATCGGCCCGCGGTTGCCCAGCGCGTAGGCGCGCTGCTCGCCCTGCGCAAGATAGGCGCGCATCGCCTGCTCCTGCTCGCCGTAGTCGACCATGACTGCGCTCATCGGGAAGTCTCCTGGGTTGCGGCGGGATGCCGCCCGGACGACCCGGACGATCCGGAGGGCTCGCGGCTCGCCCCGACAAGACCCTGTCCTGCTTGCGGGCATCCCTGCGCGCAGCGTAGGGCCTGCGTGCGCCTTGTCAACCGGGCCGGGTCCGCGATGGCCGCGGCTGGCCGATCCGACCGCGAATCGGTCTACCATCCCGGCCATGAATACCGTCGCCACCCCCACCGCATCCTCCGGCGCCGAGGGCGCCGGCGCCGCGCCGCCGAAGCTGCGCGAACTCGATGACCTGCCGGGCCCGCGCGGCTGGCCGCTGCTTGGCAACCTGCCGCAGCTCGATGTGCCACGCTTTCACCTGCAGGTCGAGCAGTGGTGCCGCGAGCACGGGCCGTATTTCCGCCTGCGCATGGGGCGGCGTTCCGTGCTGGTGGTGGCCGATCACGAGGTGATCGCCGGCGTGCTGCGCGACCGTCCCGACGGGTTCCGGCGCACCCGCCTGCTCGAGGCGATAGGTGCCGAGATGGGCCTGCTGCCCGGGGTGTTCGGCGCCAACGGCGATGCCTGGAGGCGCCAGCGCCGCATGGTGATGGCGGGGTTCGACCCGGCGCACGTCAAGGGCTATTTTCCCTCGCTGTGCCGCGTCGCCCGCAACCTCGATGCGCGCTGGCAGAGCGCGGCCGCAGCCGGTTCGCCGATCGACCTGCAAGCCGACCTGATGCGCTACACCGTCGACACCATCGCCGGGCTGGCCTTCGGCTCGGAAGTCGACACCCTGCGCTCCGACGACGACGTCATCCAGCGTCACCTCGACAAGATCTTCCCCGCGCTCTACCGGCGCATCATGTCGCCGCTGCCCGTGTGGCGGTGGTGGACCACCGAGGCCGACCGCGAACTCGCCCGCAGCGTGGCCGCGGTGCGGGTGGCCGTCGACGACTTCATCGCGAAGGCCCGCGCGCGCCTGGCCGAGCGCCCCGGCCTGCGCGAGCATCCCGAGAACCTGCTCGAGGCGATGATCGTCGCTGCCGAAGCCGAGGGCGGCGGCATCAGCGACCTCGAGGTGGCCGGCAACGTCCTCACCATGCTGCTCGCCGGCGAGGACACCACCGCCAACACCATCGCCTGGATGACGCATCTGCTGTGGCTCAACCCGGCGGCGCTCGCGCGCGCCACCGACGAGGTGCGCCGGCTGGTGCCCGATCCGCTCGCCCCCACGCTCGATCAGGTCGCGGGCCTCGAGTACATCGAGGCCTGCGCCCACGAGACCATGCGCCTGAAGCCGGTGGCGCCGCAGATGCCCCTGGAGGCGCTGCGCGACACCGTCGTGGGCGATGTTCGGGTGCCCGCCGGCACCGTGGTCATCAGCATGCTCCGGCGCGACAGTGTCGACGAGCGCTTCGTGCCGCGCGCCGCCGAGTTCGTCCCCGAGCGCTGGCTCACCGAGGGCGGACCGGGCCAGCAGGCCAACGCCGCCAAGCGCATCTCGATGCCCTTCGGCGCCGGCCCCCGGATCTGCCCGGGGCGCTACCTGGCGCTGCTCGAGATGAAGATGGCGCTCGCCGTGCTGCTGGGTCGCTTCGACATCGCGGCCGTCGACACCCCCGACGGCAAGCCAGCCGCCGAGCGGCTGTCGTTCACGATGACACCCGTGGGTCTGTCGATGCGGGTGCGCCCGCGCGCGTCGCCGACCATCTGAGGCGGCTGCCGCCGGCCGGCCCGGCCCGCGCGGGACCGCTCGGGCGGGCAGAGCCTCAGGCGGTCGCCGCGCTGCTCTCGATCAGCATCACGCCGGCCTCGCGCATCCGCGCGAGCGCCTGCGCGAGCGAGCCGTCGATGTCGATCGCGCGGCAGGCCTCGAGCAGGACCACGGCCTCGAAGCCCAGCCGTCGCGCATCGAGCGCCGACCAGGCCACGCAGAAGTCGGTGGCCAGCCCGACGAAGACCGCGCGCCGCAGGCCGCGTTCGCGCAGATAACCGGCCAGTCCGGTGGGCGTGGTCTGGTCGTTCTCGAAGAACGCCGAATACGAGTCGATGGCCGCGCGAAAGCCCTTGCGCAGCACCAGCTGCGCGCGGGCGAGCCGCAGATCCGCGTGCAGCGCCGCGCCGGGCGTGTCCTGGATGCAGTGGTCGGGCCACAGCACCTGCTCGCCGTAGGGCAGCGCGATGCGCTCGTAGGGGGTGCGCCCCGGATGGGCCGACGCGAACGAGCGGTGGCCCGGCGGATGCCAGTCCTGGGTGAGCACGATGTGCTCGTAGCCCTGCGCGATGCGGTTGATCGGCGGCACCACGGCATCGCCGTCGGGCACGGCGAGCGCGCCTGCCGGGCAGAAGTCGTTCTGGACGTCGATGACCACCAGCACGTCGTGGTTGCGGTCGATGATGGGCGTCATGAGGCGGGCAGGGGCGTGGTGGCGCAGGCTGGTGGTGGGGCGAGGACGGCGCTGGCGGTGCCGGCGTTCGGAGGTCGTGTGTGGCGGCGCGCGGCGCTTCCGGCTCAGGCCGTCTTCTGCTCGGCCAGGCCGAGCTCGCGCGCCATCGCCTCGCGCATCACGAACTTCTGCGGCTTGCCCGTGACCGTCATCGGCAGCTCGGTCACGAAGCGCAC
>Ga0315904_10004093_pt1 | contig 21037 bp, 19 predicted proteins | sample LakEriMetagenome_6_FD_203529 | JGI IMG/M metagenome (GOLD analysis project Ga0315904, IMG submission 203529) | Freshwater fungal communities from buoy surface, Lake Erie, Ohio, United States - Buoy 12 MA120 | ecosystem: Environmental > Aquatic > Freshwater > Lake | place: USA: Lake Erie, Ohio...
AATCTCCGAAGCTTGGGAATCCGGTAAATCCTACCTGAAACCACAAAACTAACAGAAAACATAAACCACAGCCACCTGCTTCAGCTAAAAGCCTTGAAGAATTTTACAGAAAAAAATTTGCGCGGCCAAGCTGCGATCCCGATCAGGAAGTGCAGCCATCAATTCCTTTTTGGCGATGTCGTTGTGCCCCGCATCCGTGTGTGTCCACCAAGTGTCCGGAACTACGCCGTCGTTTTTGAGTAGGTGTTTGTATCGCTTAAATGAAGGCACTTTTCCCATGCCGTCCTTACCCCAGAAAATCATCCCATTATTTAGATGCTTGAGATGCTCTTCTTTTGAATATGCCCATACTCTCGTTCTCTTTGGCCAGACTTCTTCACCAGAATTTGGCTGAGTGATTGCGTAGTAGAGGTTTGGACGCTCCTCGGCGCTTTTGTTGCAGGTGTAGTCGCTAACTCGAAAAGTGCCATGATTATCGGAGTAGCGATACTGTTTATCTTTCTCTTCTCCGCGAGGAAGCAAGTTGCGCTGCCATTCGAGCGATTGTCGATAGACGAGCACATAGTCGTGCAGCGGGCAGATTGTCTTGTGGTCATTCGCCACTGAGTAGCGCTTCTGCCACAGCACATTCGCCACAAAGTTCCCTTCCCCGAACACCTCGTTCATCAGCAAACCAAGGTGGAAGATTTCATTGTCGTCGATGGAGACGAAGATCGCGCCGTCCTGGGCGAGCAGATCGCGGGCGAGTGTCAGGCGTTGGAACATGAACTCCAACCAGAGCGAGTGCCGCCAGTTGTGGTCCTTGTCCACGAAGCGATCGTTATAGACGAAGTCGCGGTTGCCGGTGTTGTAGGGTGGATCAATGTAGATGCACTTCACCTTGCCTGCATAAGCCACGCGAAGCGCGCGCAGGGCGTCGAAGTTGTCGCCCTCGATGATGAGGTTCGGTTTGACTCCATCACCGGCGCCAAGCTCCGGCAATTCATCGAGCACCACGAAATCGGAGTTGAGCGCACGGTCGGCCTCAATGGCATCGCGTTCCCAGATGAGGCCGAATTTTTTCCGGTCGCGCGCCTCCAGCAGCGAGACGAGCTGCTCGTGGGTGAGATCGCGGTAATTCGGACGGGCCATCGGCGGAAGGAACGGAAGTCCTTCCGGGTGGACGGGGAGTGATAAAGTCGCACACAGACGACCGCAACGGCCTTTGGCCGCCCCCGTAGGAGACAGCTTGGACATGCGCCGCCGCCCCCCCGGCCTTTTGGGTCGGTTTGGCGGCAATGTTTGCGGTCATTGCCGACCGCTGTGTGAGAGGTTTATCAGGCCCCATCCGCCGAGGCGGACGCTGGGAGTCAATCCATCCAAGCATGCCGCGGCAAGGGCAAAGGTGGTTTGGCATGTCGGTGGTGTCCTTAATGAACTTGCCGGATCGCCTTTTGACGCTAGTTTCCCGCAGTTCACCAAGCCTGCATGTCCATTCTCACCACCACTCTCCAGGTGATCCTGCTGATCGCCGTCGTGTTGACCCTGTTCAACATCATCATCTTCGTCCACGAGCTCGGCCACTTCTGGGCGGCTAAGTGGCGCGGCCTGCAAATCGACCGTTTCCAGATCTGGTTCGGCAAGCCGCTGTGGAAAAAGGAGATCAACGGCGTGCAATACGGCCTCGGCTGGATTCCGGCCGGCGGTTTCGTGGCGCTGCCGCAAATGGCGCCGATGGAGGCGCTCGAGGGCGGCGAGAAACCTGAGAAGCCGCTGCCGCCGATCACGCCGCTGGACAAGATCATCGTCGCCTTCGCAGGGCCGCTGTTTTCGATGCTGCTGGCATTGGCCGCGGCGCTGGTCGTCTGGAAAGTCGGCAAGCCCAAGGACTTCATCCCCACCCAAATCGTCGGCGAGGTGAAACCCGGCAGTCCGGCGGAAAAAGCGGGCATCCTGCCGGGTGACAAGGTCCTGCGCATCAACGGCAAACCGGTGGGTGGTTTCGCCGGCACGCTCGACAGCATTTTTGAAACCGTCGTTCTCAGCACCGGGCCGCAGATCGAGTTTCTCATCGAACGCGAAGGTGTTTCCGAACCGTTGCGGATCGTATCAACCTTCGAAATCGAACCCGCGAAATGGTATCAGCGCCGCGGTCTGCGCCAGGTGGGCATCGGCCCCTTGTTGGAACAACTCGTGGTCGGCGGAGTCATACCTAACAGCCCAGCCGACAAGGCGGGAATACTGGAGGATGACGTGATCGTTTCACTCAACGGCCGCAAGTTCATCGAATCGGACGAGGCGGTGGATTTCATCAAATCGCAGGGCACCGGCGCGATCGAGGCGGTCGTTTCACGCTCCGGCAAGACACTTGACTTCACACTCCATGCGAAAAAACCCCTCAAGCCTGCGGACGCCAATCCGATCCTGGGCATTTCGTTGTCCTCCTCGCCGTTCCAAGACAAACGCATCGTCCACCCCGGGCCCCTCACGCAGGTATCGGACAGCCTGCGGATGATGTGGACCACGCTCGCGGGCCTTGTCACTCCGAGTTCAAACATCGGAGTCGATCACCTCAGCGGACCGGTGGGCATCGCCAAGATGCAATACAAGCTCCTGCAAATGGAGGACGGCTGGCGGCGCATCCTCGCCTTCATGGTGCTCTTCAACGTGAACCTCGCCGTGCTCAACATGCTGCCGTTCCCCGTACTCGACGGCGGCCACATCACATTGGCGCTGCTGGAAAAGCTCTCCGGCCGCCCGGTCCGGGCCAAGCCGCTTGAAATTCTGCAAACCATCTGCGCGCTGATGCTCATCTCGCTGATGCTGTTTGTCACCAGCAAGGACATCGGCGACGACTTCGGCCGCGGTTCCGGCAAAAAGAGCGAGGTGGTTTTCCCGGAAAATTGAGCCGGAAAACTTGGCCCGCAGCGTGCTAACCGGAGGGAAGCAAACCCATGGCATTGTTCGAGGGCTACGATCCGGGAGGATTCTACGACGAGATGTTCGGCGCGGATGGCTCCGTGCGCGGTCATTGCGCGCCCCTGCTGAGAAGGCTCGCCTCCACCGATCAGAAGGATTTCCTCGCGCGCAAGGCGAGCTCGGAACTGTATTTCCTGCGCCAGGGCATCACTTTCAATGTCTATCACGACGACCGCGGCACCGAGCGCATTTTCCCGTTTGATCCCGTGCCGCGGGTGATGCCTGCCGCCGAGTGGGAGCATCTGGAGGCCGGGCTTTCGCAGCGGATCACGGCGCTCAATCTTTTTCTTCACGACATTTATCACGACCAGCGCATCCTTCAGGACGAGGTCATTCCGCGCTTTTATGTAGAACAGGCGCGGCATTACCGTCCCGAGTTCCGCGGCGTGGACGTGCCGGGTGACATCTACATCCACATTTGCGGCAGCGATCTGATCCGCGGCGCGGACGGCGAATATTACGTGCTGGAGGACAACGGCCGCTGTCCGTCCGGCGCATCCTATCTGCTGGAAAACCGCAACGCCTTGAAACGCGCCTTCCCCAACCTGTTCGAGGAAATGGGCGTGCGGCCCGTCGATTCGTATCCACGCGACCTGCTCAACATGCTGCACCACATTTCGCCGCGCCGCGATGAGAACCCGGTCTGCGTTTTGCTCACGCCCGGATGTTTCAACAGCGCGTACTTCGAGCATTGTTATCTCGCCCGCGAGATGGGAATCGACATCGTCGAGGGCGGCGACCTCGTGGTGGTGGACAAGGTGGTTTTCATGCGCACCACGCGCGGCCTGAAACGGGTGGATGTCATCTACCGCCGCATCGACGACGATTTCATCGACCCGGTGGTTTTCCGCAAGGACTCGGTGCTCGGCGTGCCGGGCCTGATGAACGCCTACCGCGCCGGCAACGTGGCGCTCGCCAACGCCGTGGGCACCGGCGTGGCCGACGACAAGGTGATGTATTATTTCGTGCCGCGCATGATCGAATATTATCTCGGCCAGAAGCCGATATTGCCGAACGTGCCGACGTATCTGGCGAGCGAGGAGAAGGACATGAAATTCATCCTCAGCCACATGCCGGAGCTGGTGGTCAAGGCCGCCAACGAGTCCGGCGGCTACGGCATGTTGATGGGGCCGACCGCCAGCAGGGAGGAGATTGAGAAATTCCGCCAGCTCATCATAGCGGATCCGCGCAACTACATCGCCCAGCCGGTGATTTCCCTGTCACGCGCGCCGACCTGGTGCGACGGCGCGATGGAGGGCCGCCACATCGACCTGCGGCCTTATATCATTTACGGAGAGGATGTGAAAATCGTGCCCGGCGGACTCACCCGCGTGGCGCTCAACAAGGGTTCGCTGGTCGTCAATTCATCCCAGGGCGGCGGCAGCAAGGACACCTGGGTGCTCCGCCACTGATTCAATAAACATGTTATCACGCGTCGCCAACACGCTTTACTGGATGGTCCGCTACGTCGAGCGGGCCGACAACCTCGCGCGCCTGATCGATGTCAACCAGCAGCTCCTGCTCGACTCCGAACGTCTCGACAGCGACCGCCTGCGCGCGTTCTGGCAGCCGATCATCCTGAGCACCGGCGACGAGGAAACCTTCAGCACGCTCTACGACCACGCCGGCAGCGCCGAGGTGATCCGTTTTCTAACCGACGATCCGCGCAACCCGAACAGCATCACATCGTGCATCGCCCTCGCACGCGAGAACGCCCGCGCGGTGCGCGACCAGTTGTCCGACGAACTGTGGGAGGAACTCAACTCGTTATACCTCTTCACGCGGTCCAAAGAGGCGACGCGGCTCATCGCCGCGGACCCGCCGCGTTATTACGAGAACATCCGGCGCTCGGCGGTGACTTTCCTCGGCATCGCCGCGTCCACCACCGCCCGCGACGAGCACTGGGACTTCATGGAACTCGGCCGTCATCTCGAACGCGCGGACAAGACAACGCGTTTTCTGGACGTCGCCAGCTACCTGCCGGACGGTGCCGACAGCGCGCAATCGGCGGCCCTGCATTGGTCCGCCATTCTGCGCTCCTGCGGCGCCCTGGGGGCGTTCCGGGCATTCGAGCGCGCCATCACCGCGCGCGGAGTGGTGGATTTCCTGGTGTTCTCGAAGAACTTCCCGCGCTCCGTTCGTTTCTGCATGGAGCGGGCGGATGTCTGCCTGCACCGGATTTCCGGGACGCCGCGCGGCAGCTTCTGCAACGACGCGGAGCGCGAGGCGGGCCGTTTGCTCGCCGACCTCAATTTCGGCGTGACCGACGACGCCTTCACCATGGGCCTGCACCTTTATCTCGACTCGCTGCAGACGCGCTTCAACACCATCGGCGAAGCGGTGTTCGAAAGCTATGTGCTCATGCCGGAGCGTATTCAGGTTTGCCCGGCGGCGGAGTTCCGCTCATCCTCCGCGCTCGCCGCATGGCAGCAACAACAGCAACAACAGTGAGCGACGCCAACGGCACGACTTCCGCGGAGGGCACCCGGCTCTCGGTCATGCACCGGACGACCTTCCATTACGGCGCCCCGGTCCACGACAGCGTCAACACGCTGCGTCTCGAACCCCGCACCTTCCCCTATCAGAAAACGCTTTCCTCGCTGGTGCGCGTGCTGCCAGCCACCCGCATGCGACGCTTCACGGATCTTTTCCAGAACGTCAACCATCACTTCGAGCTGACCGAGCCGCATGTGAAACTCGAAATCGAAAGCCGCATCCGCGTGCACAACCTGCCACTGTTGATTTCCGACGAAGGCAGCAACGCCGGCATTGATGGCTATGCGGACCCCGTCGTCCAGGAACGGATATGGCCATACGTGCAGGAAAGCCCGCGGGTTTTCCGCTCGCCGGAAGTATGGCGTCAGGCGGTCGATATCACAACGGGCATGACTTCGGTTTTCCAACAGTCATACGCGATCATGGCATGGATCCACGAGTCCTTCCGTTACGAACCCGGCGCCACCGGCGTGAAGGCGCATGTGGCGGAATCATTCTCACTCAGGCGCGGTGTCTGCCAGGATTTCACGCATGTCATGCTCGGAATGTGCCGTTCGATCGACCTCCCCGCCAGATATGCATCCGGTTATCTTTATAACGGACCGAAGGACACGCTTGTCGGCGCGCAGGCGTCTCACGCATGGTGCGAAGTCTATCTGCCGGGAGCGGGATGGATCGGCTTTGATCCGACCAACAACACGCTGGCCGACGAACGTTATGTGAAAATCGCCGTCGGGCGCGATTATGAGGATGTCGCACCTGTGGAAGGAACCTATCGCGGCACCGCCCACTGCCGTCTCGAAATCAAGGTGGAGGTGGAGAAACTCTGAAATCCACATAACTTGAAAAACCATCCCAACACCCCGCATCCCGCGCTCGGCATCGACCATGGCGATGCGCGGATCGGCATCGCTGCGACGGACGATTTCGGCATCCTCGCCCATCCGGTGGAAACCATCGACCGCAGCCGGGTGGACGCGGTGGAACGCATCGCACAACTCGCCACCGCTCGCGGCATCCGGACACTGGTCCTGGGTTTGCCTGTGCGCATGGATGGCAGTGAGGGAAGCTCCGCCGCCAAAGTGCGTGAATTCGCCAGTTTGCTCATCACGCGCATCCCGGACATCCCGCTGGTTTTTGTGGATGAATCTTTCAGCACCGCAAGTGCCTCCGCCAAACTGCGCGAAGCAGGCCGCAAGGCGCGTCATCAGAAAGGGGTGATCGATCAGGCGGCGGCCGTCGAAATCCTCAACTCGTGGATGGGCGGCTGAAGAGTTCAGCCCGCGGATGCGGCGAGATGGAAAACACCGGCGAACAACACGAGTTGGAGGCCGCCCAATGCAAGCAGCCGGTTGAACGCGGGACCGGGAGGCAGTGTGAAAACGCCCCAGCAGATCCGCATGCCGATGAGCAATACCGGCAGGCTTGCGACGGTCAGCATCGGATGGCCCAGGGCGAGCCATGCGAGACCTGCGAATGCGGCGAGTTTGACTTCCAGCCAGATGATGGCCGCCGCGGGTTTGGGCCCCAGCCGCACGGCCAGTGTGCGCTTGCCGGTGGTGGCGTCTTCTTCACGATCGCGAAAGTTATTGATCGATATCAACACTGCCGAAAGCAGGCCGACTTGCAGCCCGAGCAGATACGCTTCAACCGGCCATTCGCCCGATTGGATGAAGACCGTGCCCGCCACCGCCACCAGCCCGAAAAACAGGATCACAAACAGTTCTCCCATCCCGCGATAAGCCAGCGGAAACGGCCCGCCCGTGTAGCCATAAGCCAGAAACATCGAGGGAATGCCGATGCACACGATTGGCCAGCCACGCGCTTGAAAAAGCACGACTCCGCAACCGAGCGCCAGAACCAGACATATGGATCCCATGGTCATGACCGTGCGCGCGCTCAACATGCCGGAAGCGGTCACCCGTCGCGGCCCCACCCGGCGCGCGGTATCCGCTCCTTTCCGGGCGTCGATCGCGTCGTTGAAAAAATTGGTTGCGAGCTGGATGGCCACCGCACCGAGCAGCGTGCTCAGCGCGAGCCATCGATCGAAGGTCTCACTGAGTTTCCAAGCCAGCACACAGCCGGCCCAAACCGGGACCACCGCCGCCGGCAGGGTTTTCGGGCGGGCGGCAAGGATGCAGGAACTCAGAAAATTGGCTGGCATGCCCGAAGTTGAGGCCTGGCCTCTGGAATTCAAACCCGCAAATCCACAGGCTCTCAAGTTCGGGCCATTTGAACGAAGCGCTGCGACATTCTGTCTCATACAATGGACACATCGTCATTTTTCCTTTTGCACGCGCACTTATCCGAAAAAGACGGACCACTCGAAATCAACGCGTTACGATTTTGAGACCTTGGGCATACTGAGTGCTCATTTGATATCGGTTGAACGAAAAAGCGCAGATTTCAGATTATTGTATTTACAAGAGGTATACAATGAAGGTATTTTCAGAAAAATAGGAATAAAACCCTGTGAGAATCGTTTAAACAACAACCCCACAAAACCATGGCATACGAATCCGAAGGCAGCCTGAAGCTCTACCTGAGAGAAATTTCCAAGACTCCCTTGCTTACCCCAGAGGAGGAAATTCTGCTCTCCGAGCGCATCAAGAAAGGGGACCCGGAAGCGCGTTCCCACATGATCCGCGCCAACCTCCGTCTGGTCGTCAAAATCGCCCAGGATTATGCCAACTATGGCATGCCCGTGACCGATTTGATTTCCGAAGGCAACATCGGCTTGATGAAGGCCGTCGAGCGCTTCGACCCCGACAAGGGTGGCAAACTCTCGACCTACGCAGCATGGTGGATCAAACAATCCATCAAGCGCGCGCTCGCCAATCAGTCCAAAACCATCCGCCTGCCTGTCCACATGGTGGACAAGATCGCGAAAATGCGCCGCATCGCCGCGATCCTGACCGAGGCCCTCGGCCGCGAGCCGACCGACGAGGAACTTGCCGATGAAATCGGCGTTCCCCGCCGCAAGCTGGCCATGCTCCGCCAGGCGTCCCATCGCCCGACTTCGCTTGATGCTCCCATCAACGAGGGCGAGGCCACCGAATTTGGTGAAGTCATCAGCGACGATCGCGCCGTGAACCCGCTCGACATGCTGTCGGATAAAAACCTCCACGGCGAACTCGACGGTCTGCTCTCCGTGCTCGACGAGCGCGAGCGCCGCATCATCGACGAGCGCTTCGGCCTGAACGGCCGCAAGGCGCTGACGCTCGAGGAAGTGGGCCGCGAATTCGGCGTGACCCGCGAGCGCATCCGCCAACTCCAGAACTCGGCGCTCACCAAGATGCGCCGCGCCCTGCGCAAGAAGGAAAAACCGCTGCCCAAACCCCTGGCGAACGCCTTGGCGGCGGGTGCTTGATTTCAAAGTGTGTGTTCAAATCAACGGTGCGCAACCGCGGCGGGTCTTCCCGCCGCGGTTGTTGCTTTTCATTCCCTGTTGTCACGCGTCGCGGTAGCACTCGCCGAGGCGGGTGAGTTTGCCTTCGGCGTCGAGTAGCGCACTGGTGCCGAGGGCTTTGTTGTCCGGTTTTGCGGGGAACCATGCGTAGCGTTCGATGAAATCCAGGCGATCCAACTCGGGCAGGACATCTTCCATGAAACGCAGCACTGTCTCGGGATTGTGCTCGTTCTCCGCGACGCTTTTCGCCTTCCAGTCGCCAACTGCGAACTCGGTGATCCAGATCGGTTTGCGATAGAGTTTATAGATGGTTTTGAGGCGATTGATCAGATGATCGGGATCGGGCGGGCCGTAGGAGTGCATGCAGACGAAGTCCACGCGGAGTTTGCGCTTTTTGACCTCGTTCATGAAGGTGGTCATCCATTCGTTGTCGGGATGCACACAGGCGGGGCTGCCGAGGCGGAGACCTGTTTGCTCAAGGATGGGCCATGCTTCGAGCGCTTTTTCCACGGTCGTGTTTCCCTGCTTGGGACCGTCCGGTTCGTTGAATCCGAGAAGGTCGGCAATGCGCGCCCGTTTGGCGGCCTTGCCTTTTTGGATGATGGAATCCTTGTCGCCTTCGTATCTGAAGATCATCGGCGTGTAAGAGATGCCTTTGGGCGGATCGTCGGGGATGTTGGCGGTCCAAGAGTAAAACCATTTGCAGCGCAGCTCTTCGAGCGTGCGCCTCCAGTTTTCCGCGCGCATGCCGTAGCCGAGACCTTTTTTGGGAGACCCGAAATCTTTGGCGGCTTTTTTGGCGGCTTGGAGTTGTTGGGCGGGCGCGAGCGCCGCCATGACCGAGAGTTGGAGGAGGTGGCGGCGGTTCATTTGAAGTCGTGGGGTTCGGAGGCGGGAAGGTTTTTGCCGGTGATCTGATCGAGCATGGCGGCGAGTTCCTTGACTTTCTCCGGGTACTTGGCAGCGAGGTTGTGGATTTCCGCCGGATCGTCCGTGAGTAGATAGAGCTGCGGTTCGTTGCTGTTGCCGGAACGCATGTCCTTGTGCTTGGGCGGGCCTTTGTGGGGCGGAATGTATTTCCACTCTCCGGAGCGCAGGGCCAAGCCGGCGATTCCTTCCTGCACGATGGCGTCACGGCCTTTGCCTGTTTTACCGAGCAGGACATCGAGCGCGTTTTGGCTGTCGCCGGCAGGAACGGGTTGGCCGGCGAGCGAGGCGAAGGATGCGAGGAGGTCGATTTGTGACACGGGTGCGGACGAGACGGCGGGCGAAATTTTTCCCGGCCAAGAAACGATGAGAGGAACGCGGCAACCGGCTTCGAGTTTGGAATACTTGCCGCCGCTGAAAGGTCCGCCGGGTTTGTGATCTCCGTTCTTCTCCGCGGCGTGGTCTTCATAACCATCGCCAAGCACCGGGCCGTTGTCGCTGCTGACTAGGATGAGGGTGTTTTCCAACAAGTTGAGTTGTTTGAGTTTTTCCACCACCGCGCCGACGTGGTCGTCGAGTTGGGCGATCGCGTCGCCGCGCGGGCCGAGAGACGTCTTTCCGACACAACGTGCGGCGGGAACGCGCGGCACGTGTGGTTCGTGAAGGGCGAAGAAGAGAAAGAAGGGCTTGTCCTTTTGTTTCTCAATGTATGAGAGGGCCTTGGCGGTGAAGGCATCGCCGAGTTCGTCATCTTTCCAAAGCGCGGCCTTGCCGCCGGACATGAATCCGATGCGGCTGACGCCGTGGGTGATGGTGTCGCTGTGTTGGTCATCGGCTCCGAATTTCCGTTGATCGGGATTTTCCCGACCGGTCGGCCAGTCGCCGACTTTTTCCTTATAGCTTACTTTGATGGGATCGGCCGGATCGAGATTCGCGATTCGGTCGTTTTCGACATAGACGGTGGGCACGCGGTCGCCGGTGGCGGCCATGATGAAGTTGTAATCGAATCCGATCTGGCGCGGACCAACCTTGATCACTCCGTTCCAATCCACTGGTTCCTGCGCGGTGCCGAGGCCGAGGTGCCATTTGCCGATGACAGCGGTGTGATAACCGGCTTTCTGCAGGATGGATGGCAGCGTGGTGCTGCCGGGCGGAATGATCAAGGGAGCGTCTCCCGGCAGGATGTTGTTGCCTTTTTTCCGCCATGGGTAATTGCCGGTGAGCAGGCCGTAGCGCGAGGGCGTGCAAGTGGAGGATGTCGTGTAGGCATCGGTAAACCGAATGCCGTTTGCGGCGAGGCGGTCGAGATGCGGCGTCTTAATCGCCTTGGAGCCATAACTTCCGAGATCGCCGAAGCCGAGGTCGTCGGCATAAATCAACACGATGTTGGGCGTGGCGGCGGAGAGAAGCGGCGCCAGGAAAAGGAAGGCGAGTAATCGGATCATGGGGGTCTATTACCCAGGGTTTGGTAGTTTATTTCACGAGAAATTCAGCGCGTCCATGTCGAAGACGACGGTGACGTCCTCCGGCAGGCTGGTGCGGGCGAGCACCGCCTGGACATGGCGCGTGAGCGGGCGGGCTTTTTGCGAGCGCATTGTGATCTGGAAGCGGAACTGGCCATGCGCCTTGACCAGCGGCGAGGGCAGCACCTCTCCTAACAGAATTCCGCCCGGCAGGTCCTCGGCCAGCCGCAGGTGCAGCGTCTGCAAGGTGAACTCGGCGCGGCGCTCGTGATTCGAGCGGGCTGTTAGAACGGCGCAATGGCCGAAGGGCGGAAACGCGAACTGCCGGCGGAACTCCATCTCCTGTTCGGCATAACCGTCGAAGTCATGACGCCGGGCGTATTGGATGGACGGCGAATGCGGCGTGAAGGTTTGCACGATCACCTCGCCTTCGAGATCGCCGCGGCCGGCGCGGCCCGCGACCTGGGTGATGAGCTGGAAGGTGCGCTCACCTGCGCGGAAATCCGGCACGTGCAGGCTGAGGTCCGCATTGAGGATGCCCACCAGCGTGACGTTGGGAAAATGCAGACCCTTGGCGATCATCTGGGTGCCGATGAGGATGTCGATCTTGCGCGACTTGAAGGCACCGAGCGTGTCGCGCAGCGCGTGCTTGCGGCGCATGGCATCGGCATCGATGCGCGCGATCCTCGCCGCGGGCAAAACTTTTGTCATGATTTCCTCCACCTTCTGCGTGCCGTAGCCCTGTAGGATGATTGCAGGGTCCTTGCACTCCGGGCACTTGCGCGGCACGATGCTCTGATGGCCGCAAACATGACAGACGAGCCGCTCGTCGGTGCGGTGATAGGTGAGCGCCACCGAGCAATGCGGGCACTGGCAGACATGGCCGCACTGCGGACATTGCAGCGAGCGCGCGAAGCCGCGGCGGTTGAGGAACAGGATCGATTGCTCGCCGGTTTCCAAACGCCGCTCAAGCGCGACGCGGAGTTTCTCCGAGAGCACGGCGGGGCCGCCCTTGTGCTTGGCCGCCTCCTGCCGCATGTCCACCACGCGGACAAGCGGCATCTTCTGGCCGTCGGCCCGCTGGTCGAGGCGCAGCAAGTCATACTTTCCGGTTTGTGAGTTATGCCATGACTCCAGCGAGGGCGTGGCGGAGCCAAGCACGATGGCGCAGCCCTCGAAGGCCGCGCGCAGCACCGCCACATCGCGGCCATGATAACGAGGCACGCTTTCCTGCTTGTAGGTGTTCTCGTGTTCCTCATCGACGATCACCAACCCGAGCTCCGGCAGCGGCGCGAACACTGCGGAGCGCGCGCCGATGACGATGCGTGCCAGTCCCTTGCGGATGCGGTGCCACTCGTCGAAACGCTCGCCCTGGGAAAGATGCGAGTGCAAAACCGCCACCTGGTCCTTCATCGCCGCGAAGCGCGCCTTGAAGCGCCGGACCGTCTGCGGTGTGAGCGAGATTTCAGGCACCAGCACCAGCACGGTTTTCCCCATGTCCAGTACGTGCCGCGCGGCCTGGAGATAAACCTCGGTCTTGCCGGAACCAGTGACGCCTAACAACAATACCGGCTTGGGCGCGGGTTGGCCGATGCGTGATACAATCGCCTCCAACGCGTTTTGCTGCGCATCGTTGAGCGCGAGCGGCGCGGATTCGACGACTTCCTCTGTGGCGTCAGCTTCGGGATCGCGGCGCACCTCCTCGGCGACGAGCCGCAGCAAACCGGCTTTCTCCATCGACTTGAGCGCGGCGGCCGAGCCGTCGCCGAGGTCGGCCACCGGCAGAAGCATGTCCGGCGCGTGGGAAAGCAGCGCGAGGATGGCATGTTGCCGCGGCGCGCGTTTGGCGAGTTTGTCCATCACCTCCGCCGCCGGCGCGGCATCAAGCAACGCCACGCGGCGGGTCTTGGCGGAGTTGTCTTCCTGGCGCACGGACTCGGGAAGCAGGGAGCGGATCACCGTTTCAATACCACAGGCATAGTAGTCCGCGATCCACTCGCCGGCGCGCAAGAGCACCGGCGTGATCAACGGCTCCGGATCAATCAGCGATTCGATTTCGCGCAAGGCGAAGTCCGCCTGCTCCGGCGCGGAGGTCGTTGCAAGCACGGTGCCGGTGGCGGATTTGCGCCGCAGCGGCACGCGCACGCGGCATCCGGCTCGTACGTCGAGTCCGGCCGGCACCGCATAGTCGAATACCAGCTCGGAGGGGCCGTCAATGAGGACGCGCGCGTTCATGATTCACTCCTGCGCACCTTGCGCCTTCACCTTGATGCGTGCGGGAACCTCGGTGATGGGAATGCCCGCCTTGGTCAGGGAGTCCCAGACGTAAAGCAGGCGTTCAAGCGGCAGTTTGCGGTCGGCTTCCAGTTCCAGCTTGCGGCCGGGGTTTTGTTTCTGATAGGCGGCGAGGTAGGATTGCAGCAGCCCCTCGGGCACGGAGAGCGTGTCGAGAGTGATGTTGCCCGCCGCGTCCACGGCGATGACCGAGCGCGGATCGTTCACGGTGTCGGAAGGGATTTCGCGCACGGTCGGCAGCTCGATGCGGAGGATTTCGCGCGGTTTCTTGAAGGTGGTGGAAACGATGAAAAAGATCAGCAGGATGAACAGGATGTCGATCATCGGAACGATCGGCACCTCGGCGCGCTTGCGGATGATGCGGTGGAAATGCATGACTCAACCATGTTTTCCGGGGCGCTGGCAGACGTAGGCGAGATCGGCGAGCAGCGATTCGAGACGCGTGGTGAGCACTTCGATGCGGCGGGTGAAAAAACCGTGGGCGACGACACAGGGCACGGCGATGGCGAGGCCGAAGATGGTGGTGTTCAGAGCCTCGGCGATGCCGTGGGCGATGGCGAGGTGGTTGGCCTCGTCGCTCAAGCCCTGGAAGATGGTGACCAGACCGGAGGCGGTGCCGAGCAGACCCAACAGCGGTGCGACGGTGATCACTATATCAAGCACGCCGATGCCGGCATGCAGGCGGGAGGTTTCTTCCCGGGCGGAGGCCTCGACGGCGAGGATGATGTCACTTTGCGGCTTGCCACGGTGGCGGACGGCCACTGCGGCGAGCCGTGCGAGCGAGCTTTCGCCTTTTTCAAACTCTTTGAGCACGGGTTCGATGCGGTCGGAGGCGGCAAGTTGTTGGAACTCCGCGACCTTGCCGGCGAGTTCGTCCGGGACCACGCGGCTGCGCGAGAGCGAGAGGAATTTGTAGAGAATGGCCGTCACGCCGACGAAGGATGTGAGTGCCAGCGGGATCATGAACACGCCGCCTTTGAGCATGAATTCCCAAGAGGTGCCGAGGGCGTCTTTGAGGATGGCGGCAAGGATGGGGCAGGGGATGTCGGTCATGGATGTTAGAAATAGAAGCGGAAGACGAGTTCGAGCGGTTCCTCGGCGTATTCTTTGCGGATCGTGGAGGGCATCGGCGGGATGGAGGCGTCGCGGATCGAGTTGAGGGTGAAACCTTTCTGGACCTCGCCGGTCTCCATGTCACCCACGAACTGGACGGAGCGCACCTTGCCGCCGGTTTCCACGAAGAAGCGGACTGTTAGAAATCCCGGCGTGATGAAATCCCGGTGGCGCACGCAATTGCGCTGCCACTCCAGTTCCACGGCGCGGCTGATCGCCGCCTGATAACGCCCGAGCGCGGTGTCCTCGACATCGAGCGAGCTGCGCCCGGTGCGCGAGATCGAGCCGACGATGGCGGTCTTGCGCTGAAAGCCGCGGAAGGCGGGCTTGTCCGTGGCCGCAGGCTTGGGATTCCCGGCGATGGCTGGCGCAGGCGGCGTGTTTTCCACCTGCGAGGGCCGGGGTTCGGGTGTGGGCTTGATTTCCTCACCGGTGCCGGTTTTGCGCGGGACTTGCACATCCACGGGATTCGGCCCTTCTAACAAGACTTCACGCGGTGGTGGAGAACTGGCCGCAACGCTCTGCGTAGGTTCCTGCGCCGGCGCGGGCGACGGAGCGGGGGCCGCCGCCTCCTCGGGCGAGGGGGTGGTCGAATTTTCCGCGGCGAGTTCACCATCCTGATAGTCGCTCTCGGTGGTTTCGATGTCCGTCTTGTCGCGCGGTTCGATGCCGGCCTGCGATGGCAGCGGAGGAGCGGACGGCACCGGTGTGCGGTCGCTTGCGGAACGGGTGTCGCGCTCGCCGATGAACGCGGGTTTCTCATCAGGTTTGCCGGTTTGGTCCGGGCTGGTGCGAGCGAAGGCTTGGCGGTTCGACTTTTCGGCAGCAGCCGCATCTTCCGCGGGTATCGCGTGAATGATGGCCACGGTTTCCCTGGCTGCCGCAGGGGAAGACGGCGGAGTTGCCTGCGCGCGGACTTTTTCGAGCTTGAGAGCGGCCATGCCCGCCATCGCCAGCAGGCCGAGATTGACCAGCAACGAAAGCGATGTCGCGATCATCCAGAGATGACCGTCGTCGGATTTACGTTGGATGGCACCCGCTTGCATGTTCGGCAGCGCAACCTTGCCGGGAAAAACCGTCGGCGCAATCCGGGAAATCAGCCACGCGACTCCTGCCAGTCAATCAATTCGCGCGGATTGTGACCGCATTCATCCGGCCGGTGAAACATCTTTTTCCCCCGGAAATCAGAGCATCGCCCTGCGGAAACCCGGCCCTGCCCTGAGCCGGCCCCGCAAAACGGAACCAGTGTGTCAGCTGTGGAACTGAGGGTATGGGGTGACAAAGCCATCACCGAAGCGATGAAACGAAAGAGAAGAATCCATACTGCCGAGTTCAAGGCCCGCGTCCTGGGAAGCCCTTGAGGGCGTCAAGGCCTTCAATCAGATTGCCCGGGAATAACAGGATTGATGTGGCATGCGGCATGTCGGGGGCTCGTCGGGATTCGGCCATTCGATTGACCGTCGTGACGAACATCATGGAGAAGGGAATGAGCTCCTCATGCGGCAGCATCGATGTATCCGAGCTTCCCATGGGTGGATATGCGGTTGGGTATTTGAATCCGGACAGAACAACCCATGACTTGGGATCGATCACACTGAATTGAATCTCGGTTTTCGGGTTAATCCGACTCCCTGCGTTCCACAGGGATCAACCACAGGTTGTTGCTTCAAGTTCGCCCCCTCACCTGAGGGCGTCCCACTCCGCCCGGGTCGCGGGGCCGATCTGGTTTTCCATGAGGATTATCCAAACGTCGCCGCGTTTCACGAGCAAGGCCTCGAGGCGGATGTAATCATGCTTCGGCTCCGCGCCGTCTGTTAGAGTGGTGTAGCGGAATATGCCCGACTCGTGGGCGGTGGTGGCGTCGCCGAGGCGTTGTGAGAAACGGAACTCCACGTTGCCGCGGACCTTGCCTTCGCGTGTGGCGGTGAAGTCTTTTTCCCAGCGCGTCAAAGCTGTGGCAAGCGGCTGGCTGTTTTTTTTCGTGCCGCTCACCAGCACGCCCTCGGGGTGGCAGGTGGCGACGTAGGCTTTGAAGTCGCCCTCTCGCACGGCACGCGAGACCTCCGCCCAATAGGCGTCGAGTTCGGCGAGGCGCGCCTTCGCGGCATCATCAGTCACGGCGGTCTTTTCCCGCGTTGTTTCTCCGGCGTGAAGTGAAAGCGCGGCGAGCATGAGAATGGCGGAGCAGATGGATGGGATCGCGGTCATGGGTGGAAGCATGGGAAAGCGCGGGATGCGGATCAATGTCGATTTGGCGCAGGCATGGAGCAGGCTTGCGGATCGCCCGGGATTCACCAAGCATTGCGCCATGCGGCGTTTCTTTACACGAGCCCACTTGTCCTTGCTCGCGCTCTGTCTCATCGGGCTGGCGATCCCGCGGTTTTATGGCCAGTCGGCCGCGGCACCCAAGACTCCGCCGAAGGATCTTCATGTCTATCTGTTGATCGGGCAGTCGAACATGGCCGGGCACGCGGAAATCCCGGAGGAAGCGGGTGACATCATCGAGCGCTGCTGGCTGCTCAACGACAAGAACGAGTGGGAACCGGCGCGCAACCCCCTCAACCGGCATTCGTCGGTCGGCAAGGATGCCGCATCGCACAAACTCGGACCGGGATATGGTTTCGTTCGCAAAATGCTAGAGAAGGACAATAACATTTCCATCGGTCTCGTCGTCAACGCGCGCGACGACGCGAAAATCGACGAATGGCTCGGCAAATCGCAACTCTACTGGAGCGCGCGCAAACGCACCAAGGAAGCCATGAAACACGGCACGCTCAAGGGAGTGCTCTGGCACCAGGGCGAAGCCGGTCAGGCCAAGGCCGATGAATATCTGGATAAACTCAAATCCCTTGTCGGCGCCCTGCGTGCTGATCTCAACTCGCCGAATCTCCCGTTCATCACCGGACAAATCGCCAAAGATGGCGCCATCAACGCGGAAATCGCGAAACTCCCGAATGTCACCCATTCCTCCAACTTCGTTACCTCCGAAGGGCTCACCACCACGGACGGCACCCGCTTCGACACCAAAAGCCAGCTCTTGTTGGGTGATCGCTACGCGGAGGCCATGATCGCGCTCCAGTCGAATCTACCGCCCGCCGCCAAGCCGCCTTCCGATATCAGTTTCATCGACCCGCACGTGCACGCCATGTCGGTCACGCCGCACGGACTCCGCGCGGTCGCGAAATGGATGGAGGAACGCAACGTCGAGCAATGCATCGTCAGCCCGCTCAATCACAAGGGCTCGCGCGCATGGACTGAAGAAGAGCGCAAACAGCTGATCGAAAACTTCCGCCCCTACCAAGGCCGCATCCACCGCATGACCATCATCGATCCCGGCGAGGTCCGAACCGCCGACGAGGCCGTCGCCATCCTCAAGCGCGAGATCGCCGATGGCGCCATTGGCTTCGGCGAGCACTACGGCGTCGGACTGATGTTCGACGATCCGAAGAACCTCATGCTTTACGAGGCCTGTGAGAAGGTCGGCCTGCCGGTCATGTTCCACATCGATCAGAACAAGAACATGGTCGAGCCCGGCATGGCGCGCGTGGACCGGGTGTTGAAAATGTTTCCCAAGTGCAAGGTCGTGGCCCACGCGTACTGGTGGCGGCAGTTGGGAAACGGTGCCTGCGACCGCCAGTTGCAGGAGCATCCCAACCTCTACGCCGACATGTCCGGCCACGTCGTCGTGCAGGTTCTCAACCGCGACCGCAATTACGCGCGCGAATTCCTCATCCGCAACCAGGACAAGATCCTGTGGGCCACAGACGAGGGATGGTGGTCCTTCGGCAGCAAGGACCGGCAAATGAACCAGCATTACACCTTCTTCGAGGAACTCGATCTTCCCGACGAGGTGCGCCACAAGATCTACCGCGGCAACGCGGAGAAGGTCTATGGTTTGAAGAAGTGATCACGGAATCCTGAAGCAGTCCGCTTCGAGGAACTTTTGATCGAAAAGGTGTCTGAGCGACGTTTTGAGGAATCAAGCCCCTCAAAAAACCACCGATGAAATCCAGCATGCCCGCCCGTTGCCTCCTCTGCCTTGTCTTCCCGTGGACCGCGCTTCACGCCCAGGACATTCCGGAAAACCTGCCCAAGCAGGATGTCGTGAAAGTCCCCGCCATCGGCGAGGGCCTGTGCGTGAGCAACGTCTTCCAATCCCACATGGTGCTCCAGCGCGACAAACCGGCCGCCATCTGGGGCTGGGCGAAGCCCGGCGAAAAAGTCACCGTTTCCTTCTCCGGCAAATCCGCCACCGCCACCGCGGGTGCCGACCGTTCGTGGAAGGTCGCGCTCGATGCGCTGCCCGCCAACGCGAAGCCTGAAATCATGACGGTTTCCAGTGGCGGCCAATCGCTCAAACTCGAAAACATCCTGGTGGGTGACGTGTGGGTCCTCGGCGGGCAGAGCAACATGGAATTCGAGATCGCCAAAGTGAACGACGGCGCGATCGAGATTGCCTCGGCGAACTTTCCGGAGATCCGCCTGCTCACCACTCCGCAGGGAAAAGGCTTTGATTCGGTGAAAAGTTTCGAGCGCCTCTACGAATGGAGCGACTGGTCGAAGCGCCATTTCCTCAAGGGCGAGTGGCTCGTCTGCTCGCCGGAGACAGTTAAAGAATTCTCCGCGATAGGATATGTTTTCGGCCGCCGCATCCACATGGCATCGCGCGTGCCCATCGGACTCATCGACACATCGATCGGCGGCACCACGGTCGAAACCTGGACGCCGGACGAAGTGCTGCGCGGCGTCGATGGCGCGGAGACCAAGGCGAAACTCAAGGAGTGGGAGGAAAAGATCGCGGCTTACGACCCGCAGGCGGATTTGAAACAACAGATCGCCGGTTTCGAGAACCGGAAGAAGAAACTCGAAGCCGAGGGCAAGCCCGTGCCCGCCGACATGAAGCCGCCGACCATGCCGCGGCCCGGCCCCGTCGCCGACAGGAACCGCCCCGGGTATTGTTATGCCGGCGTGATCCGCCCGCTCGAGGGCTTGTCGGCCTGCGGTGCGGTTTGGCACCAGGGATTCAACAACTGCTTCGACGGTTCGGCCGGGGCCAGGATGTATTATCAGGTTTTCGCCGGGATGATCGGCGCGTGGCGCAAGGCTTTCAGCGATGCAAAACTGCCGTTCTGCATCATCTCGCTCTGCACGGCCGGTGATCCGCAGACGGAGGAGCGTTTCTTGGAACCGATGTTCGACGCCGGTCCGATGATCCGCGAGGCTCAATACCAGACTTTCCGCAAGCTGCGCGATGCCGGAGACAGCACCATCGGCTATGCGAGTTCCTTCGACTTCCGCAAAAGCTGGTATCATCCGCAGATCAAGATTCCCGCCGGCGAGCGCGCTGCGAAATGGGCGATGACCAGCCATTACAAGCTGCTGGGCGGGCGGGATGAGGAATCCTACTGGCTGCCACCCGCCGTCGGGAAAATGGAAGCGGGCGGCGGCAAGATCACGCTCACGATGACCACCGACATCGCCACCCGCGATGACAGCGATGGCAAATTATTAGGCTTTGCGATCGCCGGCGACGACCGCCGCTTTTACCCGGCCGAGATCGCTTATCTCGTCACCGGGGAGTCGAAAGGCAAACCGCAGCATGACCGCAAGGTTCTCGTTCTGAGCAGCCCGCATGTGGCCGATCCCAAACACTACCGCCACGCGTGGGCGCGCAATCCGATGACCAACCTCACCAGCCCGCAGCAGATCCCGGTCCCCACGCTGCGCAGCGACGACTGGGACATCGAGGAAACCCCGCTGCTGCCGTTCACGCCGCCGGCCGACAACCGGCGCGCGCTCGGCAACCTTCTCCGCAGGGAACTCCAGCTCGCCGACACCGAACGCCGGATCCAGGAAGCAAGACGAACCGTTGAGCAACTCGAGAAACCTTTCCTCCAACAAAAGGAGGCATGGGAAAAGGAAAAAGCCAAACAGGCGGAGAAAGCCCGTGCGGGCACTGCGCAATGACATATTACAAATCATGACGCCGCTTGGAAAGAAGCTCGCCATCCCATGTGTTGCATGGCTCGCCGGCAACCTTGCGGCGTTTGGCGAAAGCACGCCGCCCGTTCTATCGGCGGAGGCCATTCGCCGCCACGTCGCGACCTTCAACCAACATGATCACACGCATTTCGGCCAGGCGGTTTCCAACGAGGACGCGGCGCGCTGGATGGAGGAAAACGTGCCGCGCTTTGATTGCCCGGACAGGGACATCGGGGAAATCTATCACTTCCGCTGGTGGACCTGGCGCGGCCGCGCAAATTTTTTTCTGTAAAATTCTTCAAGGCTTTTAGCTGAAGCAGGTGGCTGTGGTTTATGTTTTCTGTTAGTTTTGTGGTTTCAGGTAGGATTTACCGGATTCCCAAGCTTCGGAGAT